>ERZ772872.1197-NODE-1197-length-23853-cov-3.413564_pt1 | contig 23853 bp, 20 predicted proteins | sample MGYA00512132_ERZ772872 | MGnify/ENA primary metagenome ERZ772872 (study PRJEB29015, sample SAMEA2737724) | human gut metagenome | biome: human gut; feature: human-associated habitat; material: faeces | place: China | collected 2012 ...
GCGTCATGCAATTGCATGACATACTTCTACTGCGCACCTCTGCAATCCTGCCGGAAGCTATATCAGCTGGGGGATTGACTCCCACCACTGATACCAGCTTGTTTCTCATCACCTATAGTGGGAGTCATCTTCCAGCTGATATTTTTTCTCTGTGTTACGTAACTATGATACATATCATACCGCAAACTGGTATTTATTAAATATCCAGTTTTTATATTCTATAGCAAGCCAGTTTTAAACTTATCACAACACAATCATAAAAAGATCCAAAAGATACCTTCTGAGATTGCTTACAATTACCAAGGTCGGAAGACTACTCGGACTTTGACTCACCACTAACGAAAAAAAGAACAGATCCATCGACCTGTTCTTCCTCAACCTGATTATTTCTTCGCTATCAACTCAATTTCTATTAATGCATCTCCGCAAAGTCCTGTCACACCAACTGTTGTCCTAGTTGGATATGGTGCTGAACCTTGTACTACTATTTTTTTCTCTTCATCTTTTCTTTCAATCTCAGCTTCTCACGTAACTCGTTAAATGTCTCCTTATACTGTCTGGATTCCATACGTGGGAATGCCTTCATCAGACGTCTGGGCACGGCTCCGCCCTGACCTGCCAGCTCTTCGTACTTCTTGCGAAGTTCTTCACTTCTTGCCTGAAGCTGCTGCCTTGCTTCGTCTGCGGTTCCGCCAATCCTTGTACGCCCCTCACTAAGCTTACGTCGGCTGCCTTCCGTTGCTGCTTCCAGTTTCCTGCGGCCTTCCTCTGTCGCACTTTCCAGTTTACGACGGCTTTCTTCCGTAACATTTTCCAGTTTCCTGCGGCCTTCTTCTGTCGCAGCTTCTAGCTTCTTGCGTCTCTCTGCTGTTGCTGCTTCCAGTTTCTTGCGTCTTTCTTCTGTTGCCTCCATCGTATCCATCATACCTTCATGGATATTTTCACCAAGCTTATCCGAAATCTCATGCAGCTCTGCGGCAATCTTCGCCATAGCTTCCAACTGATGATTCAGTTTTAGGATTCCGGCCGCAGTCACATACAGATCAACAAAAATACAGATTTCCAGTACTGCGAGCATTACAAACCCTAATGTATGTGGAATAAATGTCAATATTTTATGAATGACCGGATGAATCACACGGACGATCAGTACACATGCTACTCCCCACACAAGGGAAAATATCAGGCAAACATATCCACCGATATTCAGCGGCTGATTTGTATAATCCCACCATTTATGATGAAAAATCTTATCCATCAGATATCCGGTAAGCCCTTCCAGAACTGTCACCAACACTGTGGACAACGCATACAGCAAAATCAAATTGTCCTTATACGGTGTCAGGAAATAGACGACTACCGTCACACCGACTCCATAAATCGGACAGATCGGACCATTCAGGAAACCTCTGTTCACGAACTTTCTCTGCTTTGTTGTCGCATATGCAACTTCTGTGCACCAGCCCAGAAAACCATACACAAAAAAGTATAACATCAAGTAATAAATCTGCATAAAATCCCCCTTTATGTTTATGAAATCCAGTATACTTCACATTGAAGTTTTCGTCAATTGATGATATAGTTAGTGGAGTAACCGATAAATAATTCTCATTTACAATTTATAAAAAGGACAAAAGATGACTTTAAAGCAAGGCAAAAATAACAAAACTTATCAGGTTCTTTCTATCAACATTGAGCTTCTTCTTGAGAGACGTCTAGAAGCGCTTGGATTGACAGAAGGCGCCAAAATCACAATATTGAACAACAATAAAAAAGGTGCTCTTACCGCCAGATTTCGTGGCACACGATTTGCACTTGGCAAAAGAATCGCAGACCACATCGAAGTGAAGGAGGTCACAGAATAATGGAAAAAATCATTAATGTAGGCTTCATCGGTAATCCAAATTGCGGCAAGACAACCCTCTTTAACGCTTACACCGGTGCAAATCTAAAGGTAGCTAACTGGCCCGGTGTCACAGTGGAAAAGAAAGAAGGCTTCACGACCTATGAAGATCAGAAGTTCCGTCTCATTGACCTTCCGGGAATCTACAGTCTGACTTCTTATACAATGGAAGAAACTGTATCTCGAGAATGTATCATGAGTGATGAAGTTGATGTCATTGTAGATGTCATTGACGCTTCCAGTCTGGAACGTAATCTCTATCTGGCCCTTCAACTGATCGAACTTGGAAAACCCGTTGTACTGGCTCTGAACATGATGGATATTGTAGAGAGCCGCGGCATGGAAATTGACTTGCACCGTCTCCCGGAAATGCTTGGAATTCCAGCAATCCCTGTATCAGCACGAAAAAAGACAGGACTTTCCATTCTGCTGCATGCCGTTTCCCATCACAGTGAATATGCCAGCCAGGGACCTTTTATTCATCATCACAAAGGAATGCATTCTGAACACCGTCATAATCATCACTCAGAATATGCCATGGTCTATTCCGACCTTATAGAAGATAAAATCGACGCACTGATTACTTTGATCACCGCAACTTATCCGGAAATGGATAATATGCGTTGGCACGCCATCAAATATCTGGAAATGGATAAAAATATTCTGGATCAATATCCACTTGCCGGAATGGAACAAATTGTAGACAAAAGCTATGAAAAAGATATTATCAATCAAAAATATGACTTTATCGAAGAAATTATTGATGAAGTACTTGTCAATAAAGCCCAAAAGGCAGCCTCTACAGAAAGAATTGATAAGTACCTGACCGGAAAATGGCTTGGTCTTCCGATTTTCCTTCTGATCATGGCATTTGTATTCTTCCTCACATTTACTGTAGGAGACTGGATGAAAGGATATTTTGAGATTGCTCTTGAAGTATTCTCAAATCTCGTATCAAATGGTCTTGCTGCTGTCCACACAAGTCCGATGTTGACTTCGTTGATCGTAGACGGCATCATTTCAGGAGTTGGCGGAATTCTGACATTTCTACCAAACATTTTCATTCTCTTCCTGGCCCTTGCGCTTTTGGAAGACAGTGGATACATGTCACGAGTTGCATTTGTCATGGACGATATTATGAGCAGTCTCGGATTATCCGGAAGAGCATTTCTTCCATTGTTGCTCGGATTTGGCTGTACCGTACCTGCAGTCATGGCTTCCCGGGCACTTGAAAATAAAAGAGACCGTTTTAAGACTATCCTGATCACACCATTTATGTCGTGCAGTGCAAGACTTCCGATCTATGTTTTATTTTCCTCTATGTTCTTTGGAAAATATGCCATGATCGTCTGCTATTCCATGTATCTGCTCGGCATCATTATCGCAATTACAACAGCATTTATCCTGTCCAAAATCGACGGAAGCAAAGCGACACATGCCCTGTTGATCGAATTGCCGGAATATAAAACTCCAAGCGCCCATACAATTGCAATCTATGTATGGCAGAAGATAAAAGATTATCTTACAAAAGCCGGAACTGTTATATTTATCGCATCCATTTTAATGTGGGCAATCTTAAACTTTGGTCCTCATGGATATGTAACAGATATTTCTGAAAGCTTTGGTTCTGTCATTGGACGCCTGATCGTACCGGTCTTTCAACCGGTCGGACTCGGATATTGGCAGATTATTGTAGCTTTGATCGCTGGTATTGCCGCAAAAGAAGTTGTTGTCTCCAGCTGCAGCGTACTCTTCGGAATTCAAAATATTACGACTGCCCACGGAATGACCGCAATGGTGGCTTCTCTTGGTGCCATTGGTTTTGGCCCGGCAAATGCTTATGCACTTATGACATTTTGTCTGTTATATGTACCATGCACAGCAACCATTGCAACGATTCATCGTGAGTTGCAAAGCTGGAAATCCACTGGTTTTATCCTGCTCTATCAGCTGTGTACTGCCTGGATCATAAGCTTTATAGTTTATCATATCGCAAGTTTGTTCTAAGCTCTTGTAATGGCCACTAAAAAAGAAGTATTCTGACTTTGAGTAAAATCTGATTTATCAGAATACTTCTTTTTTATTTATTACATATATTTCAACTCAATCGGATCGATCGGATCGACAGGATTTTCAATCTTTCCATTCAGCATACGTTTTCTCTTACGCATGATTGTACCGGCCTTATTATAAAACCAGAAAGAATATGTCAGAATCTTATCCGCCTTTCCCATCTTGTCTTTTGTCGTCTTTCCATACAGACTGCCACCTGTCTCAATCACTGCAGATTTTGACCTGATCAGTGCGATTAGCTCTGTCTCACATGTCACTCGCTCTGGCAGAATGGTATACCCCATACCTACACAATTAGGTCGGTGTGCGTCACTGCCACCGATTCCCGGTTTCTTATATTTCTGTGCAAGCTTAAGGGCTCTCGCATTAGACTCTGCTGATTCACATGCATTAAATACTTCAATAAAGTCAAACCGCTTAAATAACTCTGGTGATTTGTAATAACGCTTTGTGTTCGTAAAGCTTAAATATTTGCCCCCGCATGGATGTGCCGGCCCCAGAATTCCTCCGTGCTTATGCACAAAATCAATCAATACTGCAACCGGAAGACCCCGGAGTTCCAAAAGTCTCATCTTCACGCCTTCTGGCATAATGCATAAAATATGTCCCCCGTCACAAGTATCATACTCAATTCCTTTTAAAACTACAAAATCATCATGTACTTTTCCCTTCATCTGGTATTTCCAGTGTCGGTATCCTTTATACGTATCATGATCTGTAATCAGCATTCCGTCAAATCCACGTTCTTTTAAAAGTGTAATGTACTCGTCCAGGCTCACCTTGCTGTCAATGGACCCTTCCTTTACATGACAATGCATGTCCAGTTTCATAAGCCTATTCCTCGCTCTCCTCGTCAGATGGAATATCGTCTAAATCCAAATCCCTGATCTCGATATCCTCTGACTCATCATCTGAAAAATCCTCATCCAGATATCCTTCCGGCTCTTCTGCCTCTTCCTCATCCAGATATCCTTCCGGCTCTTCTGCTTCTTCTGGCTTCGCTTCGTCCTCATCCAGAATCATTCGGGCTTTCTCTACTTCATTCTCCATAGAGACCTGTTCCTTGATATGTTCCGATTTGATTCTCTCTTTCTTTCCAATCTTACTTGACTGCATCATGAACTGAATCATAAGTCCTACAAATGCAAGAACTGCACCTGCTACATATTTTAACCATGACGGATCTGTAATTCCAGCAAGGTCGAGAATCGCCGGACCTGCAAGAAATCCACCTGCTATACCGGTAATTACAATGATCATCGGCTCTGCAAATATTGCTGCAAGAATCGCAAGCACAAGTGCCACTGCCAGTTCCACAATAGTAATGACTGAACTTTGTGCCGGTATCACTGCTGCCAGCACTCCCATAGAGCAGATGAATATCATCACAAATACACCCAGCCTGTATACAAGAAAAGACACTACTGCCAGCAATATCGCGCAGACTAATATAACCGCTACGGATGCAATACCTTCAATTCCCGCTAATGCACAGATTCCAGCTCCCACTCCTGCTCCAATCAGAAATCCCAGGAATGCCGCAACCACTTTCACCAGCTTCAAACCGAAAAATCCAATTAAAATACCGATTGCTATCACAGCCGCAAACACTCCCACGCTTAGCTTTCCGGCAAGGAACACTGAAGTCGGTCCATCCATGGAGCCTATCGCACTTATGCCTTTCACCAATGTTGTCTCATTCATCCTATTATCTCCTTTACATGTTAATTATTTTCTCCCGTCTCATTCGTCTTTATTATATCAGTATCTGAAACACACGTAAAGTCTCTTTCTTGTACCCCTTATGCTTTCTTCCTGTTGATGATCAGACGTTCAATGATTTCTATCGTCTCTTTGATTCCGTAGTTGGCACTGTTAATGCACAGGTCATAATTCTCAGGAGTTCCCCATTTTTCACTTGTATAAAATTCGTAATATTTTTTATGCTGGCGATCCATTTTTTTCAAAAATTTCACCGCTGTCTTTTGATCCATCTCACGCACGTTCATCATATAATGCAATCTCACTTCAAATGGTGCGCTGATGAACAGACTGATATGTGGAATATAATTATTGCGCAGAATAATATCCGCACATCTTCCAACTATAATACAATCTTCTGTTCGTGCCAGATTGCAGATCAGATCGCTCATATTAAAGAAGACGGCATCTTCTCTGTTAAGTCCATGATAACGATACATATTCCGCAGCTTTGATTTCAATGTTTCTCGTTTTTTTCCATATTTATCAAACTCTGTAAAGCACTCTTTCTCTTTAATATGAAATTTTTCTTCTTCCTGACGTTTTAGTACCTGCTCGAAAATCTCTGAATCATAATAATTGATATGCAGCTTATCTGCCAGCTCAAATCCAATATCATTTCCCGCACTTCCCTGTGTACGGCTGATACAGATAACGAGATGCGCATTTTCGTCCACTTCATCCCAGTGTGCAGCCGGATTCAGAGCCATTCTTTCTGCATTGACAATATCCGTTGCAGACATATCCGGAAGCTGCTCCATTGCTTTAAGAATCTCATTATATTCTGTCATCATACGGCTCTTATCTTCTTTATTCTTAATCGTACGAGCCATGTTACTAATCAGCGCCAGCTCACTTCGCAAGAGATGTCCGTCAGGCTTCGTATACATCAACATACTAAGTGCACGGATCGTATTCTCTCTGCTTCCTGTAAATGTTCTTCCAAGGGAAGATCCTACACATTTATATACTTCACCATCTAGATCATAGATCCGATTCGCAAGTTCTATATATATATCTTTATTATTTGCCATATCCGTAACCTCCTACAAAAAGAACACAAGCATATCCAGTATAAATACCGGAACTAAGAATGCAAGCGACCATAAGATATATCCAAAGAACGATGGCATATTGACACCATTTTCATCAGAAATCGCTTTTACCATAAAGTTCGGTGCATTTCCTATATATGTGTTTGCTCCCATAAATACAGCTCCACAGGAAATAGCCTCTAGAAGATTCACCGGAATCTGTCCAAGAGCCGTTGTAATACCTCCTGTTAATCCAAGTGTTCCCGCAGTTGTCAGGAATACAAGATAGGTCGGTGTATTGTCAAGGAAGCTGGACAGCGCTCCTGTTGCCCAGAACATCTGGTACGGCTCGCTAATTCCAAGGTTTGGTCCAACAGATTTTAACAGCATCAGTGCCGGCTGCATAGTAATAAAAATTCCGATAAACAAAACTGCAACCTCTTTGATCGCTCCCCACGTAAAATGGTTCTTTGTACGGATGGAACTGTCTGTTGTCTTAAATGACAGAAATGCTGCAAGTAAAATAATCACAATCTCAATCAGCGCAGGAAGCGTCAGTGTAACTTCTCCGTACAGATGAATTCCTCTTACATTACCTGCCGCGTCCTGGAATGCTGACATTCCCGGAAGTACTCCACTTAAAATTACTGCACCTACAATCATAATAAGAAAAATAATATTGTGCAGTCCTTCGATATAAAATTCGGTTCCCGGTCTGCTGATATCCGGTTTTCTTCCTTCCGCAATATCTTTACGGTATGCCTTTTTATCCAGATGATAAAATACAAATAACAGAATCACCAGATTAAAAATCAATATTGGCAATAAATGCATGCTCCAGAAAAATGGTACTCCACGCATAAATCCCATTAGAAGCGGCGGGTCTCCGATTGGCGTAAGACAGCCACCCATATTGGAAATCAGAAAAATGAAAAATACCATAATATGTCTTTTTCTTTTTCTCCATGAATTCATCTTAATGACCGGACGAACCATGAGCATACTGGCTCCCGTTGTTCCAATACAGCTGGAAAGCAGTGTACCCAATGCCAGCAGACATACATTTACTCTCGGTGATCCTGCAAAATCTCCTCCAACTGTAATGTTACCAGATACACAGAATAATCCAAATAACAGAACAATAAATGTCAGATAATCATTCACGATACATTCCAATACTGTTTCAAATGTATCGCCTGCGCCATAAACGATTGCAAATGGCACTACAAGTAATATGATCCACATAAACACCACAAGTGGCTGGTGTGCTTCCCACCACTCAGCACGTAACAGCGGCATGACCGCTATACATAACAAAAGAAAACAGATAGTAAAAGCCAGCTTTTACTATCTGTTTCTTTTTATCTTCCTACTCGAATTCTACAGCTCCTGTTTCTGTTCCGTTAATCACATAGTAGACCGCATTCTCTTCCGGTTTTATGTAAAGATCCATCTCTTTAATGTCTCCGACTTTTTTACCAGATCTCGTCCATGCTTTTTTCACACGGGCAATGATGTCTTTCTCTTCTACCTGCTTACCATAATACTCAACAAATGCTTTTATTTTAATGTCTTTCTTAGCAGCTTTCTTTACAGTCTTTGTCGCAGTCTTTGTTACAGCTTTTGCTACATTCTTTGCCGCACCTGCACCTTTCACTGCTTTTTTCGTAATCTTTTCTACTGTATCTGCAGCAGCCTTCTCAACTTTAGCTTCTACTTTCTCTTTTGTCTGTGGCTTTATCTCAGTCTTAGCTTCTGCCTCTACTTTCTCTTTTGTCTGTGGCTTTATCTCGGTCTTAACTTCTGCCTTTGCTTTCTCTTCTGTCTTTATCGAATCAGCCATAACATTTTCAGCTATTTTTACATCTTTTGTCTTTTTTACAGGTGTCCCTTTTTTTGTTACCATAATAAATCCTCCTCACAAAAAGGTATATCTCAAGTGTGAACATATTTATTATAGCACATCAAAATAGAAAATCAATTTCGAATATGTTAACCTTTTGTCAATTCGTGTCGCTTATCGACAGCATTTTTCACAATTTGACAACTTAAAATCCGAAGATCTGTAAAACCATTCCTGCAATCACTGAAAGTGCATATAAAGTGAGTACAATCTTTATGTTCTCACGTTTATCCCGATTGACCTTAAAAAGTACAACCAATCCAATTCCTGCTCCGGTACAGAGACCGGAAATGGCAGATGCGAATGAAATTGCACCGCTGATATAAAGCTGCGTGATTACAACAGAAGCCGCACAGTTAGGTATCAATCCAATAAGTGCTGCAATCACTGGCTGGAAAATACTATCTGCCAGAAGATATTCGGATAATGTCTGAATCCCAATTACTTCTATAATAAAATTCAAAATTGCTGTAAATACAAAAAGATAGAGAAATATCTTAATTGTATGGCGAAGTGCTGGTTTTAAAAGTCCGGCGTGGTGATCATGACATCCACAGTGATCACAGAGATTTCCACACTCTTTTGGAGTTGCAATTCGTTTCTGCAGGAAAAGATCAATGATGTATCCTGCTACGACCGCAATCACAACTTTTACCGCAAGGAGTGTCAGAACTGTCTTTCCCTGATCCGGATTGCCAAGCAAAATCAATACTGCTTCATCTGATGTTGCAAGAAATACAGAAAGCAATGTTCCTACCGATATAATCCCTCCTGCGTAGAGGTTAGAAGCCATGACTGAAAATCCGCATTGTGGTACACAGCCCACGAGTGCCCCCACAACCGGACCTGCTTTATCTACATCTTCCAGTGCCTTTCTTGTCAATTTTGTCGAATAATGCTCCAATCCTTCAATTAATAAAAATGCTACAAAAAGAAATGGAAGCATCTTTAAACAATCTGCCAACGCATCTGCAAGTACATCTATTATCATTTCCATATTATCACCTCTAATTCTATGCCTTATTATCTAGTTACCTATTTTATTATGTTCTATTCTTAGTAACACAATCCGCAATATTATATCTTATTCTTTTCCAAATTACAAGAACTCCTCTGCAAATTTACAGGAAATTCGAGGCAATACTGTGAGGTACGGTACAAATCAAATATCACTTCATCATTCTGTAAATTTGCAGGGGAGTCCCTTTTTGATATTATATTCGAAACTTTTTTATTTCTTTTTCAATATGATAATGACTATGTAAACAGTTTTATGTAATCTTATCTGTAATTATAACGGGCTTTTGATCTTTTCATGTGCTCTTCCATAGCTTCTGCAGCACCCTCTCCGTCTTTTGCAAGTATAAGACCATAAATTCTCTGATGCTCTTCATAAATTTCCTGAAGCTGCCGTCCGTCAATCATTCCCGTCTCACTGACATGACGCATCAGATTACTGATTGTCTGAAGCATACTGTAAATTACAGTATTCCCGGAACACTCTGCAATACTGCTGTGGAACTCCAAATCTGCATCCAGAAACTTCTTATAATTCTGCTCTACATATGCCTGATGGATTTTATGTGATACATCATACAGACGATTCAGAGCGCGATCATCTACGCAGTCAGCTGCCAGATAAGCGGCTTTCACTTCCAGAAGATCTCTCACTTCCAAAATAGACTCTGTCTGATTGCCATTCATAAATAAAGACCAGGAAAGTGGAATGACGAAAAAATTTGCTTCATTTCCACTAATATAAGTTCCCTGCCCCGGCCGGATATCAATCATGCCAAGCACATCCAGAACCTTCAATGCCTCACGTACTGCCGAACGTCCAACTCCAAGTTTTGTCGCAAGTACACGATCTGACTCTATCTTATCCCCTTTTTTCAGACTCTTATCAAACATCTGCTCTGCAAAATACATAGTCAGGCGATTCAAAAGTTGATTAATGCTGCCTTTTTTAGACTGAAGCTTTCCAAGCGCTTCCGGGCTTACATCATCCGGTAATAGAATATGTATCTTCTCGGCAAATTCTTCTGATGGCATAGAAAAATGCATAGAATCAATTCCAAGCTGTTCTGAAACACTGATAATGACATCATTCATTCTGGGGCCATCTTTTGCCTCCAGGTTAGACAATGTCGCGATGCTCATAGTTGGCTTTCCTTCTTCATCCGACAGGAATCTGTCAATGAATTCTTTTTGAGTCAGCCTTAAAGCTCTTCTTAACAATCGTAAGTTTTCTCTTTTGTACATCGGATTTAATTCGCCCATATCTTTTTCCCCGTTTCTTTCTCGAAAGGCCGCAGGATATCTCTTCCTCCGGCCTTTCGAATCACCATTCATAAATAATTATTTTTTCGGATTACTCAGCAAGAAGCTTTTTAGCAAGACCTGTCATAACAACAGAAGCTTTTGCAAATTCACTATACTTTGTAAACTCTACCGGGCAGTGACTTCTTCCGTCTTTACTTGGAACGAAAATCATAACTGTCGGAAGCACCTGACCGATCTCAAGTGCATCATGTCCTGCTCCACTAGGAAGTCTCATATAAGAATATCCTCTTGCTTTGCAGTCTTCTTCCATGATGTCAAGCATACCTTCATCCAGCATAACTGGCTCGATCACAAGCTTTGTATCAATGTCATAGGATCCACCCATAGCCTTCACTTCACGGTCTAATGCTGCACGAATTCTGTTTGCGATATCATTAATATTGTCGTTGCTCTTAGAACGAATGTCAACTGTAAATTCACATTTTTCAGCTACAATATTCATTCCACCAGGTATCGTGTTAATGTATCCGATTGTTGCAACTGTTCCGTCAGCTTTCTCTCTTGCCCAATCTGGGATTTTAGAAATAACCTTTGTTGCTGCATCAACAGCATCAAGACGCATATCCATTGGAGTTGTTCCGGCATGGTCAGCTCTTCCGTTTACTGTTACCATATATCTCTGGATTCCAACGATACAATCTACAAGACCAATCTCAATATTCTTTGCATCCAGAACCGGTCCCTGCTCAATATGAAGCTCAAGGAATTTTCCGATAGAACCTTCCGGCCATTTTGCATCTTCAATCTTCTCTGGATCAAGTCCATATCCCTTCATGGCATCATAGATAGAAATTCCATCTGTATCTTTGTAATGTTTGCAATATTTAACATCTCTGTGTCCAAGCATAGCTCCGGATCCAAAATATCCTGTTCCGAAACGCATACCCTCTTCATCGCAGAAACCAACGATTGCAAAGTTTCTCTTTGGTGTAAATCCTTCATCTTTTAACTGTCTTGCAGCTTCAATCGCACATACAACTCCGGCGATTCCATCAAAGTCTCCACCGTTTACTACTGAATCATAGTGAGATCCCATCATAACACATGGAAGATCTGGATTCTCTCCTTTTAAGATACCGATTACATTTCCGGCCTCATCCTCATGTACTTCAAGACCAGCCTCTGTCATAACCTCTCTCAGGTAATTTACGGCATCTCTAGCCTCTTTTGTAAATGGAAGTCTTGTACATCCATCTCCTGGTGTTGCTGTAAAACGTTTTAAATGCTCTAAATTTTCAGCAATTCTTCCTGTTACTTCTTCAATTGCTACTGTTCCCATAGTCTTTTTTTCCTTTCTGGTTACAATAATTACTTATGTTTTGGTGTTAAGATAAACACTTTCACCGGTGAATAGAACATAGCTGCTATCATGATTACAAATCCAACTGCACAGGCTGCGGTTGTCCCGGTATATAAACCGAAAAGCATAATAGCAAATGCAATCATAATTACGATAAATGCTAATGTCAGTCCACCTTCTTTAGTTTTAAAAAAGCTATTCTTCTCCATTGTCAGCACTCCTTTTTCCAGATTCAAGACTTTCTTATAAAGCTGTCATAACAAACAATACTGCTCCAATCAAAATCGTAGCCGGTATTGTAATCGCCATAAGCTTTTTCATAACTTCGCCTTCGCTTCCAAGGATACTTGCTGTTGTCGTACCAAGAATAATCTTGCTCGGGCTGATTGCAGCTCCGATTGCACCACCGGCTGACTGCGCTCCAAGGATTGCAGCAGTATTAGCCCCAAGAAGTTTTGCGGTTGTCATCTGGAAACTTCCAAATAAAATATTGGAACTCATGTTACTTCCTGTCATAAATGTTCCAAGAAGTCCTACAAATGGTGCAAAGATAATGTAAACTTTTCCAAGCACATTCGCGATTCCGTTTGCAAGTACAACTGTCTGTCCTGTTCCGTCCATGATCTTGGACATAATTACAAGTCCGATAACTGCAATACCAGACGGCATTGTCATGGAAATAGATTTCACAAACACTCTCTTCGTACCACCTTCACCGATCCAGCCATGCTTTTTGTAATAAACAAGACCAATGATCGCTGATACAAACAAGAACATACTTGCATGAGTAAATGGAGCTAATGGTGAAAAGCAATCTACTGCTTTATTTACATAACCATAACCCGTAGATGTCTCCGGAAAAGCAAATCCAAATTTAAACTGTCCAAGCACTGTGTTCAGTGGTTTTACAAGTAATACCACCAGTGTGATAATAGATAACGCAAAATATGGTACAAATGCCTGAACAAGTGTCATATCCGGAATTTCTTCTTCTCCATCGGCTGCAGCAAAATCACGATTCATGATCGGGCTGTCCTCAATGCACCACTCATCTTTATACATTTTTGTTCTTCCAAGAAGAAGAATGACTACCAATGAAATAACTGCCGGGATGAAACAAGCCAGTGTTGTGCTTACTTGTGTCAGCAGAAGTTCTCCGCCTCCCTGAATGACTGCCATAATTGCTACGGCTACAAATCCTTTTTTCAGTGCTTTTCCTTTACCGTAGAACCAGCATGTGGCAAAACCACCGATTGCTGTCCAGATAAATAAGAAAAATGCTGTCCACATAGCTGTTGTAAGATACTCACTGCTTCCTACAGCAAGTCCGGCTGACATAGCCAGAGAATCCCACGCAGCTCCAAGTGTACCGAATGTATTTCCCCACGCCTGACCGATAAGAGGGATAATAACTGCCCACAGCGGTTTCACACCAATACCGATCAAAAGAGGTGCTCCTACTGCAACAGGTACGCCGAATCCTGTGATTCCCTGAAGGAAACTCTCAAAAATCCAGCCCATTGCAAGTACAAGAAGCAATTCGTTTGGCAAAAGTTTACGCATACCATTACGGATTACCAAAAATGCTTTTGCCTCATCTCCAACCTGATACATCAGAATTGCAGTCCATACAATGATCAATATGATCAGTGCATTCCACACACCTTTCGCACTTTCGGAAGCAAGAAGCGTAATGTCTGCTTTATAAAAAGCAACTCCAGTAACTACCGTTATCAGTAATCCTACCGGTGCCGCCTCGGTCGCTCCCCAGCCACACTTGATCATTAAGATCAGAAGTGCCGCAATTGGAAGGAACGCCATAATCCACATAAATAGATTTACTGGTATATTCATCTTGTTCCATCTCCTATTTTCTTCTCATTACTTACAGATGTGGGATAACTCCCACATCTGATATAACTATTATTGATGGATCACAGTTCCTGTCTTTCCGGCAATTCCTTCTGCCGCTTTGTCAAGAAGTGTAATCAATGTTCTTCTTCCTTCTCCTGACTCAGCAAAACGAATTGCTGCTTCAATCTTCGGAAGCATAGAACCTTTTGCAAACTGTTCCTCGGCAATATACTCTTTTGCCTGTTCTACAGTCAGATCTGAGAGCCATTCCTGATTCTCTTTGCCAAAGTTGATCGCAACTTTTTCTACGGCTGTCAAGATAACCAGATAGTCTGCTCCAAGCTGAGCTGCCAGAAGGCTGCTCGCATTATCTTTGTCAATAACTGCGTTGACTCCGACCAGTTTTCCGTTCTCACTGATTACCGGAATTCCACCGCCACCGCATGTAATCACGATGTGTCCTGCATTTACCAGTGTCTTGATCGTCTCAAGCTCACGGATTCTCTGTGGCATCGGAGAAGCTACAACTACACGGTAGCCTCTTCCTGCATCTTCCATACAATGCACGCCATTTGCTTCATTTTCTTCCGCCTCTTCCTTAGTAAGGAACCTTCCGATTGGTTTTGTCGGATTTTCGAATGCCGGATCATTCTTATCTACTTCTACTTGTGAAAGGATTGTAGATACTTTTCCTTCAATGTTACGGCTGTAAAGCTCGTACTTAATTGCATTCTGAAGATCGATTCCGATATATCCCTGGCTCATTGCCACGCTTGTCGGAAGCGGAACCTGTTTATAATTCTCATGCGTAACAACCAGGTTGTCCATAGCATTCTGGATCATTCCGACCTGTGGACCATTTCCGTGTGTTACGATGATATCTAATCCCTGCTGTGCAAGGTCAACAATTACTTTTGCAGTCTTAGCCACTGCCTCTTTCTGCTCTTCTACATCTTTACCAAGCGCATTTCCGCCAAGAGCAATGACAACTTTTTTCTTTTCCATGGCTGCCTCCTATCTTCCGGACTTATGCCTCGAATCCAAGCTTCTTAGCGTATGCTACGATAGCTTTTTCGAAACACTCGATTGGCGGGTGAACTGTACCTGCTCCAATCTGTCCTTTTCCTGCTACTTTGTTAGCAATACCTGTGTTGATTACTGGTGTGATACCTTTCTCAACTACAAGTCTTGCATCGATTCCAAGACAAATTCCCTGGAAATTCCATGTAGGAACTGTGAAGTTCGGGTTTCTGTCTGTAACGATTTCCATCATCTCGTTACTTGTACGAAGAGCATCCTCGTATCCGCCAGCACCTACGAATCTTGTTACAGCCGGTGCTGCAATCATTGCCATACCACCGACACCAAATGTCTCTGTAATAGCACTGTCTCCCATATCCGGGCAAGCATCATCTGCATCATATCCTGTAAAGTACAGTCCCTGTGGTGTATTAACCGGACCTGTGAACCACTCGTCACCCATACCAGCAATACGGATACCGAACTCATATCCGTTACGGCACATTGCTGTAACGATTGTTCCGTCTGTTCCTTTACGTGCATCATCCATAACAGCCTTACCTGTAGCCATCATAATGTTCAGGAAGAACTGATCTGTATCAGCAAGGAACTTGATAACATCATAGCGGTCTTTCTCGCTGATGTCTTTCATCTCTGTAATAAGCGGAGCCATCTCTTTTAAGAATACAAGAGAAGCGGCAATATTTCTCTGGTGGAACTCATCACCCATTGCGATTGCTTTTGCAATCAGTGGGTTAATTGCAAGTCCGTTCTCCATAGAACGAAGAGCTTTTCCAAGTATTGGACCAAGAACATCTCTCATCCAACGAAGTCTGTTAACAACTTCCTCATCATAAGCTCCGAAACGAAGAACCTTACCAATACCCTCGTTCATTGTACAGTAAGCTCTGTTAGCTCCTGTCTCGTTCTCAACTACAAATACTGCCATGTTAGGAGATGTGATTCCACCCATAGGTCCTACTGCGTTGCAGTGGTGGCAAGGGATGAATTTGATTTCTCCATTCTCAAGCATCTTTCTAGCTTCTTCTTCTGTCTCTGCCCACTCCTCGAACATTACAGCACCTACGCAAGATCCCTGCATCGGGTCTGGCATATTCTTGTAATCTACCGGAGGACCTGCATGAAGAATTACTTTTCCATTATTTTCAGCAAACTCTGGAATTACTTCTTTTGCACGAACGTTATCTTTTAATACTGGCTGGCTTGCTACAACCTTAGCAATCACTTCACGGTTCTTCTCTTCGATTCCTTCGTAATTTCTTAAGAAGTTCAGAGTCTTGATAAGTTTTACATTTCCGCCTGCCGGTGGAGCCCAGTCATACTGTACAACTTCGCATCCAAACTCTTCTACAACTTCTGCGAAGCTCTTCAGTCCGATGTTGATGATACGTGGTTTCTCAGAAAGAAGCTCTTTTAATGTCTCAGCTGGTGTATGTTTCTCACATGCAACAACCTCTTTTGCGCGAATCTCTTTCTCTGGCTCCTGGAAATCTCTTCCGATAGCGTGGATAGCTGTCTGACATGCAAGCTTGTTGTTCTCACATACGATAACTCCAGCCTCTTTTAATTTGTTAACTGCCTCATCATATCCCTGATAATCTCTTCTTGTTCCACATACTGTAGCGATGAAGAATACTTTTCTTCCTGCTGCATCTGCTTTTGCCTGAAGTTCTTTGATTGTCGGGATCAATGATCCTGCCATATCTGCGTGTGAACCATATCCAAGCATGATGTCAAGAAGAACAACTCCTGTAGACGGATCATCTACTGCTTCCTGCATACACTCAATACGTTTTGCAGGATCGATCATCGGATGTGGTTTACCCTGTGTATAAGCATCATCTCCAAGGTCAACTACTACGTTGCCATCTAACTGGAGCATATATCCTTCAACGTCCTCTGGTGGAACTTTGCAGTTCATTGCATCTTTGATCAGCATAGCTGCCTCATTTGCAAGTGTACCACCTGAGTAGTAAGCTTTGATTGTCTTTCCGTCTTCTGCTTTGTAGAATTCAGACTCATCTACATCAACAGTAGCTTCCGGAACCTTTGTTCCTCTTACAAGACCTACAGCAAGACGAGCTGCCTCATCCAGTGTGTATGCATGATAGAAGTTCTCCTCATGATACTCTGGTTTCTCTCCAACAAACAGAGTAACAACTGGTTTGCTGAAGTTAGAAAGTCTTGCAGAGATTTTATCTCTTACTTCTTTTGCAGGCGGTTTGGAAACGATTACAAGTACTTTCACTGTATCGTCGTCTTCCATTGCATCGATCATATCCATCATTGTGATTCCACCGACCTCAGCCTTCAGGTCACGTCCACCGATACCGATAGCATTTGTAACACCCTCACCAAGTCTGTCGATAATTGTTGTAAGCTCCTGGATACCTGTTCCTGAAGCTCCGATGATTCCGATAGAACCTTTCGCTACATTATTTGTAAATGCGATTGGAACTCCCTGAATGATTCCTGTACCACAGTCAGGACCCATAACTGCAAGTCCTTTTGAATGAGCTTTCTCTTTCAGAGCTTTCTCATCCTCGATTGTTACATTGTCACTGAACATGAATACGCTCAGTCCCTCATCCAGTGCACGGTCAGCCTCTAATGCTGCATATGCTCCCGGAATAGAGATAACTGCCAGGTTTGCATTGGACATTTTCTTCAGTGCCGCATCCCATGATTTTACACTTTCAGAACCTTTCTTTCCTTCTGCTGCTGTGGACTGTTTCTTTAAGAACTCCTCAACTTTGTCCATTACAGCATCAAGTACTGCTTCATCATTAACATCAGCTACAACTACCATATCATTTGCTGTAGCGTCCATTAACTCATCTGTTGTAAGTCCACTCTCCTTAAAAATGTCTTTGTTCGCCGGTGTAGCCATCATAACCTGAATCTTGTTGACTCCATCCAGTGAAGAAAGCTCATTTGTCAGAAGCATCAGAACTACTGAATCCTGGTAACTGCCTTTTTTTACGACTGTCTTTAACATGTCATTTCTCCCTTCTTATCTAGTTCATTGTTTTTATAGTTTGATATCATCTATTTTTGAGATGGGACCCGGGAAGCAGAGGAGTGCTCCACTTCCTGGTCCATTGGAAATTGCACGAAATAAATGAATTAGTCAGCGAATCTATTTTTGTGATCGTATCTGTCAAAGTGAATTGCGTCACTCTTGAGATAATCAACAAGCTCATCTACGACTTCGATTCCACCTTCAGCATAAGCTTTGTCTCTTCTCATAAGAGCTCTCTGTCCTGGGTAGTATACTTTGTCGAATCCCGGAGCTGGTCTCATAGCATTTAACTCATCACATGTCTGAGACATATTCTTCTTGAACTGCTCAGCACCGCAGAATCTCTCTGGATCGATAACGATAATTGTCTGTCCAAGCTCACGTCCTTTAGAACAGTCATGATACATGGAGCTTACATGTTTACCAAACGGTACTCCAAGAAGTACTCCTGAGAAGATGTCTACCATCATCATAAGTCCATATCCCTTAGCACCGGCAATCGGTACAAGAGCATTTACTTTATGTGGATCTGTTACAGGAGCTCCGTCCTCATCTACAGCCCAGTCTGCAGGAATCTCAGCACCCTGTGATCTCTTGTCCAGGATTTTTCCCCAAGCCTGAACTGTTGTAGCCATATCAAATACAACATTACGATCGTCTGCTGTCGGGCAAGCAAATGAAATCGGGTTTGTTCCATAATAAGGCTCTGTTCCGCCGTATGGTACTGCCATCGGATCTGACTGGCAGAATGTGATAGCTGCAAGTCCTTCTTTTGCACACATCTCTGTATAATATCCGATTGCTCCTGTATGAGATACATTAGCCATACCTACAATAGCAACTCCGTTCTCTTTTGCCATCTCAATAGCTTTCTCAGTAGCTTTTGTTGCTACCCAGTAACCGATACCATTGTCTCCATCCATGATTCCTGAGCAAGGACCTGTCTGATTCCATGTGATGTTTGGCTCATGTGTGATTCCGCCTTTGAAGATTCTCTCACAGTAATACTCAACACGAACAGCACCATGTGAAGCAAATCCTCTCTCATGTGCCCATGTCAGAATTTCTGCTGTCTGATCTGCGTGATCCTCACGAAGTCCCGCCTGGATTAACTTGTTTTTCATTAAGCCCTTAAGCTCTTCTCTTGAAAGTCTCATTCTTTCATACCATCCTTTTCTTTATTTTCTCTCTTTATATACCATATAGTTACCTATATAATTATCTACGTGTTTTCTTTACATGCAGTATTTTTCTAATTTAAGCATCTTCTAATTCACACTTTTTCAATTCATTTTTCTATTTTGTCACATTATTGACAAACTCTTATATAGCATATACGCCGGTACACACAGTTTCTTTATTGCTCCCAGCAATGCCGCTCGCTTTTTTTTACTGTATATACCGGCATATGATGTCAATCGTATATAATTTATATTCGATTTTATTATGTGCTAAATATCATTTTCAGTGTAAGAACATCGTTCAGGCTATGTACTATATATTACAGAGCAATGTCTCTGTTGCAGTCTTTAGAGTAGATGTAAACTAACTCTTCCTCACGTCCCTCATCGCCTACAGCGTAGCAAGCCTGTGGAACATAAGCGTCCATGAAGCAGTAATCACCTTTCTGAAGCGGTACCCAGTCATCTCCAAGTCTGTACATAGATTTTCCAGACAGGAAATACATACCATGCTGCTGAACATGTGTCTCGATATATCCATGAGAAGCTCCGATGTGGAATTTCAGGATATGCATGTTCATATCAAATCCGATGTCATGAGCTGATGGAAGGAAATCCTGTACATAGCAGTTCTCCATTCCTTCATAGGACATCCACTCAAGATCATTAGCATTTCCAACTACTGTATGAGCACTGTGTCCTGCAACTGGCTCATAACGGCGTCTGTATACATATAATGTAGCCTCGCCTTTAGCTTCAAAAGTAATGTTGTTACTTGCTGGTGAGTAAATGTATCCACCTTTTGTAAGTTCTGCGGACTGATCATCATTCTTTACTGAAAGTTCACCATCAACTACATATAAGAAGGACTCGATTCCCTCTCCACCGATTCCTGTATTCTTTCCACCTTCGTGAACATGTACAAGATAGTCAGCAAATGTTGCACCCATAGCCGGTGAGCCAAGAATTGTAACATCACAGTTCTCATATCCCGGAACTACATTCTTTACAAGTCCATCTGGATCAAGAACGATGTAATCTCCTTTTTTAATAATAGAACGTGTGTCCAAAAGTGCATCACGATATCCTAATTGATTGTTTAAGTAACTCATTACCAAATACCTCTCTTTCTTAATGCGGAACACAAAATCAAATTCAGGTTTTGTTGTTACCATGTTTTATGGTCTTATTATGTCATTAAAGCTTAAAATTTGCAATCGGAATTTTAGATAAAAGGTTCAACCACTTTTTATCTACTTTATGGTAAATTTTGTCTAATGACTTCTCTTGAAAATGACATTTTTTGTGATATACTGTTAATTATTGGATAAGAGCCTATATATTTTAGCTATAATCGATTTAATAAATATAAAAATAAAATAGTCGGAATTTGACCGGATTTTAATTCATTTTCAATTTTTTTGACAATTTATACAAAGGAGGATTTTTATGTTAGAAAAGAAAGAATTTGAGATTCCAAGTGAAAAATTCAAAAAAGGAGCAACCGTGTATACTGATTCAAACACACCGGTAAAAGCTGCTATCATCTATTTTCACGGAGGAGGTCTTTTATATGGAAGAAGAAAAGATCTTCCACGCCCTCACTTGAACACTCTGACTCAGGCCGGATATGCAATCATTGCTTTTGACTATCCTCTGGCTCCTGCCGCAAAGTTAGAAATGATCATGAATGATGTAGAAAGTTCCATTCAATATTATATCGATCACAGTGACGAACTAATTAAAAACCCTAAATCTTCCGAAGGATCTCTTCCATATTTTTTGTGGGGACGTTCTGCCGGCGCTTACCTTTGTCTGATTGCAACAGCAAAAGGAACTTACACACAGGTACCTGCCGGAATTCTTTCCTATTATGGATATGGATTTTTATGCGACAACTGGTTCAAGGAACCAAGCAGACATTACTGCACGCTTCCGAAAGTTCCAGAAAGTGCTCTTTGTGTTATTCCAGAAGGCATTCACGCAGATGGCGATCTTGACACACACTACAGTGTCTATGTCTATGCAAGACAGCAAGGAAACTGGATAGATCTTTTTTACGAGGGACGTGAAAAGTTTTTCTATCTGGATTATACACTTCGCGCCTGTGATAAACTTCCTTGCCCACTGTTCTGTGCCCACAGCACCGGAGACACCGACGTACCATTTAGTGAATTCACAGAACTAAGTAACAAATATCACGCAAAAAGATTCATCGTGTCCGGAACAGAACACGACTTTGACAGAGACACAGAAAATCCATTCACACAGAAAGTGCTGGACGAGACAGTGGCGTTTATTGAGAAGTGTTTAAATAAGTAGTTTTTAGCTTTCTTTCAGAGAAAAAATTCCCCGCAAATTGATATGATATACAATTTGCGGGGTTTTTATTTGTTCAATATGTTAGTCTTCAAAAATAGTTCCTTTTCGGAATCCTTTGCTTGACTTCATAGTCTTCATTAGGAAGTAGTATACAACTCCTGTCGGAATCAGGCTGACATACCATGATAACTGCATTACGAATACGGAGCAGACAGATCCTACGATAATTGCAATAACTGCTGCCCAGTTAACTCCTTTGAAGCAACCTTCTTTGTCATACATATCATTCAAATCCAGTTTCTTCTTACGCAGTATGAAGAAGTCGACTGCCATTACTGCGAAGATAGGTCCTAAAAATGCTGAGTAGAACTGTGTAAATAATGATAACCCTGCTGCAGAGTCAGCTGTAACAAGTTTCCATGGCATTACGCATGCTGACAGCACACCAACAAGAATTGTTGCATGTGTCCATTTAACTTTGAAAGACTCCATCAGAACGTATGCAGGTGGAACAATATTGTTCAGTACGTTTGTTGTTACCTGAGCAAATGCGATAAAGAGCAATGTCAGGATTGTAAGGAATTTGCTTCCCATTGTAGTAGAGAATACTTCTACAGGATCACTATTTCCTGTTGCTGCTGTCACAAGAAGTCCGATAAGACCCATGAACAATGTTACAGGAAGAATAGCAACAGTGTAAATGCTTGTAGCTTTTACAGGCTTGATGTCATCTGTTGCATTTCTGGAATAGTCAGATGCATTGATAATCATTGTGGAATAAATTCCAAGGAAAGAAGTTGTTGCTGCCCAGAATGGCATGCCCCATGTTCCCTTAATTCCAGAGAATACATTTCCAATCTCTGATGAGAATTTTGTGTTTACTACATATAACATGTAAATCAGGATACCAATGATAAAGATACAGGAAATATTCTCCATCCATTTGATTCCTTCAAATCCTTTGATTGCAAGTGCAACCTGAAGAATTGTGAACAGTGCATAGATAATTGGAAGATTATCAAATCCAAATAAAATCTTCAGACAGCTGTTGATAGCTCCTGCTCCGACCCAACTCTGATAACCAAACCAAACGATAGCTGGAAGTCCACGGAGAACTCCTGGAATCTTTACACCTGTTGTACCAAAACTACTTCTTAACTGTACTGTAAATGGAATACCATACTCATGTCCACACTCACCGATAATTGCAAGTGCTACTGCAATAACAAGGCATCCGATACACATCGCAATAATCGCCTGCGCTACAGTCAATGTTCCAATCAGGGCTGCACCCATGGAAAATGTTCCGATAGATACACATCCACCCATGAAGCTGGCTGCATAGGATACGCTTCCCATGATACGTTTCTTTGTTGGTTGGAGATCCGCGTCTACATTGGCAACGAGCTTTGGATCCAGTACTTTGTTGTCTACAATACTCATCTTCTCTCTCCTTTTTCTTAAGTATAATTTAAAAATCAGGTAATCTTGCCTTTATTAGGCAAGATCACCTGATCTGTTACCTAATTTCAGTATTATTTAATTTTCTCAATAAATGTTCCAACACCTTTTTCTGCAACAATCTTTCCGTCTTCTGCAACAACATAGGCATATAACGCATTGATACTTGGGCAATCAGCAACGGTAAAACCTTGCGATTCAACACTTTCGCCTAAGATAATGTCTGAGTTTTTTACATCAGCATACGCAAAAGAAGGTACTAGGCAAAAAGCAAGAAGAAACGCAAATACGCAAGCAAAAAAGCTTGCGTATTTAGAATTATTCTTTTTTGAGAAAGAAGCATTAGTCAACGACATATATATCTTCCGGTTTACAAACATCAAAGCCAGCAGCGGAAAGTTTAACGTCTAGGGAAGCATCGGCAACCTTAAGGACGTCATAGGCATTATCTCCAACAATAAAGCAATGGGCATACTCAACATTGACATTGTTTTCGTTGAGGTAGTCCATCAAGTTAGCGAGCTCGCCTGGCTTATTAGGGACCTTAACTGCGACAACGTCAATAAGTTTTGCGCGATATCCATTCTTGGTTAATTCGTCACATGCCTTTTGTGGAGTGTCGCAAAAAATACGCAAGATACCAAAGTCGGCAGTA
>ERZ772872.1199-NODE-1199-length-23838-cov-5.877896_pt1 | contig 23838 bp, 23 predicted proteins | sample MGYA00512132_ERZ772872 | MGnify/ENA primary metagenome ERZ772872 (study PRJEB29015, sample SAMEA2737724) | human gut metagenome | biome: human gut; feature: human-associated habitat; material: faeces | place: China | collected 2012 ...
TCTGGCTTGTGTAGCTGTTCTCGTTATCATACCAAGAAACAACCTGTACCTCATAGAGGTCATCAGCAATCTTAGATACCATTGTTTGTGTAGCATCGAAGAGTGAACCATATCTCATACCGATAACATCAGAAGATACGATTGGGTCTGTGTTGTAGCCGAAAGACTCAGAAGCAGCAGCCTTCATAGCAGCATTGATGCCATCAACTGTAACATCAGCACCCTTAACAACAGCTGTAAGGATAGTTGTAGAACCTGTTGGTACAGGAACACGCTGTGCAGAACCGATGAGCTTGCCGTTGAGCTCAGGGATAACAAGACCGATAGCCTTAGCAGCACCTGTTGAGTTAGGAACGATATTAGCAGCACCTGCTCTTGCTCTTCTGAGGTCGCCCTTTCTATGTGGACCGTCAAGAATCATCTGGTCGCCTGTATAAGCGTGGATTGTTGACATGATACCGCTCTGAATTGGAGCATAGTCATTAAGAGCCTTAGCCATAGGAGCGAGGCAGTTTGTTGTGCAAGAAGCAGCAGAAATGATTGTATCATCAGCTGTAAGAGTATTCTCGTTTACGCTATAAACGATTGTCTTAAGGTCACTGCCTGCAGGAGCAGAGATAACAACCTTCTTAGCACCAGCATCGATATGAGCCTGTGACTTTGCCTTAGAGCAATAGAAACCTGTGCACTCGAGAACAACATCTACACCGATTTCGCCCCATGGGAGCTCAGCAGCGTTAGCCTTAGCATAGATTGTAAGAGTCTTGCCGTCAACTGTGATTGTGTTAGCCTCGTCATCAGCCTCTACTGTGTGGAGATTTTGACCAATCTTACCGCAGTAGCCACCTTGTGCTGTATCATACTTGAGAAGATCTGCAAGCATAGAAGGCTTTGTGAGGTCGTTGATAGCAACAACTTCATAACCCTCTGCACCAAACATCTGGCGGAAAGCAAGACGACCGATACGGCCGAAACCATTAATAGCAACTTTAACTGACATTGTAATTATACCTCCTAAGTTTTTACTGCTTTTATTTTATAGCATTTTGAGAAAAAATACAAGTGTTTGTTTAAAATTTAACAAAATTTTCTTAAATTTATTTTCTACTTTTCGAGAATTTTATATTTTGCAGTAATTTTTTTATATATTATTCTAAAAAAGCGTCTTTGCCCTTATATTCTGTTCAACTTTTTAAAAATTATTCAGAATAGTTCTAATTTTTACGCATATACTGTTATTAAGTACGCTAAAGCAAGATTTCATATTTTCTAAAAAATCTTAAAAAAGCTATTGACATTTCATTGTTAATGAGTTATAATAATAAAGCTCTCAAAAATAACATATCGCGGGATGGAGCAGTTTGGTAGCTCGTCGGGCTCATAACCCGAAGGTCGTTGGTTCAAATCCGGCTCCCGCAACCAAACAAGACGGTTTTTCGAAACCGTCTTTTCTTTTTCCAATTTTTTTGAAAATACCTGAAAACGGCTTATCTATGCGGTTTTCAAACGGCAACAGAAACAAGTTGGGAAAAGTTGAGTCAGAATAAATACAGTTAAATCGCAGTCAAATCGCATTCACTATTAAAACCTGAGCCGCCGAAATCGTTTCCGACAAATTTCGGAGGTTAAAGTTATGACAAACACAAAAATCACTTACACACAGCAGGGCGACTTTCTTCTTCCCGATTTAAAGTTGCCCGAACAGCCAAAGGTGGAAATCGGCATATTTGGGAAACGGCATCTTCGCTATTTGGAGCGTAACCGTAAAATCCTCTACACAAATATGCTTACTAAAGGTAATCTGACCGCTTATCTCGCCGATATCGACGAGCAGGCGGAGAATATGTTTGATCAGCTGGTAAGGCAGCTCGCAGAGCGTGAGGGCGTGACGGAACAGCTCAAGGCGAACAATCAAATGCTGTGGGTTAAGAAGATGAATTCTATCCGCAACCGAGCAGAGGAAATCGTTAATCACGAGCTCATTTACAGCTAAAAGCAGAGCCGCTGAGTTGAATATACTTGGCGGCTATTTATCATTAAAACCTAAGAAACAGTTATTTTAGACAACACAATATTCGCAATTATTGGGTTTGTAAATCGATTACTGCAAAAAAATCTCCAAAAGGCTTGACTTTTAATATTTTTTGCAGTATCATATTTACAACAAAGAAAAGCGACTTAGATTTGATAGGAATCTAAGTCGCTGATGAGCATCTTGATGATACTCTATAGTGGTATTATGAGTATGGCATATTTTTCGCTTTTTGTCAAGATGACATCTTATTTGTTAGACTGACAGAAAGGAGAATAAAATGGTTTATATTGATGATGTTCATTATGAGCAAGACGAATATGGTAACGAATATATAGCAAGGATGAAGTGGACTAACTATCTTACAACTCAAGCTACAGACGAGTGTACAAAAAGACAAATGATAGACTTTATCAGCAAGAATCCGAATTGTACAAAAACGAAGTACTATGGTTACGGTCACTGGACTGCTGGCGAAGATGTTCGTGTTGTTGACAATCGTTATCTTCGCACCGATGCCAACAATATAAAGGCTGATAATCTCGGTTCTCTTCCGAGATATTAATGACTGATGACGCAGTATCCTATCTATCTGCGTCATCAATTAAATAGGAGCACAAATATGGAACATAGAAAACTGAGAGAACTGGCGACGATCAAGTTTTGCTCAATCACTCCTTCTAGATCTAAAATGCAAGAAGATTCCACCAAATGGCTTGTATGTGCTAATTTTTTAGCAAACAACGAAGTTGAGAACATACCTATTGTAAATAATGTTATTCCAGAGGAAGAGTGGCGTTTAAATCAAAACGATATTGTTATCAAGCGTATTACCCCTACTTATGTTAATTACATAGATTATGCACCGAAAAAAATATATTGTGGAAATAACCTGATAATTGTCACCCCGAATGAAGCAATAGACGCTAAGTATTTAGCGATGATTCTAAATAATAAGATTGGAGAGTTATCACAGGAAAGTTCAGTTGGTGCGGTGATGAAATCAGTTAGCCGTAAAGATATAGAAGCTGTGAAAGTACCATTACCGGATATTGAGAAGCAGCGATTAATTGGCGAATTATGGTATAACGGGATTGAACTTAAGAAAAAAAGGAATCGGCTTGCTGAGCTTGAAAATATAAGAAATAATTTTCTTATTCAAAGAATGATTAATAATGAATCCGGAGGAATAACAAATGGCTAAAACGACATTTGATGATATTAAACGAGCATTATGGGATGGAGCCAATACATTTCGTGATAATATTGACGCATCTAATTATAAAGACTATGTTCTTTCAATGTTCTTTGTAAAGTATTTGAGTGACACGTTTGACGAAAGTGTAAAAGAGCTTGAGAAAGATTACAGCGGAATTCGTCTTGAGAGACATAAAAAAAATCTTCCGTTTTTTCTGGAAAAAGAATTCACGTTTGATTATCTCTTGGACAACCAGTTTGCGCCGGATCTTGGCACCAAGATAAGCGAAGCCCTTACTGGAATAGAAAGTTCAAACGCTATTCTCAGCGGTATATTCAGAGGAATAGATTTTAACAGCGAAAGCAATCTCGGAAAAAAGGAACAGAAGAATCCGATTCTGCGAAATCTACTGAACGATTTTGCTGATTTGGATTTGCATCCGAGCAATATAGAAGTAAATGAACATCAAGTACCGGCGGATATTGTTGGTGATGCTTATGAGTATATGATAGGCGAGTTTGCAACATTGGCAGGAAAAAAGGCAGGAAGCTTTTTCACACCCCAAAAAGTATCCGAAATTATGGCACAAATTGTCAGTCCGGTTGAGAACGATAGAGTGTATGACCCGACGTGCGGATCGGGCTCGCTGCTCATTCGTGCAGCGAGAAAAGGCGGATTTGACAAAGTTCAGATATATGGTCAGGAAGTGAACAGCTCTGCGATTTCTATGGCAAGAATGAATATGTTTATACACGATATTCAGGACGCCAAAATCGCATGGGGCGATACACTTGCCAATCCGCAGCATCTTGACAGCGACGGCAACTTGATGAAGTTTGACTGTATCGTTGCAAATATGCCGTTCAGCAAAGCTAAATGGGCAGAAGGGTTTAATCCAGGCGGAGAGGTATCTGCCGACGAAGAAAACGAAAAAACAAAAAAAGGAAAGAAAAAAGAATTTAAAATGGAAGCCGGGCTTGACCGTTGGCATCGTTTTGATATAGGCGTTCCTCCGGCAAGTAAAGGTGACTGGGCATTCCTGCTGCATATGATTGCAAGCATGAGCGGTAACGGTCGTGTTGCTGCTGTAGCTCCCCACGGAGTACTTTTCCGCGGCACAAGCGAAGGTCGGATTCGTCAGTCAATTATTGATAAGAATTTGATTGACGCAGTAATCGGCTTACCTGAAAACATTTTCTATGGAACTTCTATACCTGCCTGTATAATTGTATTTCGCAAAGGTCGCAGCAGTACAGATGTCTTGTTTGTTGACGCATCCAAAGAGTTTAAGAAAGAAAAGGCTAAAAATATTTTGCGTGATGAAGATGTTGAAAGAATCGTTGACACCTATCGAGCTTACCGCAACGGTCAAAACGCCGAAAATGATAAGTACAGTCATGTTGCTTCCTTGGCTGAAATCAAAGAGAACGGATATAACTTGAATATTCCGCGTTATGTTGATACTTTTGAGGAAGAAGAAATCATTGACATTGATGCTGTCAATGCAGAGATTGCTGATCTTAAACAACAGATCGCAGCTGTCGAAGCGGAGATGGACAAATATTTTAAAGAGTTAGGCTTAAAGCAATAAGTTTTCAATAATTTAATAACAAAATTGCCACCTATGTGTGGAGACGGTAGCAGCCTGCATCAAAAGTTGTATAACGATAAAAATGCGAAAGGAGATGGTGCCAATGGGCAAAATATTTAACGCATTTTTCAATTTCATAAAAACAGCGGCATCATTTGCCGCATTTACACTAACTTTAATTTTCACTGGAAATGCGGGCGCAGCTACTGCGCTACACTATATAATATAAATACATTGATTGTTTGGTTAAAAACTCTTTCGTCATTTGTATGTAAAGAAATTGCGAGTGATATTATGAACAAAGAAATAAAACAGCGCATCGAACAGTTGAATAACGGAAAGATACCGAAAGGTTATAAGAAAACGGATTTCGGTGTTTTTCCGAGCGATTGGGTGACGGATAAAAAGCTTATCGACATTGGAACTTTTGGAAAAGGAAAAGGCATACCCGGCAACAAAATGCAATCCGATGGTGTCCCTTGTGTTGGATATGGCGATATTTATATGAAGTATAACCATTTTCACTTTGAAGAAGCTCAGTCATTTGTGGATGAAGAAACAGCAAAAGATAGTCAACTTATAAAGAAAGGGACTTTGCTTTTTACAGGAACAGGTGAAACTGCTGAAGAAATCGGAAAATGTGTTTGTTATAACGGATATAGTACCATCTGCGCAGGTGGGGATATCATAACTTTTGTTCCGCAGGATGTTAACCCTTTATTCTTAGCTTATCAACAATACCAAAACTTTTCACTTAAAAAGAAAGCGAGCTTTGGACAGGGACATTCTGTTGTTCACATACAAAAAGAAAGCCTTGAAAAATTAAACGTTGCATATCCAGAATCAAAAAACGAACAATCAAGAATTGTCGAAATACTGATGAAATGGGACAAAGCGATTGAACTATATGACAAACAGATTGACGCATTAACCCGTTATAAGGCGGTTTGTCTCAAAAAAATGTTCCCTATAAAAGGACAATCTGTACCTGAATGGCGCTTTCAGGGCTTTTCTGGCGATTGGGAACAGCGTAAGGTTTCAGAAATGTTTAGAGTTACCCGTGGGTATGTTCTTGCAGCTACTCAAACAGAGACGGAGAGAACAGACGAAAATCCTTATCCAGTCTATTCTTCACAGACAAAAGATAAAGGTTTGATGGGATACTATAAAGACTATCTTTATGAAGATGCAATTACTTGGACAACTGATGGTGCTAACGCCGGAACAGTTAATTATAGAGACGGAAAGTTCTATTGTACCAATGTTTGTGGCATTTTACTTTCTAATGAAGTAAAGGCTAATCAGATGATAGCGGAAGCCTTGAACAATGTTGCAAAAGGATATGTGTCTTATGTTGGCAATCCAAAATTGATGAATAATGTAATGGCTGACATTGTAATTCAGATTCCAAAACAAGCAGAAGAACGAGAACAGTTATCTTTGTTTTTTGCTAATCTCGACCACCTTATCACCCTTTATCAGCGTAAAAAAGAGGTAATAACAAATCAAAGGAAAACACTACAACAGTATTTATTAAACGGAATTATAAGAGTTTAAAAGGAGAAATAATGGAAAAGTTTTATTATTCAAAGGAAGGAAAAACTATAATTTATCAAATAGGTGAGTATTTATATACTATAAAAGGAAAACCGGTCGCGTTTTTGAGTGAAGGAGCAGTTTTTACAATTAACGGCCATCTATTGGGTTATTACGGTGATGGATGGATACGTGATAAAAGAAATAATGCGGTTATGTTTACTGACAACTGCTCAGGAGCAGGACCTATTCCACCAATTCATGAAATTCCGCCAATCCCTGCTATTCCATCTATTCCACCGATCCCTCCCGTTCCGCCAGTTCCAAGTTTTAACTGGTTAAGTATTCGTGCGGAAGATTTCTTCGTTAATTAATGAGTATAGAATAATAAGAATAAAATGAAACTGCGAAAGAAAATATTGATTGAATGGGAAATATACTCAGGTACATTACCAATTCCTGCATGATTTCGGAGGATATTTAAATGGATAATAGTCAAATCATAATGTACCAAACCGAAGACGGTTTGACTAAAATTGAAGTAACGCTCGAAAACGAAACCGTTTGGCTTAGCCAAAATCAAATGGCTGAGCTTTTTCAAAGAGATAAATCTACAATCTCCAGGCATATCAAAAACATCTTTGAAGAAAGAGAACTGGACAAAAATTCAGTTGTTGCAAAAATTGCAACAACTGCTGCCGATGGTAAATCCTATGACGTAGAGTATTACAGTCTGGATGTTATCATTTCTGTCGGATATCGAGTAAAATCACTGCGCGGTACGCAATTTCGAATCTGGGCAAACCGTGTTCTGAAAGAATACCTTATCAAAGGTTTTGCCATGAATGATGATTTGTTGAAAGCATCCGGCGGTGGTGACTATTTCAAGGAACTTTTGGAAAGGATTCGTGATATTCGTTCCAGCGAGAGAGTTTTTTACAGGCAGATCCTTGATATTTATGCAACCAGCATTGATTATGACAAAAATGCCGAGACCAGTATTCTATTCTTTAAGACGGTTCAAAATAAAATGCACTTTGCTGTAAGCGGACACACTGCTCCTGAAATTGTTTATTTGCGTGCAGACAGTACAAAACCGTTTATGGGATTGACGAACTTTAAAGGCAAACGACCGCAAAAATCAGAAATCGCAACAGCTAAAAACTATCTGAGCGAGCAAGAACTCAAAGAGTTGAACGCAATAACATCAGCGTACTTGGATTTCGCAGAGCTTCAGGCTTTGAGACGCAAAACGATGACAATGCAAGATTGGATTTCAAAACTTGACGATTTTCTGCATATGAGCGATAGCGAAATACTGAAAAACGCAGGGACAATCTCTCATGAAATGGCACTGGAAAAGGCGCAAATAGAATACAGAAAATACAGAAACCAGAACAAAGAGGAACTTTCGCAAGTCGAAATTGACTTTTTGGATTCTGTGAAGAAAACACAAAAACTCATTGAATCAAAAAAAGGATAAAAAGTGAGGAAACACGATGCCGAACCATTTGATTTTTAACGAACGCCCCGAATGCCAAGACAGGGTCATATCATTCTTGCAAAAAATGGGGTACACATATGTTTCACGAAGTGAAGCGGAACAAAAACGAGGCAGCTTGTCTAAAGTGATTTTCACGGACGAGCTTATTCGTTTTTTAAACAAACAAACTTATAGATATAAGAATTTTGAGCTCAACTTTTCGGGAGAGTCTATTCAGCGAGCCGTTAACGCGCTTGACGCTTCGCTGCTGCAAGGACTTTCCATGGCGAGCAAAGAGATTTATAATCTTTTGACTCTTGGTATCAGTGTTGAAGAAAATGTAGTAATTGATCAGGATGTCCCGGTTCGGCAATCCTTTGATTTATCTTACATAGATTTTGATTATCCTGCAAATAACATTTGGCAGGTAACAGAAGAATTCAGCGTAGAACGTCCGAACGGACAGTATGCGCGTCCGGATGTTGTCATTATGGTTAACGGCATTCCTCTGGCAGTAATTGAATGTAAAAAATCAAGCGTTGATGTCAGGGAAGGTGTTTTACAAAATGTCAGAAATATGAGTCCTGACTATATTCCTCATTTATTCAAATTTTCGCAAATAGTCCTTGCTATGAATCCAAACAAAGTTGTATACGGAACTTGCGGAACAAGTGCCGACTATTTTGTAGAATGGCGAGAGGATGAAGTGCAGTGGCAAGAAGAAATATGCAAAATGTGTTCACCGGATGGTAATACTATCGAACAAGACCGTGCCATTGCCTCCTTACTGGATAAAAAAAGATTTTTGACAATCATTCATGATTATATCCTTTATGACAGCAACATAAAGAAAATTTGCCGGCATCAGCAGTTTTTTGCCGTTGAAAACGCTATTAAGCGAATTAACGGTGAAGACGGCAAAAAAACAAACGGCGGTGTAATTTGGCATACTCAAGGCAGCGGAAAAACACTGACCATGGTTATGTTAGTTAAAAAAATCCAATATTTGAAAGCTTACGAGCATCCTCGATTTGTTATAGTCACCGACAGAGTAAGCTTAGATAAACAAATTAGAGATAATTTTGCCAATTCACAAATGGCTCCAGTGCGTGCAACTACCGGAAAAGGTCTGAAAAGTATATTAAAAGATAAAAGCAATATAGTTGTTACAACCTTAATTAATAAGTTTGAAACGGTATGCAAAAATCACTATCTTGAAGTAGATAGCGACAAATTCTATGTATTAATAGATGAGGCGCATCGTTCTCAATATAGCTCTATGTATAATTATATGCGTGAAGTGTTGCCAAACGCTACTCTGATTGCTTTTACAGGTACTCCTTTGATTTCAAAGGCAAAGCGCAATACATATAAAAAGTTTGGTGATCCTATTCATAGCTACACTATGAAGCGCTCAATGGAAGATAAAATCACCGTTCCGCTAGTTTATGAAGGAAGAAAAGTTAAGTTAAGCGCACCTTCCGATACAATTAACGCATATTTTGACAGCTTAACGGAGCATTTACCTGATGAAACAAAAGCCCATCTAAAAGCAAAATACAGTAAGTGGAATCAACTTGCAGAAGTGAGCAGCAGGACTCATGTTGTCGCATTTGATATCTATGACCATTTTATAAACTATTGTTTGCAAAAAGGGTTAAAAGCGATGGTGGTTTGTTCCTCAAGAGCTTCGGCGGTTGATGTGTTTAATATACTTTCCTCCATTCCGGGCAAAAAGGTGGAGCCGCGCGTTGTTATTACGTTTGGAGACAAACGTGAAGGCAACGGAGATGATATGACTACCACAGCTATAAAGAAAATTAAAGATTATCACGACAAAATGGTTAAGCCGTTATTTGGCGATAATGATGAAAAATACAATGATTCCGTTTGTGATGATTTCAAAAATCCGGATGGGGATATTAATATGCTTATTGTTAAGGATATGCTTCTGACCGGATTTGACGCTCCTGTTGCTGGCGTATTATATGTTGATAAGACTTTGCAAGAGCATAATTTGCTGCAGGCAATAGCTCGAGTGAACCGTGTTTACAAAGGAAAAGATTTCGGTTTAATTGTTGATTATTGGGGCATTTTTAAAAAGCTAAGAGCTGCGGTGGATTTGTATGATGATGCAGAATCTTCAATGAATGCTTTTGATCAGGCTGATATAGAAGATGCTATTCTTGGACCTATTGACGAAAAGAACAAGCTGGAAGAAGCTCATAAGGATTTGTTAAATCTATTTCCCGGCTTTGATGATAGTACAACTTCTGATGCTTGGCAGCAAAGTCTTGAAGACGATGTAAAGAGAAATAAGTTTTATGATAAGCTTAAAACGTATGCAAATCTCTTAAATCTTGCTTTGACAAATCGTGATATTTTTACTGAAATCGGTTTCAATAAACTGGAAGAATATCGAAAAGATTATCGCTTTTTTGACAAGTTACGCCAAAGTGTAATTGAGCGTTTTGACAACGAAATTGATTTATCAAAATATGAATCAGGAATCAAAAACCTGCTTGATACTTTTGTGGGTGCTACTGATGTTCATCAAATCATTAAGCCTGTTTCCATCACCGATGAAAAAGCAATGAAAAAATTGATGAAATCAAATGACCCAAAGAATGTTAAAGCTGATAAAATCAAAACACGAATTGAATCGGAGTTAAAACAGGTACGATATGACGATCCGCTTCTTTTTGAAGAATTTTCAACAAAAATAAAGAAAACACTCGCAGAGTATGATGAAACAAGAGATGCCGATAAATACTTCACTGCTATGGAGACAATGGCGGATGATTTTAGACACGGCAGATTATCGAAGGAATATCCTGCATCAATCACTAATGATAGCGACACTAAAGCGTTTTATGGCGCAGTAGTAAATGTTCTTCGTTCAAAAGCAGATCTGTGCTTATCAGATGATGTTGAAAATGCCATTGCAGAGCATTCAAGAAGAATAACACAGGCTGTTTCTACTAATGCAAAGCGAGATTGGAAACATAATGAAGTCGTTCATAAACAAATCCACCGTGTGTTGGATGATTGCTTGTTTGAAATGTTCGATGAAATTGGATATGAGATTGATAATTCAAATATTGATACACTTGATTTGATTATCGATGAAATAATGAAGGTTGCGGTTGCAAGATATTGATGAAAGAATTTGAACTATATTTAGGTCCTATTAATGGAATTGTAAAGGTTAAAATCCTAAGGAAAAAAATAAAAAACGTACATCTTAAAGTCTTTCGCTCCTTAGAGGTTGCACTGTCTGTTCCTGAAGCTGTTCCGGATGAATGGATTCAGTCATTTCTGTCAGAGCGACAAAAATGGATTGATGATCAAATAACCAAATATAAAAAGGCCAGCGGCTACAACAATCTTCTTGACATCAAAAACGGAGCATCTACTCAATATCTAGGAAAGGATATGAGAATCTATAAAGAAGCATCCCTTTCCAATTATGTTGAATTAGATGAAAAGAGAATACATCTCTTTGTAACCGAATGGAACGATGATGAGCTTGTTCAAAAAGTATTTAATAAATGGTGGCGGCAAACTGCTAAAGAAATATATCAAAGTGAAGTGGATAGCTATTATGATAAAGTTATCCGAAAGTACAATGTAGATAAACCGACTGTTACAATTAAGAAAATGAAGACTTTATGGGGCAGTTGTTCTCCTCAAAAATGCAAAATCACTTTGAACGAATATTTGCTAAAAGCTAATATCCGTTGCATCCAATATGTGGTTCTTCATGAGTTGACGCATTTATTATATCCAAATCACAGTTCTGATTTTTATACTTTTATGACAATACATATGCCCGATTGGGAAGAACGAAAAAAGCAATTAGATACCGAAGTTGTTCAATATTTATAGAATGAAATTCTATTCTTGTGACGACGCAAAATTGCCTGCGAAAGCATTATTATCAGCATATAAACTTAAATTTACCGCCCCCTTGATAGACAAATCGCTTATCAGGGGGGCGTTTTGTGCATTGTTACAAAAATATTTTATTTATTATTGAAATCCTGATAATCAGTATGAGGGCGAATTAGTTTAAAGTGTTAATCAAAATTTATAGGGCGTGTGAGTTTGCAGCTCACACGCCCTAAATCTGTTTTATTCACTTTTCCTTTTGCGATTCGGGAAGTACGCTTCCATCCAATCTATATACTCCTCCGGCGTTATTTTGCCGTCGCTGCATTCGTCACGCTTGGTGATCGCCTGATAGCGCCACTTGTTGAATTCGTCCTCTTTCAGTTGATGAACTCTTATTCTGGCAGCGTAGCGTTTGTAGTATTTGTTGTAAATAGGAACCGCCTTATTGTCGGCGATTTTCGCCTTGTAGTTCTCCAACGCGGCAAGCTGCTGACAGGTTCGGGTTTCTCCATCGGCTATGCGGTCGCAGTAGTGCGTGTCATAATTGCCCTTCATAATAAAGTATTTGCCGCAGCGCTTGCACTTTCGGAAGCGGACGTTTTGCTCCAGCATTTTTGTCAGCTCCAGCTCCAGTATATCTTTAATGGAACTGCAAACATATCTTGCGCTAATAAACATATGGTGCTGTAAAGTGAATAAGAGCGTGTTGACTTTAATGCCGTATTTTTCCGCAAACTTCTTTTGCTCGTCGGTAGGCGTGAAATCCAAATTCTTTAAGGCGTTAATAATTTTATCACCGGTCGCACCGTAAGGCATTTTGTCGCCGTCCATAATGTTATGAGAAGTTCTGAATTCTTCTTTTCTTTCAAAGGATGTAGGCATCTCGTGAGCGTGTCTGTAGAGATGAAGCCGCTCGCTTGGGTATAAGCTGCCGAGGACTTCGGGATAAAAATCTTCGTCATAGCAAAACTCGATCAGCTCTAAAAACTCCTTTTGCAGAGCAAGCAGATAATTTCCGTAGCGGGCTATGCTTTTACTTGTTTCGGTACTGCTTTTAATGAGCGGTGGAAAAATCGCCGAATAGAGTGAAGCGTAAGCAATGTTATTGATTAAAGGAAAAGTAGTATTAAAATCATTATATGTCCTCAGCGTCCACTCTTCGTCAGTCAGTTGATCAGGGTTCTTTTCTGTTTCATCTTCCGGTTTGCTATGATATCCTTCTTCCTCTCCGATACGCTCCAATAGGCTGAATACCGTATATAGCTTTTTAGCCGGAGTCAGAAAATCAGCATAAACAAAATCAAGAATACCCTCGCCGTAATTCAGCGTTACATTTGAGCCGCTCATAATATTGATCATAGCGTTTTCTATTTTTCCTGTATCATCAGCGAACGGTCCTGCTAAACCTGAGGCTCGAAAGTTGTATTTGCTCTTAAATTTTTCAAAGTATTCCTGACATTCTTTTAAATTATCTTTTTCATAATCTATTTCTTCCTCGGCAGACTCATACGCTTTGTATGAACTGCCGAGTTTTTTTGCTTGTTCTCTTTCGTCAGCTTCAATAAGCTCGTCTATATAATCGTCACGCTCCCAAGAATCAACGACAATGTTGATGGTCTTCTTTTTGGGATAAAACTTTACCCTGTTATGGTAAAAGTCAAGACATACATTCTTTGAATTGGAGCGCACTATGCGGTATTTATCGTATTCGGAAAGCTCCTTGTTCGGTTTGTTTTCTGCCATTCCATCACCGGCTTTTTAGAAAATATAAATCGCTCAAAAATTAGATAATAAACATCACTCTAATATATATCATACAAAATCGTTGAACTTTTGTCAAGTTGTCGCTATAATGCGTTTAGATAATTCAAACATCTGTTTTATGATTATCTAACAACAACTGAATGACCTTCTCAGAGATATCTCTCCCGGTGAAGTAGGCGACGATATGAGCGTACCAAGGGCGAGAAAAAACGACACAGCGCCGAAAAGGGTTGCCTGTCAGAGTCTGTTGGGGCAGAAAGGCAAAATACAAAACAAATAATCAGGAGGAACCAAAATGAAGAAATTTAACAACACCATCATTATCGGCATAGACCACGGCTACGGAAATATGAAAACGGCAAATTGCTGTTTTCCGACAGGCTTGATCGCCTATAACTGCGAGCCTTTATTCACTAAGGAACTGCTTGTCTATAACGGCAAATATTACTTGATTGGAGAAGAACACAAGGAATATATCTCCGACAAGTCCTTGGACGAGGATTTTTATGTGCTTACGCTTGCCGCTATCGCAAAAGAACTGAGCACGGAAAGTATTACCGAAGCTAACATCTATATCGCCGCAGGCTTGCCCTTGACTTGGACAAGCGGTCAAAAAGCTGATTTTTCTGCGTATCTTATGCGAAATAAGGAAGTCAGCTTTACATTCCATAAGCAGGAATACCACCTTCACATTGAAGGAGTGAGCATTTATCCGCAGGGTTATGCCGCTATTGCTCCCTACGCTTCCAAGCTGACGGGAGTAAACGTCATCGCAGACATCGGCAACGGCACAATGAACGTATTGTATATGGTCAACGGCAAGCCGAAGTCCGGCAAGATGTTTACCGAAAAATTCGGAACTTACCAATGCACACTCGCTGTCCGTGAAGCCTTTATGCAGCAAACGCAGCGGAGCTGAATGACCATATCATCGAAGAAGTGCTGCGAACAGGCAAGGCTGATATTCCAAAATCAGACCTCGCTATTGTAAAAGCCGTTGCTGCGGAGTATGTCAACGGGATATTCCGCAGACTCAGAGAACACGGCTATGATGAAAACACAATGCGGCTTTGGGTAACCGGTGGCGGCGGTTGCCTGATCAAGAATTTCGGCAAGGTCAATTCAAAGAGAATCACCTTTGAAGAAGATATTTGCGCCGCTGCCAAAGGCTATGAATATCTTGCCAATGTTCAGCTTTTGGCAGGGATCGGATTATGAAGCCGTACACGCTGACGATTCGATTCAGGGAAACCGACGAATACGAAGCTGAGGTCGGCGCTTTTATGAGGGATTTGAGTAAGCACACAGATAAATCCAAAAACAGATTTATCATAGACCTTATCGGAGATTATATGAAGCGCTCAGAGCAGGAACAGCAGGAGGAAGCTATTATTGAAAAACTGCGCAAGATGATTCGTGAAGAACTTCAAGGCTTTGCAGTTGCAAATCCCGATTCAGAGGATAAATCGGAAATGACCGAGGACGAAGAAGCTGATAACGCCGCAAGCGTGCTTGACGATTTAGAGCTGTTTTGCTGACAGCAAATCGTATGAAATATGCTGTCACCGCTGTTTTCAATCAAAATGTGACAGCATTTTTGACAGCACGTCATTTGTTGATGATTCAAGGTGCTTTGGCGGTTGCAATACCCTAATGCACTATCTTATCGAGCCTACCGTCTGTACCCCCACAAAGGGCGGACAGTAGGCTCGTCAGGGGATTTGTTCCCCTGAAACCCTATTTTGAGAAGGAAGGTATATATATGACAGATACAAAAAAGCCAAACCGCAAACGCAAAATAGCGAAAAGGATTTGGCTGAATGAGATGGAAGAACGTGAGCTAAAAAGAAAAGCGAAAAAGGCAGGCGTTTCTCAATCAGGACTTGTCCGATCGCTCATACGGGGATATGAGCCGAAGGAAAAACCGGGCAAGGAATTATTTGAAGCGCTCCGCCAACTTTCTGCCATCGGAAACAATGTTCATCAGCTTGCAGCAAAAGCAAATGCGCTCGGATTTATCGACGCGCCTATGCTGCATAAAGAGGTCAAGGAATGGAGAGCGTTTCGTGCGGATATCGTTCGCCGCTTCATCTCTCCGGACGGAGGGTAAATATGGCAGTCAGTAAATTATGGTCGATAAACGAAGGCGGTTTGAGCAGGGTGCTTCAATACGCAGCCAATCCGAAAAAGACAAACAACAAACTCTACGTCAATGGTATCAACTGCGAACCTGAAACAGCCTATGAAGAGTTTACGGCAGTTAAGCGCTCCTACGCCAAAACAGGCGGCATTGAAGCCTATCACGGTTATCTCAGCTTTAAGGAACAGAATATCACACCGGAGCTAACAATGAAAATCGGCACAGAATTTGCACAAGAGGTCTGGGGCAAACGGTTTCAGGTATTGGTTACCGTTCACACCGACACCGAACATCCTCATTGTCATTTTGTAATCAACTCCGTTTCATTTGTTGACGGCAAAAAACTTTGGGGAGAAGAAAAAGCGTGGTTCAAATTCAAACAGACAGCGGACAGATTATGCGAGAAATACGGCTTGTATTATAACCCGAAGCCGGTCAGAGGAAGAAGCTCGTCTTATCACTACAATCGTGAAAAGAAGGGTGAACCGACAAGATACTTACTCGCCCGTGAAGCGATGGAAAAAGCGCTGTTGCAATGCACCAACACGGCAGATTTACGATATACGCTCGCTAAACTCGGTTATGAGCTTACTATGAACGACAGGCGGAAATATTGGACAATCACGCCGAAGGGCTGTAAAAAGCCGGTACGTCTTGTAAAACTCAGCGCTGATTACACGCCCGAAGGTATCCGCCACAGATTGGTGAACAACCGCTACGATCGACCGCCACACATTGATTACAGGGATAACCGACCGAAGCAATACAATCTGCCAACTTGCGGCGATAGGATACTTCAAAGGACAAGCGGAATATACCGAATATATCTGTATTATGCGTTCAGGCTTGGCGTGATACACAGCTATCGCCGCCCTGATCCTGCAAAGCTGCATTGGATATTCAAGGATGAGCTTGCTTATCTTGACCGGTTAAGCGAGGAAGTCAGGCTGATGGGCAGGGAGAAGATATCAACCGACGTTGAGTTATTTGCGTACAAGCGCATAAGCTGGAGGATAAAATTCAGACATTTACCGATGAAAGGGCTGATTTACGAAAACACTCACGCCGTAAAATCAGCGCTGATGAAATAAAAGAAACCAAAGATAAAATAATGCATATTACAATTAATTTGAGAAAGCTCCGTCACGAGCTGAAGCTGTGCGAGCATATCGCAGAGCGGTCTAAGGTGATGGAGCAAGGCTTGGAGACTGTCCTTAACGACGAGCAAAAGACAAGGGCGAAGAACAAGAGCAGAGGATATGAACGATAAATTTAAAACGAAAGGAGATGGATTTTGATGAGCGATAAAGCGTTTCTAAAACTGCCGAGAGTATTGATCACAGAGCCGTTGCGGAGCAAGCTGTCTGATTCGGCAATCGTGCTGTATTCGTATTTGATCAGCTTGTATGAGTTGTCGGTCAGAAACGGAGAGAGATTTCGGGACGAAAACGGAAGGTATTATGTAGTGTGTCCCATCAGCACTGTTATGCGGCTGCTCAACTGCTGCAACAACAAAGCGGAAAGCGTGTATACGCAGCTTGAAAATCAAAATCTTATCTCCCGCAAACGGCAGGGACTCGGCAAGGCAAATTTGATATATGTGAATCCTATTGTGGAAAGTACCGCAACCTATGCGAAAAACGCAAACGACCAATGCGAAAATATAGATTCTGCAAATGCAAAAATCACATTTGCGGAAATGGGAAAAACGCATACTATCAAGAATGATTATTATCAAAAAGACTTGAATAAAATCTATCCATCTATCAGCTACGGGGATGCGATAGAGGATATTCGCAATCAAATTGAATATGATGTTTTGGCAGAACGCGGCTACGGCAGTGTGTTGGATGAAATCGTCAGTCTGCTTGCCGATACGGTGACATCCACCGCCGAAACTCTCAGGATAAATCAAATCAACATTCCGACAGACAAGGTTCGGTGGCGGCTCAAGCAACTGACTGCCGAACATATTGAATACGTTATCGGATCACTCGAAAAGAACACAACCGAAATAAAAAATATGAGAGCCTATCTGCTGACGGCTCTCTACAACTCTATTGATACTTTGGATACTGCCGCCTTGTACGGCGCTTGAAGGGAGGGTATATGCAGTGGAAGAAATCAAATTTATGAATACAAAGCAAGTAGCACAGGCGCTGGGTTGCAGTATGCCTGCGGCACGTCAGATTATGATGCGTGCGGATTTTCCGCTTATCCGAGTAGGCAAAAACTACAAGGTCAGCGAGCAGGCATTTGTTGAATGGAGTAAAAAAAGAAGAGTTTAACGATTTAAAGTAAAAAAACTATTGATTCTGAATCGTTTCTGATGTATGATGTTACTATCGGAAACGATTCGGCGTCTTTAGGTTCCGAAAGGACGGATATAATGAACACTAAAGGCAAAAAGCCGAAAAGAAAAGTAAAAATGGATTACGGTGACGGCTCTATTTACTTTGTAAAAAGCCGAAACTGTTACGCCGGACAGGTTTATCTTGAAATCGACGGCGAAAAAAATCCGCAAGAGCGTTTACGGTAAGACCGAGCGAATTGTAAAGGACAAAATTCGTGAGCTTCAAATTCAGGCTAAAGCCGGTGCGTTTAAGAGGGTTGATAAAACGACCTTTTATGAACTGGCTGAAAAAATGATAGAGGAGCAGGTTGCTCTGAACGAAATCAGACAATCCACCTACAAGCGCAAGCTGGAAACGCTGAAAATGCTCAGCTCTTTGTCCGATAAACAGCTTCGCAAAATCACGGAGGATGACATTATCGCATACTTCAAGGATAACCTCGATTATGCGCAGTCAACGCTCAACAAGCTGTATCAGCTACTCGGCGCTGTTTTCAAAAAGGCAATGAAAAAGGGAATCATCAGCAAAAGTCCGCTGGAGGATTTGCGTGTCCCGAAATCCCGCAATAAAACGGACAAGGTCAGAGCGTTAACGGTAGAGGAGCAGGCACGGTTGCTTGATGTGCTGAATAACAACGACATCAATTACTCCGAGATAATGCTGGTTTCTATGTTCACCGGAATGCGCGGCGGAGAGATTTGTGCGCTAAATATCGAGGACATTGATTTTCAAAACAACTGTATCATCGTGAACAAGACCACATCACGCGGCGGCGACAATTCGGTTATCGTCAACGAAACGAAAACAGAAGCCGGTATGCGCAAGGTTTTGATTAACAACGATCTGGCAGCTTTTTTGAAGGAGTGTATCGGTGAGAGAACCGGCGGCACATTGTTTGTTTCAAGCAACAACAAGCCGGTCACTACACAGCAGGTCAACTATTATTTTTGGAACACCTTGAAGCAATACGATATTCAAGACAAATCGCTGCAAGGAAAGCTGACCTTCCACTCACTCCGTCATACCTTTGCCACGCGCTGCATCGAAAGCGGCGTACCGCCGAAGGTCTTGCAGAAAATACTCGGTCACAAGGACATCTCTGTTACGATGAATGTGTATTGTGATGTTTTTGAAAAATTTGAAGCCGCTCACCTGAACGCTGTTGACAAGTATATGAAACTGAACAATATCGGATTGGGAAAATCCGAAACAAAAACCGTAAAGGTTGCATAAACAGGGCAAATCGCATTCAAAATCGCAGTCAAGCCGCCGCAAGCCACTGTTTAAGCCGTTTAAAACGGCTCCCGCAACCAACAAAAGCCTTGATACTTCATCAAGGCTTTTTATTTTATATATAAAGCTTGCACAAAAAATCCGCAGCACATATACTGCGGATTTTTCATATATAAAATATTCTCAAATTCTAAAAATCTATTCTACTATACAGCCATCTTTAACAATAATCTTTCGTTTGCAATAGTCTGCTACTGAATCATCGTGTGTTATGACTATAAGTGTAATACCGTTTTTTTCATTAAGCTCTTTAAGGAGATTCATAATTTCAACAGAAGTTTCGCTATCTAATGCTCCGGTGGGTTCATCGGCAAGAATAATTTCAGGCTTTGAAATTATTGCTCTCGCTATTGCAACTCTCTGCCTTTGACCACCTGAAAGCTGATTTGCTTTTTTATTAGCTTGTTCCTTTATTCCAACACGCTCTAAAGCCTCAAGAGCAAGCTTGTTCATCTTTTTAAAGCTATATTTATGATTGAAATATAGAGGCAGCATAACATTCATAATAACACTTTTATGGTCAAGAAGCGAGAAATCCTGCATAACAAAACCAATTTTTTGATTGCGGATAGTTGCAAGCTTGCCATCGCTCAAGCCTTTAATTTCCTGTCCGTCAATTTTAAGACTTCCGCTGTCATAGCTATCAAGAAGCCCCATAATATGCATAAGCGTAGATTTACCAGCACCAGACTTTCCTTGAATAGCAAGACTTTCTCCATCTTTTATAGTCAAATCTATATCCTTTAGGGCATGCATTTTACCCTTGCCAACTTTATAATATTTATTAAGCTTAGATATTTCAATCATTATGATTCCTCCTGTAAACCTCAAGCGGTGTATTTTTCTTATAAACAATAAACGGAAGAATAACGGTAATAGCAATAGTCACTATACAATAAATCATCGAATATATAATATTCTTATAATCTATTATGCTGCCAGAATAGCTCATTGTGCCTGCGGAAAGCTGACTCATAATTACCGAAACATATATAATATTTATAATTGTAGCCAAAATTGCCACGATACTTATTTCTGCAAAAAGATAGGCAAAGCTCTTCTTTCTGCTGCAACCGCATAGATAATATATAGAATGGTCCTTAAGCTTTTTATAAGTATTCAGGGTAGCTATACTTATAAGCGTTAATGTTGCTATTATTAGCAAGAATATTGGTGTAACTATCTTTTTCATAAGATTATCACGAATATAATCGTTTGTATTCTCAAGTATCTTATCATAGGTTGCATATGTACCCACAGAGTTGTAGTAATCTCTTACAGCTTCTTTTTGTTCGTCTGTACACTCTTTATTATAAATAACAAAATATGAGAATGAAAGCGATTGAAATGAAGCATATTTGCTCAGTATCTCACTTGTTTGTTTATCATTATCAAATATAACATCATTTATCTGGATAAGAAAATCCTTTGTAGATACATCATCTGATCCAGTTGAGTAATCAGCAAAATACCACGGATAACCTATTTTTCCTATAACATGAACCTTTTGTTGTACTTTGTTTCCGTTTTTATCGAGCATTTCTATTTCAATATCGCTGCCGATAGGAATATCATTAAAAACCGCACCGCCAATAACTACATTAGGTATATCAGATTTATCTGCCTTATCAAACCATACCCCTTCGCTAAGCTCTTTACTAAAAGCCTTTTTCATAGAATCATTATATATTTCAGTGTTAACAGTAGTTGACCTATATACTGCCGAAGAATTTTGAGAATCTGCTACACCTTCAACCCCATCAAACTTAGATATTTTTTCTTTAACTGAATTTAATGATACTTCTAACCCTTCAGGGTCATTAACCATTATATCCATATTAACCATAAAGTAATCACTGTTTTGCAGATATTGATTTTCTATAATATATCTTGAGTATGTTATATATCTATATTGACCTATAACATCTTGCATAGAAATTAGGGCAAATGAAAGTATAATAAGCATTATAATTGAAGATATGATATTTTGAGAAAATGACATTATAAATAAATGAAGCTTTTTCATTTACTGCCCTCCTTTATATTTCTTACATTCTTAAACCAATATGTAAATATAAAAGGTATTTGCACAATGATAGAAAGTCCGATAGCAAGTAAGGCAATAATTGCATAGTCCTGTACCGAATACTTTATATTTTCATACAAATTAGCTTTCGAGAACACACTGCTATAAAGCAATATATGTATTGCAATTGCTATAAGCGTAGAAATAACCGTAAGGGCAACATTCTCAATAAAGTTTACAAGCATAACAAGCCTTTTCTTTGCACCAACCATCATAAGTATACTATTTTCTCGTCTGCTTGAATCCATAAGGTATTTCAGCAAGAACATAAATGAAATCAAAGACAACATAAATATATATACTATAGAATAAAATTGCGATGATACTTGGTTGGCATCTTCAATATAATATATAATTGGTCCTCTGACATAATCATATGAGCCTTCATTATCAACAGCCGGATCAAATTTTATATTAAAAACATCACGAAGATAATTTACATAGCGATACATCATATTTTGCGAGAAACGCTCTTTAATAACTATATCTACCGTCCATGTTTTTATTCCGGTTTTAAAGTAAGCATCTGCCGGAATATAATACTTCTCAATCTTACCATCGAAATCTTCTTGTGCTGTTTTTTCTTTGACAACATTAAATGTAGTATTACCTACTTTTATGCTCTTAGCTTTACCCAATGACACTGAGGCAACATTTTTAGAAAGCTCTTCGTCGGTAAACAAGCGTCCTTTTGTATCAGAAAATGAATTATCCTCATTATTATTAAGATATGTACTAAGTATAATATATTTTTTATCTGTATCTGATGAGTCGTGATTTCCGAGTTTTTTTAACCAATAATCATTAATTGCCTCATCATTACTTGAGAACTCAATATTATTTCCATCTGAATCAACAATTGTTGTTAATTCTATATCCTGTATACCATATTTCTGTTCAAATTCCTTTAATTTTTCGATAGTATCTTCTGTTACTTTTGCTGGTGAAGAGAAAGCCACATGATATTTCCTAAACTCTATCTCATTAATATAGGATTTATTTGTCATATAGCTAAGCGTATTTCCATAGTAATAAATCATCATAATAACGCACGATATAGTACCTATGAAATATAAGACAAATATTGTCTTATTTTCCGAAAAATAAGTAAGTATTCTACTTATCGCAAGCCTTAGAGTCTTCATAATCTACCCCCTTATAAATAACACTAAAACTGTGCATAATATAACGCACAGTTTTAGCATATTTTCAAGTATTGTTTAAATTAAACTAAAGTTTAATGAATTATATAATCAAATTCATGCCAGTCTCCGGTGTTTTTTTGCTTTCTTCCACCTCTAAAGACTACTTTTTTAGCTACATCACAGCCACCTACCACAGCATTTTCCGTGCGTATATAACTATCATCTACAATCTTCCTCGTAGCTCTCCATACAGTTTTGTCATCAATTCCAGTTACTTCTACATATGCATAACCTTCCATTCCGCTTGTAACCTTTGTTTCAGAATATGCAAAAACATCATCATATGGTCTAACACTTCCAACATGGTAGTACATATATCCTACTCCATTATTAGTGGTCTTAGAAAAATATTTTGACATATCTCTGGAAATAGTCTTTGATTCTTTTGCTGCAGAAACACTCAGTGCCGCAGAAACGAAAAGTGCAGAAGCAAAAACGCCTGCAATTATTTTTTTTGCCTTCATAACAAAATCTCCTTTTCAATATATTTCACATTAATTATAAAACAACGAAGCTTCTAATATATTGTATTTATAATCAATGTAGTAATTATATTATATATTATATCAAATATATTGTCAAATATTTTTTCACTAAATTTTTACAAAATTAGACATATTTTTCTCATTAAATTAACTTTTATATCCATTCTAAATTTTATATATCATAACATAATTTATTTTAAATTTGTTATATCTGGTATAAAAAGGGCTTTTTCTGGTAAACTTTGTACTTGATATATGATTTTTGTAAGTAATCAGCCTTAAATATTGAAATTAATGTGATTTCAATAATATAAAATAATAAAAATGCACCACAAATAGTATTTCACATTCGTGGTGCATTTTACGCAGATAATTTAATGTTTTATTTTTTATGTATTATTCATACAAAAAAACAGCCTACCCTATTGGGTAAGCTGTATATAAAAGGGATTTGCACCCTCAAAACTGAATAAAGAAGCAGATTGCTTGAACCAAAGTTCATGGTCAAGCCCTCGACCTATTAGTACTGCCAAGCTGAATACCTCACGGTACTTACACACGCAGCCTATCAACCTTGTAGTCTTCAAGGGGTCTTACTAACTTTCGTTATGGGATATCTTATCTTGGAGCCGGCTTCACGCTTAGATGCTTTCAGCGTTTATCCGATCCGCACGTAGCTGCCCAGCCGTGCCATTGGCATGACAACTGGTGCACCAGCGGTGCGTCCATCCCGGTCCTCTCGTACTAAGGACAGAGCTCCTCAAATATCCTGCGCCC
>ERZ772872.1207-NODE-1207-length-23735-cov-17.145650_pt1 | contig 23735 bp, 13 predicted proteins | sample MGYA00512132_ERZ772872 | MGnify/ENA primary metagenome ERZ772872 (study PRJEB29015, sample SAMEA2737724) | human gut metagenome | biome: human gut; feature: human-associated habitat; material: faeces | place: China | collected 2012 ...
CTGCCGGAGCGGTGCTTAAGCCGCAAGGCGGGAATTGTGCGGTGTTGCCTTTATTAGCGGCTGCTCATCCGTTCAGTTTGGCGTACTCTTCGTCGGTAACGGGCTCACACCATTCGTTGCTGCAATCTTCGCCGGGAACTTCCACAGCAATGTGGCTGAACCAGCTGTCGGCCTTGGCCGCGTGGTGGATATGCCAGTTGTTGCGGCAGCCGGGCTCAAAGGTAACGTTGGCCAAAAACAGGCCGGTTTTGGGGTCGGTCAGCGGGTTCAGGAACGACTGGCCAATGAAAAACTTGGCATAAGCGGTGTTTGCGGCACCGGTTTCAAAAACATTCTGCTGCTCAAATCCATGTTTATCCATGCGCTTCATACTTGTTGCCTCCTGTTTTTCTGTGTCCCTGCCCTGTTGTGCTTGACGCTGCGGCGCTGGGATACTATGTGACCGCTATATTTTTTCAAAATTTCTTATCGAAAAAACTGCCCGCACAACGGCTTATCATACCGTGTACGGGCAGTTGATTTATAATTATCTACTTTTCTCTCAGGTCTGGGTCGATAAACGCAACCCCACCTGGTACCCCAGCAGGGTGCGGGTTTCCACCGGCTGATGGCGGATGAGGGAAAGCAGCTGCTGTGCGGTACGGCGGCCCAGCTGTTCGGCATCAAAAGAGACCGCCGTGATCTGTGGCGTACACCCCTGCAGCGCTTCGTCGTCATACAGGGAGGCAAGACGGATATCCTGCGGCACGCGCAGGTTCAGCTGTCTCAGGGTGTTCAAAGCCAGCTGGGCAACCTGGTCATCCATGCACAGGATGCAGTCCGCCCCACGCTGTACCGCGAGCTCCACAGCGCTGGTGCGTAGATCGTCGCTTTCCAGCTCCAAAAACAGCAGGCTCTCATCAATCTTGCAGCAGGCGCGGTCATGCGCCTGCTTATAGCCTTCCAGGCGGGACTGGTTGACGGTGTACAGCATGGATCCGCCCAGCAAAGCAATGCGGTGCAGGCCCTTCATCAGCAGCAGGCTGACCAGCTCGCGGCAGCCGCCCACCTGATCATGGTCCACCGAGATGACATCCTGGTCAGCCGGGCGGCCAATGGCAACAAAGGGGATGCCGCTTTTTTGCAGCATGGGGATCAGCGGATCACGCTCCAGCGTGCGGGCCAGAATCACGCCATCAATCTTGCGGTTGACCAGTAGACGCTGCATCGGGCTTGTTTCCTGCTCGCCCACCATCGTCATCAGCACATCATAATCATTGCGGGCGGCAATATCGTACACGGCGCTGACGGTTTTGCGCAAAAATGGTGCGGCAAGGTTGCCGAACTGGCGCGAGAACACCAGTGAGATATTATAAGACTTCTGGGTTACCAACCCGCGTGCCAGCATATTGGGCACATAGTTTTTCTCTTTGGCGTACTGGACCACGCGGGCGCGGGTCGCTTCGCTGACACGGCCATTGCCCGAAAGGGCACGGGATACCGTGGTCTTGGACACGCCAAGGTCTTCAGCCATCTGGCTGATGTCAATTTTTTTTTCTCCTTCTGTCTGTTTACGGCGCGGCATGGGTTTACTCCTGTTAACGTTTGCTTCTATAAGATCTTCTTTCTGTCCTTGCCGGTTTTCCGCCCCACGGGCAGTTCCCAGGGTACTGTTCCAGAAACCAGTCCCCCACCCCGGCCATTCCCTACTTGGTTAATAGGCTTAACATATTATACCATATTTTCCTGGATCATGGTAGCCCCCTGTGCAAAGAAAGCAAAGAACACGCTACCCCAGTATAGGGTCATTATATCATTCCTGGCTCTGTTTTTCAACCGATTTTTGGCTCTGTTTCCGTTTTCCAGTGTGTTTTATAACCTGGTAAAGTTTTCTCATTTTGTCCGTATCCTGCTCAGTCATCGTACCTGCGCCAAATTGGGCGGCTTGGGCCAATGCCAGCAGAGCTTCGGCATCCTGGGGTTCAAGGGCGGGGACACAACTTTGCAAAAATGCGGCAAACTCCGGCGCATCGGATGGTGTATCCGGCGGCAGGCCGCGGCGCACCAAAAGGCGGTAGATGCTGCCAAACACGGCCAGCACCCGCGCGTTGCAGCTGCCCCGGCCATACCCCATGGCATGGCGGCGGGCCAGCACCAGCAGCACCACAGCAGCCAACAGGCAACCCCCCAGCAACGCCGCCAAAACCAGCCTGCTGCGGGGCACGATGGTGGCTGCGGGTTCGTTTGCGCTGCTCTCCCCTGCTGCGGGGGCGGTGTCTTGACCTTGAGTTTCGGGCAGCGGGTCGGTGCGCAGGTCGGCCTGTTGGGCACTGACCAGCACGCCGGGGGTCATCTCCATAGGGGTCCAGCCCTGGCCGGAAATGTACACCTCCGCCCAGGCGTGGGCGTTATCGTCCTGTAAAATGGCGTGCCAGCTGCCGTCCTCCTGTTGGGTAAACAGGCTTTGCGGCGCGGCATAGCCCACCACATAGCGCGCAGGCAGCCCGAACATGCGGAACATAACCACCGCCGCCGAAGCAAACTGCACACTGTACCCCTGTTTGGATTCCATTAAAAAGTAACGGATGGGGTCGGCCCCCTCCGGCGGCTGGGGAGCGCTGGCGTTATACTGGTAGTTGGTGTTCAGGTAGGCGCGGATGTAATCGCCAATGTCCGCAGCTTCGGTCAGCTTCTGGTCCTTTTTGGCTTCATCGCACAGGGCTTGCAGCTCGTCATAGCCGTCCGGCACGGCGGTGTAGCGGCTGGCGGCGTAAGCGGCATAGGATGCTTCCATCCGGTCCAGCACGCTGGGGTCGGCATCGGCGCGGGCTTCCAACTGGGTTTGGGCGGTATCCCGCGGGTAATACAGGAACACATCGTCCTGCGCGGTCTGGCCCGCGGCGGCGCCATCGCCCTGGATGGTGTAATAATCGCCCCAGTAGGCGTTGTACGGTGCATAGGTGTACTGGGTATCGGCGTGGATGCGCTCCACCGTCAGCGTCTGGGGCTGGGCGGTGCCGTCATAGGCGGTGCGCAAAAACGGCAGGCTGGCAATGGTCAGCCGGGCGTTATCCTCGGTTTTCCAGTTCATAGCGGCGCTGTCAAAGGCATCGGCATCAGGGGCCTGCCAGGTGGTGCCGTCATAACTGCCGCCGATAAATCCCCGCAGGTATACGGTTTCTTCGGGTTTGTCGCTGGCGGTCAGGGCCAGATCCGTCACTCCGCTGACCTGGATACCCCCGCCCTGGCTCAAGGCGCCATCCGCCACACCACCGGCAGCGGCTTCTACTTGAATGTTCAGCCTGCCGCCGCTGACCCGCGGCAGCCAGGTAATGGCGGTGCTCAGCGCGGCGGATTCCACCCGCTGGGCCGCGGGCTGCAGCCAGCCAAGGGGAACCCCCAGCGCCGGGCGCAGCAGCCACCAACAGGGCAGCGCCAGCACAAGGCAAAGCCCGCCCGCCGCCAGCGCGGCAGACTTTTGGATGTTATAATGGCGGCAAAGGTTCTGGCAGTAGTTTTCGGTATCGCGCCTGCCCCACAGGGCCCGCCGCTGCACCGAGCAGGAAGCCGCCCACGCCCCCATCCAACCGGCCAACAGCAGCAGGCAGGCGGGCACAGCAGGCGCGGCCCCGGCCAGCGCCAGCAGCACAACAACGGGCAGCAGCATTAGATCCAGCAGCAGGGCATCCGCACGGCGCAGGGCCGCAGCGGCCAGCGCCCCGGTAACGGGCAGGGCGGCCAGCAGCAAAAACAGCCCCAGCTGCGCCGCACTGCCGCCCTGAGCCACCGGCAGTGCGCTGCCAAGGCGGGCGTTCAGGCTTTGGGCAATGTTCCCGGCGCACTGCTGCGCCCCGGCCAAAAAGTTCCGCTGGCAGATGAACAACACCACAAGATACACAATCACCCCCGCCAGCAGCCCCCAGCGGCGCAGGGCTTGCGGCGCACGCAGGAACAGCGCCCACCCGGCGCAGAAAGCGGCTGCCGCGGGCCACACCCACAACGGCACCGCAATGCCGAACCCGGTGGAAAGCACCAGCAGCAAACCAAAGGTGAGCGCCAGCAGCAGCGCGGCATCTGCCGCCAGCCACAACGCGGGGTGCGCTGCGGGGCGCTGGGTGCTCACCAGCACACGGTCCACAAACTTCAGTCCACTGCCGGGGTCGGCAGCGCCGCGCCGGCTCAGGGCAGTACGTTCTTTTTTGCGCTTGGGCGGGTTTTTGCGGTGCTTCGCCGCCTGTTGGGGAAAATCCCCCCATTCCTCCGCTCCGTCCAGGTCCCCACCGGGGGTCAGGGCAGCGCGCAGGGCGGTCAGCGGTTCGCGCACCATCAGGCGGTCCAGCTTGGCGCTCAGCTTCCAGTGTACCTGCTTGATGGTATCCCCGTCCCGGTACTCCCGCAGCTCATAGCTGCCGCCCAGGGCGGCGCGGGTGTCGGCTTCGTCGCCGTCCTCATCGGGGGCGGTTTCCGCTTTGGCTTTGCCAGCCGCGGCAGCGGGCAGCACACAGATGCTCTGGCTTTGCGCGGCAACCGGGCACGCCGCGGTGAACACCCCCAGGTGATCCCGCAGGGTGATGCCCCGCACCGCAATGCTCCACACGCCGCTTTTGCCTGCGTTTAGGGTAATGCGCTGTTCGGCGCTCTCCTTGCCGCCCAGCATGGCGGCGCAGCGCAGGGTGATCTGCCCCCCGCCCCATTCATCGGCGGCATTCAGCAGCACCACAAGCGCAGGGATGGGCAACCGGCTGCGGTTGCGCAGCCGAACCGTCAGGGTAAAATCTTCGCCCTGTATCACGGGTTTGTCCGGCACCAGCAGCTCTGCCGTTACCTGCCTGCGCAGATAGGCGGCGTCCAGCCGCAGCAGTACCAGAAGCACCAGCGCAAACGCCAACAGGAACACCGCCAGCGGTGCCTGGGTGATGAGCGCCGCGGCCAGCAGCACCAAAAGCACCAGCGCCCGGCCCAGCTTACCTGCCATGGCGGTCAGCCTTTTCGGGGCGGGGGCGCGGCACGGTGCGCAGCAGGTCCTGCATTACGCTGTCCACCGTTTCGCCGCCTGCGCGGGCCTGGTCGTTCAGCACCAGGCGGTGGCGGGCAACCGCATCAAACACAGCGGTCACATCCTGCGGGGCAACAAAATCCCGCCCCGCCAGATACGCCGCCGCGCGCGTCATGCTGGTCAGCGCCAGGGTGGCACGGGGGCTTAACCCCACGGCCAGGCGCGGGTCCTTGCGGCTGGCCTGGGCCAGCGCCACAATGTAACGGTACATCAGCTCATGCACAAATACCGTGCTGACCTCCTGCTGCATGGCAAGCAGATCCGCCTGACCGGCAACGGGGCGCACACGGTCCAGCAGGCGGCCTTTGCTCTGCCCGGCCAAAATTGCCAGCTCCGCTTCCTCATCGGGGTAGCCCATTACGGCGCAGACCATGAAACGGTCCAGCTGAGACTGCGGCAGCATCTGCGTGCCGGCGGCGCCGATGGGGTTCTGGGTTGCAATTACGGTAAAGGGTGCGGGCACCGGGCGGGTGACGCCGTCCACCGTCACCGTGCCTTCTTCCATCACTTCCAACAAAGCCGACTGCGTGCGGGAGGAGGTACGGTTGATCTCATCGCCCAAAAACAGGTTGCACATCACCGCACCGGCGTGGTACACAAACTTGCCGGTCTCTTTCTGGTAAACGGAAAATCCCACCAAATCGGACGGCAGAACATCCGGCGTAAACTGCACGCGGCTTTCTTTCAGGTCCAGCGCGCGGGCAAAGGCCAGCGCCAGCGTGGTTTTGCCCACGCCGGGAATATCCTCAATCAGCACATGGCCGCCCGCCAGCATGGCCATCCAGATGGTGTTTACCGTTTGCTGTTTGCCCTGCACGGCCTTGTTTACTTCGGCCGTAACGGCGGCGGCCTGCTGTGTGTACTGCATGGTTAATCCTCCCGGTGTTTTTTCCATATCACCATAATGCCAACGGCGGCGGCAATAACCACCAGCCCGGCCCACAGTGCGTTGTTTTCCAGCCAGATCATGGTATTGGAGATCGCGCTCCCCTCGGATTCCGCGCTGCCCTCCCCCGGCAATGGGGTCAGGGCCTGGGGGGCCACTTCGGCAATGGAGCTGCCGCCGGCATCCTCCACGGTCACCTGGCGCGGCGTTTCGTCCCAGGTAGCGGCGCTTTCCTGCAAATCCTCCTCTTTGGTGGTGTCCGCAGCGGCGGTGTCGTGCTCCGCAATTACCAGGTAGCGCTGGCTGTTGCGGGTGTAGGGGTGGCAGGTGGAAAGGGTCAGCAGGTCCCGCCCCGGCTGGATCAGCACGGCGTTGATATCGCTGGGGTCAATAATTTTCAGCTCACTCACGCGGTAAATCAGCGTTTCCCACGGGGTGGTCAGCTGGATCTTGTCCCCCACCTGGATCTGCTGCACGTTGCGCAGCATTTCCGCGCCATAATAGCCGCGGTGGGCGGCAATCACGGTGTTGGTGTTTTCGCCGCCCAGCGGCATCGAGGTCTGGCCCAGCAGCGCCGCGCCTTTGGCCAGGTTTTCGCGGCTGGCGCCCAGGTAAACGGGCAGCTCCAGGTTCAGGCGCGGGATCCACAGCACAGCCAGCACATCATCGTCATAGCCATAGGCAGCAAGGTCCAGCGGGGCTTCCTCATAGGCGAACGGGTCGGTCAGGCCGCTTTGGCCCCCGGCGTAAATTTCCGCGTTATAGTCCTGCATCGCGGCGTACAGTTCAGGGTAGGCGCGTTCCGGCTCCGGGGGTTCGGCTGTGGTTTCCTCCGCCGCGGGGGCGGTGGGCTGGGCTTCGGCGCGGGCCGCAAACTGCGCAGCGGTTTTGGCGTTGCGGGTGCTGGTCCACCACTGGGCAGCGGTGGGCTGTATCAACAGCGCCAGCCCCAGCAAAATGGCCAGCCAGGCCAGAATTTTAGCAATCAGCCGTCCCATTTAGTCATCCTCCTCGCGCTTTTTGCAGCGGTGCAGCAGCAAAAGCAGCAGCAGCGCTTCGCCGCCGATCACAATGCTGCCCGTTACCGCAATCCACGGCCAGGCATCCACCACGCGCTTGACCACCGTTCCGGTGCGCAGCGCCTGATACTGCACGGCCTGCGGGGTGTTGGCTTCTTCCTCTCCATTATAAGGGATGCGGGTGCCGCGCACAAGCATGCGGTGGGTGTTGATGGCATACGGCGTGCAGGTAACAAGGGTGCAGTAATCCTGCCCCGCGGTGATTTCCAGATCCTCGGTGTGCTCCGGTTCCACCACTTTGATTTGATCCACCTGGTACGCCAGCGTTTCATCCAGAATATGCAGGTAGAAACAGTCGCCCTCTTCCAGCTTGTCCAGGTCGGTGAACAGCACGGCTTCGGGCAGGCCGCGGTGGCCGGTCAGCACGCTGTGGGTGCTTTCGCCGCCAAGGGGGTAGCTGGAGCCTTCCAGATGGCCAACGCCCCTTTGCAGCACATCATCGCTGGTGCCTTCGTAAATCGGCAGGTTGACGTCAATTTTCGGGATGGTGATATACCCCAGGCTTTCGCCCACATCCACAAGGTCCACATAGCTGGTGCCGGTATCCTCCGCTTCGCCTGCGGCATCGCGCTCCACGGCGCTGTCCAGCTGCTGGTTATAGCGGCGGGCGGCCTCCTTGGCGGCGTCCAGTTTTTCGGTATCCATGCTTTTTACGGTATCATCGTAATTTTGGATCGCTTCGCTGGCGTGGCGCTGCGCCACCGCGTTGCTGATAACCGGGTACGATGCCACCCCAATGCCGGACAGGATCATCAAGGCCGCAAAGCCGACTTTTAGTTTTGTTGTGGTATCCATAGCGTCACCGCGAACCTTTCCGTGAGAGGGTTGAAGTTGGGAGCTGATGCAATTAGAAACTAGAAATTAGGAATTGGAAGTAGGCAAAAGAATAAATAATAAAGAATAATGAATCATTGTGGTGGACCGCGGCGCATTGCGCCGCTCAGGAGATATTGGGTTGGGGGTGGTTTTTAGGGTAGTGAATAACAATAAAATAATCTGTAGGGCCTTACGGCGTTGCACACCACAAAATTGTAATAAACCTCGCCCTGCATGTAGGGGGCGGCGTCCCCGACGCCCCGTTTGACGGGCCTAATAATTGCCGCCCATCCACCCCGCGCCGCAAACATTGCAAATCATTTGTAGGGGCCGATGCTCGCCATCGGCCCGTTTGACGGGCCTTGGCCTATTTATTTTTAGGTTCTGCACGGGGAACCACCCCTCAGTCACCTTCGGTGACAGCTCCCCTCAAGGGGCGCCAATATCTTACCTTATGTTTGCGGTGGCTCCCCTTTGAGGGGAGCTGTCTGCAACGCAGACTGAGGGGTGGTTCCTCGCCACAAACCTAACGGCCGTGGGGTGGTTCCCCGCCGCAAACCTGACGCCCATGGGGTGGTTCCCCACGCAGGGCCTAAAAATCAGCCGAACAACGGCCATGTACACCCAAAAAAATTTATTTCCCAATAACCCACCATAGGGGGAGGGCCAAACCCGGCCCTCCCCCTGTGTATGATGGATTATCCCTCTATACCCTATTGGTGAATTGTAACATTGTTTTGCCTTGCGGCGGGCGCATCAGGCGCGGTTCTTCTTTTTCAGGCTCAGCAGCACGCCAACACCGGCCACAACCAGCAGCACGCCAATGCCGCTGAACAGCAGGGTGCCGAAACCACCGGTGGTGGGCAGGTTGAAGCCCTTGTTATTCTTGATGATAACCTTATAATTACCGCTGTCGTTCTCGCCGCCAAGATATTTTTTGCTTTCTATCTTATTAGTGGTCACATTGCCATTTGCGTCCGTCGTGATGGTCGTGGTCTCTTTCACTTCATACTCAACTGCCACAACAACCTTGACGGGTTCTTTCAGCAAGTTATAGCTATAAGTTTTGGTTTTGCCGTTTTCTTCTACACTATAAGTGGGTGCCTTGGTTTCGACCAGATAGTAAGTGCCATTTTTCAAGCCGCTTACATGGATCTCGCCGTTTTCATCGGTCGTATAATGCCCAACCTTTACTCCGTTATTCTTAAGCTCAGCTTCCGTCGGATTTGTTTCGCTTCCGTTGTAAAGGTACAGGTCAAATTCTGCGCCTTGCAGTTTGACGTTGCTATCCTTGCCATCGACCTTTTCAACCTTCATCCCGAAGGTGTAAACGCTTGCCTCGTTTTTGATTACTTCATCTTTGGGTTCCGGCTGCTCGGGATATTTTTCATCATCAGACTTAAAGCCGTTGGAATAAGTCAGGCCTGCATCATTCAGGTTGCCTGTATTATTTACCGTTGCTTTGTCATTCAGTTTGGTATTGAAAGTAACGGAGATAGAGGTGACGTTATTTGCTGCCAGTTTTTCCTTGCCAGCGGTGGTAAATTCGATTGTCCATGTGCCGCCCTCGGTGCCATCTACGGGAACGGTCAGTGTATAGTCAGTACCCTTTACAAGGTCAACATTCGGATTGGTTGCAATCGTCAGGTTTGCTGCGGTTTCGCTTTCCCAAGTAAGTGCCTTGGACATATTATCCGTCAGGATATACTTTGCAAGCTTATTAACATTGCTGGGAACTGCAGCGGTAACTTTCCACGTTACAACATCACCAACAGAAGCATCCGTTGCATTGCCGTAAACATCTTTATTTTCAGCGTCTACACCGGTTTTTACCTGCTTTTCCATATTCGGCTTTTCGTTGACAACTTTGATGGTATTCGCAAGCGTATCCTTATAGGCATCACTAATGGTAACGGACTGATCATTATTGATGGTAAACACATATGCCGCCTGGCCATCCATAATGTAACCTTGGGGTGCGCTGTACTCGATAAAGCGATAGGTACCCGGTGCAAGGTCCGTAATGTTGATCATACCATCGGTGCTAGTCGTCAGCAGGCCATTTGCATCTACGCTTCCGTTGTTGGCCGATACCGTAGGGGCAGTAACTGTTTCCCAATTATCTCCCTCTTTGCGCTGAAGATAGAACTTTGCACCCGAAAGTGCTACCTCGCTAAATGTTCCATCAGGATTATAATTTTTAGCGTACTTTTTCAGGCTGATACCGCCGTAAACCGCCGCGTTTTTGGGGTTTGCCACAATATCATAGTCCCAACCAGTTCTATCCTCCTTGACCATAGGAATGGAAACCAGGAAGTTTGCCGTTTTGTTTACGATCTGGGAAGGTGCATCGGTTTCAACGATCAGGTATACGCCAACTGGCATCTCGTTGAACACAGCCTGACCCTTGGTACCATTATCACCAGTCTTGGCCGTAGCAAATGCAGTAAGCTTCGGGTTTGCATCTTCTGCAAGTGCTTGTTCTACAGTGTCTTTGATTTCGTCATACTTTGTTTCGCTCGTAATTTGAATAGCGGGATCAATGCTCGTCAACGCCTTAACAGGCTGCATTTTCACATCCGTGGTGCCTGCTTCGGTAGACTGCACAATATCAGCAACCTTATATGCAGTAAAGGTAACACCATCCAGCAATTTATCTGGATCTTGCTCATTGCCTTCATACTTATTGATTGTCAGGCTGCCGTTTTTGTTCGTATCGATTGTGGAGGTGATCGTTCCACCGTTGTCCGCTGCCATTGCTGGCATGGCGCACAGGCTGAGGGCCAGGGCGGCGCTCAACAGGCCTGTGAGAAAACGTTTTGCTTTTTTCATTTCAGTACCTCTTCTCTTAAAAAAATCATCATCGGATGGGCGGCGGGGCCGCCCGGCTTAAGGGTTCTGCATCAGCACGGCGTGCAGTGCGGGGCGCTGCAGCGGGGAAACGCTGCCGCGCCGCCCGCACTGTGCCGTGAAGAAAAAAGGAGGAAAAACTGGGCCGCTTGCCCACTTGGCTTAAGGTGCATCTGAAACCAAAGGAAATAACGGATATTTCGCAGCCACAAGCAGGATGTAAGGCAAAGAGCCACCGGAATCCTTTCCGGATCCCAAGGCTTTTTAAGCCTTAACGCAACATCCGGCTGCGCTTATAGAAACAGGCGATATTTTCCACTTTTCAGTTATACACCCCGGCTTATGGCTGCGCCCTGCCGTAAACGGGTGCGCACTGGCGGGCAGGCCCTGTACCCTGGGGGTTGCTGGGTTTCCGGGGGATGGTTAATGTCGCCGGCCCCCTTTCCTGTTGTAGCGGAATGTGAATATCAACAGCCCTGCCACCGCCAGCGGCATGCCGATCAGCAGCCACAGACTTGGCGCGTCTGCACCCGTGTGGGGCAGCTCAGGCGTTTTACGGTTCAGAACGGTAAGGTTCATGGTGTAGGTGTTGTCGGACTGCACAAACGTTTTTGTGTCCGTAATTTTCTCCCCATCAATAAAACACTCGCCGCCTTGGGTAAATTTGATCACAATTGGCTGTGCCAACAGGTTGTACCCCGGATGTGCCTTGGTTTCCGTCAGGCGGTATGTACCGGGTTCCAGATTTTTGAACGGGTTCGAGATTATCTTGCCGTTGTCGTCCGTTGTACCGGTATAGGTAGTATCTACCTGCGTTTCTCCTTCGGTTGTTTCGACCAGCTTTTCCAGTTTGAACTCAACACCATCCAAGGGCACATCTTCGCCATTTTTGTCTTTTTCCGCGTCCTTCTTGATGATATCCAGTACAAACTTCGGGTTCTGCAGCGTGTTGGTCAGCTCAATCTTGCCGCTGCCGCCGGTGATGGTTCCATCGGTGGCTGTGGCTGTATTGCCTGTTGAGCTGCCCGTGCTGTCCGTTTCGCTGTTTGTTTCGCTGTTCGTTTCGCTGTTTTGTGTTGCTTCAGCCGTTACAACATACGTGTTGCCGCCAATCGTAATGGTTCCGTCTGCCGCTGCCTTTTTAAATTTGTCATTCTCTACCGTACCTTCCACAATGCGGTACACATAATCGATGTGGTTATTATTATCCGTATTGATTTTGTACTGATCCAAACCTCTAAAGGTACGCCGCCAGCCGCTTTCACCGTATTCAATGGTAACATAGTCTTTCGTGTTGTCAGCCGGGTACTTTACCGGTGTCCAGTCTTCTTCGTTTGTGCTGGTTGCCAGGCGGCGCTGGAGCTGGATGTAGATTTGTCCCGGCCGCTTCGCAGTGCTAAGATCGTCCGTACCATTTGCATCTTTCCAGAGCTTATCGAACTCAATGTTGATCAGTTTGCGCTGGGTGTTGGTAAAGATTGCGGTAACTTCCAGCTTGGTCGGATCGTTCGGATCTTTGCTCTCCACAATCTCGCCTTCCACCATGTTGTTGATCACATCGGCTTTATTGTGAGGCGGAACGGTTACGCTTTGCAGTCTGGAATCATCACTGGGTTTGACTTCCTCGATGGTATAGCGGGTGCCAACGGGGATGCCGGTGATGGTTCCGGTGTGTTCTGGGTTGTTCTTATCGCTCATGTCGATCTCAACATACTTTATGATGTCATCTTCTTCCAGAGCAGCACCGCCAACATCACTAAAGGTAACTTTGAACTCGTAGGTTCCGGTCAATTCTTCGCCGTCTGCGGCCTGCTTTTTGATTTTCAGCCCGCCGGTTTTGACGGTGTTGACGTATTCTACCTTTAGCTTTGTCAGCGTGGAGCTATTTTCGTCCGGGTCCTTATAGGAGCGGAAGACGATGGTGTTGGCGGTAGTGGGCTTCTTGTTCTCCGTGTAGCCATCATTCTTTACCCCCTCTTGATCGACATAAACTTCCGTTCGGTCATCATCGGGGCCTACGTCGGGGGAGTGCTGGCTCTCCAGCGACTTGGGCTCTCCTCCGAGCTTTACTGATGTATAATCCGTACTCGTCGGCTCCGTCGATTTAACCGCCTGCCCGTTCTCGTACACGGTCCATGTGGTGTCGTACAGGTTTTTGTTCAGTTCCTCATTGAGCGAAATGTAGCTGCCGCGGCGGAACTGGTCGCTGAAGGTAACGGTTTCTCCAGCTTCCAGAACAAAGCGTCCCTCCTCGTCCACCAACTGGGTGTCTGTGTCCTCGGTGGAGGTGTACTGTGCGTATTTGGCGTTTTGCAAATGACCGCTTTCGGCGGAGCCGTAATCCGGGATTTTCTCCTGATCGGTTGTAAAGCCGGTCATCTTACTTGGCACCGCTTTGGGAATGAAGGTAAAGTTCCTGAAATAGATGTTGCGGCTATAGTTATCGCCCACGCGGATGGTTGTAACGTTGTTGTTAAAATCGCCCTGCTCTTTCATCTTGTGCAGGTCCAGCTTTACGGTGACCCATTGGTCTGTCGTCACTTCGACCGAGCCATACGTTGCGCCGTTAATGCCTGTTGTGCCAAGGCTGCCTTTTTGGCCGGGGGATTTTGTAGAATCCTGCTGTTGTTGATCATCCAGCAATTCCAGATACAGGTTGTTGAGGGAAAGGTCACTACCATCTTTTTGGGAAACGTAAACCTGGAACGTAAGGAAGCGCATGTTTTCGATATTGATGGGGTTTCCCAGCGTCAGGATGCCACGACGTTTCTCACGCGCTGCACTTTGCGTATCCATATAGCGTGCGTACCAGTGAAGGACCTGTTCGTTTTCATTCCCGGGATCTGGCTTGGGGTTTTTATCCAACCTGAAAATGTAGTCATCTACCTTATCTGGGGTTGCGGGTTCAATCTTGTTTTCTTTCGCAGTCAAATTCACCTTTTCGGTATCGCTTGGATTCGGTTTAGCGGCCTCTTTTTCTCCATAATGGGTTGCCTGGTTCTGGATGGTGAAGTTGAAGATTTTCTGTTTTTCAAAGCATTCTTTGAATTTCTGATCAGTAACGTTGCTCAGATCGACCACTTTTTGAACCTGCAGCTCGTTATTATCCGGGAAGTTGAACGCCACCGCCATGTTGGACTCCCACATACCGCGTTCCATGTAGTACATGGTAAGGGTGTGCTTTTTGCCTTTGTCGAGTGGTTTAAGATTTGTGTTTTTCGCGGAGAAAGAGATGGGTTCGCCATTATATGTTACGGTCTTGACAGAACTTCCATTTTGGTCACTATTTGACGTTCCGCCTTTTTTGACCTTACTGACATAGGCTGTTACACTATTTTTCCCATCTTTTGTCTCGCCAAATTCCAGCAGGCCGGAAACCTTATCATGGGCGCCGCCAACGTCAAGCGCCAGCTGGCCATCAATGAATACCCAAACGTCATCGTCACCGGAGAAGAAGAACTTGATGCTGGTTCTTCCCTTTGTTCCATCTGCATTCTTTGTTTCAACTTTGCCGTCATCCGTCAGGGTAAAATCCATCTGCAGCTTGGTGCCAAAGCCGTAATTGTAGGTAGAAGCCCGGCCCACAGTTGCGGTTTCGTTGAACGGGAAGTAGCCATAGGAACTTACAGGCTCGTTCTTGCCTGTTTTGGTTATCGTTGTTTGTGCGGAGGTAGAATCAAGATTGCGTGACCGTTCTCGGTTCTCTGTGCTTGATTTCAGGAAATATTGCTTTGTGTCGGAATCCTGCTTCAAGTACAGGGTCGTATCCTGGCTGTCAAAGTACCAGTAATCAACGCCCTTATCCTCATCAAAAATCTGTTTCTTGGTAAAGGGGAACGCAACATTATTGTACACATCGCCAAGCTTTGCGTTTTTGCTGTTGGTGCCGCTCAGGAACTTTTTGTTGAAGTGCGGTTCTACTACTTTTGTATCCTCCTTTGTATCCTTCAGCAGCGGTTCACCTGTTGCATCACTTGTGGAGGTATGATCTTGGACCAGGCCTTGGTAGGCATAGTCATAACGTGTACCACTTCCATCTTCATTGATTGTGGAGTTATTGATTGCCATGAATCTTCGTAAATTAAATCCAAAAAGATTCAATTCGCTGCTGATCGTTTCAAACTTAATTCCCCAGTCTGAATAAGTAGGTTGGAAATGACCGGTATAAATCGGATATTGCGCATTGCAGTTACTGTAATAATCACTTAATGCTCTGTCAAATTGGCGGAACACGACCCAGCTTCTTTGACTTGCAAAGCCGCCTCCTTTTCCCGGTGTATAATATTCACTATTATACTTATCTCTATTATTCCCATTTAGTTCATAGTCTGTATAATAGTCATACAATGTGCTGGATACATACTTGGTATTTGCTTCTTCTTTGAATGTTGCCTTACGAATATCTACAACATCATCCGTCAGTTTCTTGCCTTCTTTGGCATCACGCAGGGTACCTTTTTCAGCCCAGTAGCCTCCGCGGTTGCCACCGTTATAAATTACATCATCGCTGGCATCCGCAAAGAAACACGGTTCGGAAAGGTCGGCTGGGATGTCCATCATGTCCGTACCATCACCGTTATCGGCTGCTTTTTCGTTCTCAACTGCCCAAGAAGCAAAACGGATTTTTGTATAACCATCCGGCACTTCGCAATACCAGATGTTGGTGTTCTCTAGTCGATTCATCTCCTTTTTTGTTATAGGATCCTTACCATCGCCCGTCAGATAGCACCAAAGCTTACCGTCGTTCGTCGGCATGCCACATCCAATCGCGCCATTATGTGTTTCATTTTTTTCATTCTCATAAGAAAGCCAGGAGAAAGTTGCATCGAAGTAAATAACTTGCTTGCCTTGCTTGCCTTGCGGGGTTCCCCAAGTGGATTGGTTATTTACTTTATAAGTAAAGCAATATTTTTTGCTTGCGTTATAAAGGAATGTATTTCCGTCTGTTCCCTGTTCGTAGAAGTTATAGCTCTCACTTAACGGTTTGCTACCATTTTCGGCAAAGAATTGAACAGAAGAGCAGGCACTTGTAGGAATTTCAAAACCCTGCTTTTTGTCTTTGGCAACATCACCGATCTTTACCGTTTCAGTTTCCGTTGTTTTTTCGGAAGAATCTTGTTCCGTAAATACTGCGGTTACATTTGCCAGGTCAGAATCACTCAGGTTTTCAAAGACCATCTTCTGGCTGCCAAAAGCGGTGTGGCTAGCAGGGTCAGGTAATGCTGATGCATTTGCCCAGTCGGCATCATTCCAAGCTACATCACCATTTTCGCTGTTTGCATCGCCATCATAATATTTGTCATTAAATCCGTCAACTTTTACAAAATGATTTGTCGTATTGTTCTCTTCAGGTGGAGCTGTTACTCTTACTTTATGGTTTTCATCTAAAGTAAACTGCATCCAGACATATCCGCCCCAGGGGCATATCGCGTTGTCGCCATTTGTCAAAATAATTTTATAAATGCGTTGGCCTTTGGAAGTGATTTTGTCGGGAACAAGGGACATTGGCTGTTCGCCAATCTCTCCGTCATGTTCACCGCCGCCATTTCCGCGCTGTGCATTAAAGGTAATTTTAGAATTTCTTGTTACTTCCCAACTGCTCGGGACTGCAAAGTAAACGGTAAACTGATTAGATTGTGTGCTAACCTTCAGCGCCCTATCCATATCTTCCGCTTCCTCGGCGTCCATCTCCGGCTGTTCGGTCGGTTCCGGGGTGGCGGTGGGGGTCACGGTCGGCACAGGGGTGGCCGTTGCGGTGGCTGCCGGTTCCGGGGTCGGGGTAGGTTCTGCCGTGGGCTCCGGCGTTTCGGTCGGGGCGGGCTGCTCCGGCTCGGCGCTTTGTTCCGGTTCCGGGGTGGCGGCATCCGGCACCGGGGTGGCGGCGTTCTGCTCCGGCGGAACGGTATCCTCCCCGGAGGCCGTTCCCTGCTCATCCTCCAGCAGCTCTACTTCGCCAGGTGCGTCGGGCAGAAGATCCTCCTCGGCGTATACAGGCAGGGCCATTGCCATAACCAGGCAAGCGGTGACAAGCAGCGCTGTCAGCCGGCGCGCCCAACCTGTTGTGTTGTTTCCTGTTCTATTCAATCTGCTCACCCGCCTTTCGCGCTGGCTTGATGGAAGCACATTGTTCCACAGGGGATCCCTGTGAAACAGTAAAAGAAGCCAGCTTCTTTTACTTGCGCAACCGTTGCCATGTTGTTTTCAAAAAAAAACCGCATCGAGTTTTCTCATTGCGCATTTACTTTTTATTGTTATAATATAGCACCTTTACACCAGAAAGGCAATACAATCCACGTAAATTCCTGTTTTTCAGCATTTTTACTGATTGCGCTTTCCTCCGATTATACAATATGTTCAAAGCCTTTGTATAATTTATTTCTAATTTTCTTTTTGGCAGCGGTCATTTTATATACTTTGACCGCGCGTTTTATGATCCTCTGCGCACGCAGAGCGCAACTTTGCAGCAAAATTCGCCTTTTTTGTTGCGTTTCCCTGTTTTTGCGCAATTATTTGTTTCGCATGCGCCTGTTTGCGGCGGGGCCTGGCGGCTGGGTGGGCGCCTTGTGGGAGGGATGGCAGGTTTGCGGCGCACGGTTCCCGTTTTTTTGCGGCGCGATGGGTAACCGCGCCCCTGCAAACGGTTTGCGGTGTTTGCGGCGGCGGGTGTGTGTTTGGTGGGTTGCATGCCCGCCAACGGGACGCCGTTCTCCCTTTACAACGGGGTGCGGGTTTGCTGCAGATATGCCATTCGCTTTTTTGTCCCCCCTGCCCCGCCCCTGATTCCCGGTTCCCCCTTGCCGATTTCTATTTGCGCCAGCTCCTGAGGTGCATCTGAAAGCAACGAAAACAGCGGATCTTTCGCAAGCACAAAATCCGGCTGCGTTTGCTGAAACAGACGAGCTTTTTGACGTTTCAGATAGATCCCAGCTCCCAGCTTTCAATCTATCCTGTGTAAACTGCAACCCCTCACGCGCCATTCTGTGCGGCACTTACCTTATAATAAGGGGGTGCTGCCCTGTGTAAATTTGCAACTGATCTATTTGAAGCAGCTGTGAGCTGTTGCAATTTTGCACAGGGTATTGCCCGCATTCTGTGCCGAACATTCCCGAAACGTGTTGGAAAAACGCACAGGATTGCCTTGTTTCCCTATGTCGTTTACCGTTGGAAAAACGCACAGGTTCCCCCCGGAACAGTTGCAATTTTACACAGGGTATTCCCGCTCCCCTGCCCCGCCGTGACCCGCGTACCTGTTGGAAAACCACACAGGATAGGCCCGTTCCCCGTGTTGCAATTTACACAGGTTTGGCTGTTTTTGGCTTATTTGCAACTTTACGCAGGTTGCTTTCCGCACAGGAAAGTGGTGGTGGAATGCACAGGCTGCAATTGGTTGAACACACAGGTTTGCGTTGTTAAATTACACAGGCTCTACCTATTACTAATATAGAACTAAACAACTAAGCCATAATAACAACCAGAGGTAAGCCGGGAGATGGGGGAGAACGGGAAAAAATTGGTGTTGCCATTCCATCAGGTTACAGAACCCTGAAACAGCAGGACAGAAAAGCACAATAAAACCCTGTGTAACCTGCACCCTGGCTGCAACCCCCACAGGATATATGGCAAACCACAACGCGGGTGTTGCATTTTGCACAGGGTAATGGCGGTGAAACCCTGTGTAAATTTGCAATTCTTGCGCTGGATAACAGGATGTGCTATAATATCTAACATGATGTGCGTGACCACCCGGGATACAGCAACCGATACAGGAGGCCCCTGCTTATGGCGGCAAGTAAACAGAAAAAAGATGATCCGTTTGTCGTTACGTTTGAAGAACGCGGGGACCAGACCATCGTTCGCAAATCCAATGACCTTGTACAGATGACGCGCAACAACCTGACGCTGAGCCAGCAGCGCCTGATGCTGCATATTTTTTCGATGATTAAGCCGGAGGATACGGACCTGCCCTCTTATGAGCTGAGCATTTATGATTTTATCAAGATGACCGGCATGGACCCGCACAGCGGGGCGCTGTACAAGCAGGTGCGCAAAAATATTGAGGAGCTGGCCAACGCGCCCATCCAGTGGATCAAGAATAACGGAACTTCCACGGTGGAAACATTCCGCTGGATTGATAAAGTGCGCATTGATGAGGGCCGCGCGCGCATGACCATCACGCTGGATCCGGTGCTGAAACCGCACCTGGTGCAGCTGAAAACCCTGTATACCACCATGGATGTGACCTACACCATGCTGATGCGGTCCACCTATTCCATCCGCATTTACGAGCTGTGCAAGAGCTACCAGAGCCTGTACCTGAAAAAGAAAGCGGCCGGGGAACCGCTGGTATGGAACCTGAGCATGCTGTATGAACAGCTTTCGTATACGGCCAACCGATGGTCGGATTTCCGCCGCCTGGCACTGGAAAAGGCAAAGGCGGAAATTAACGAAAAGACGGATATTATTTTTAATTACGATGTGTACGAAAAAAAGGGGCAGAAGGTTCTTTCGCTGGTGGTAACGATTGACCCGGTGGATGATGCCGCCGCACAGGCCAACCTGGACAGCATCAACAGCACAGTGCGCAAAAAGAGCAAAAAGAAGGGCCGCCCCACCGTGGCGATTGAGGATTCGCTGCTGGATGATCCCAGCGTGATCACCTTTGATTATGTTTCGGCACCGGAAACAACGATCCCCTATTCCTTTGGACGCCACCGCACCGAGCTGCGGGAGGAAATTGTTGTGAAAGCGCGCATGGATCAGCTGCGCGCGGAGATTACGCCCGAAGAGCTGCACGCGGTGGAAGTGATCATTGATGTGTTGGCAGATGCCTGCTGCACCATCCAGGCAGGCGATGGCGAGCAGGACGGCGGCAACAAAACGGTGTTTGGAAAGATGAATGCCATCATCCTGGATTGCGGCGGGCTGACCAGTTGGCTGGCCGGTGTGGCACCCCGTTATGCACAGGAGATCATTCCCCGGTCGCAGACGATGCGCAGCCCGGCGCGGTACCTGAACAAAGTGCTGCGCGAGGATATGGATAACTATCGCATTTATATTTTCCGCAAGGCAAAGCCGGCAGCAGAACCCAAAGAGGAGCTGTTGGAAGCGGAGTACCATGTGATGGACGAGCCGGTGCAGCAAACGCTGCCGGAGCCGGAGCCGCCCAAGGTAGAGCTGATTCCCGAAACGATTGTAAAACGGCAGGATATGCGAAAAGAGTTTGCAAAGTTTGTAGATGATGGATACCTGGAAAAGACGTTGACGAGCGGCCAGCGCGGCGCTTACCACGAAATTTACCGCCACCTGGCAGCGCGGTGCGTGCCATCGCCTTCCAGCCTGCGCAATGGGCTGAAAGACGAAATGCGGCTGCATTACCTAGCCTGCATGAATGAAGTGATTGAAAAGTATGGCAGCCTGACCCCGTTGATGGAAGCTATGGCGCATGAACTGGACTTTGATGTGTTTTGGGCAAAGGCCGCCAAGGACCCTAACGTGAATAACCCGATGGGGCTGTTCTACCACATTATTGAAGAACGCGCGCTGAACCCGATCGGCACCATAATGAACGACCAGGCACAACGGCAGAAGGCTGCCGCCAAGGAAAAAGGTGAAAAAGATAAGTGGCACAACGAAAGCTGGATGGATGCTTTTGAGGAAGATATCCCGGATGACAGCGAAGAGTAATTGAGATGAAGCGGAGCGGAACATCCGGGAGCGCTATAATAATAAGGTAAGCAGCGGCTGGCAGATTGCTGGCCGCTGCTTTTTTGTTGGGGGTGCAGCTGAGAAATGGAAATATCCGGCGTTTTTTGATTTCAGATACATCTTGGAATAATAGGTGAGAATGAAGGTGCGTGAGCGGGAATGCCTGGATGAAGTGAAGAAGGATGGGAAGGAAAAGCGGCAGAGAAAATGCGTGAACAGCAACGAAGAGATGCCTGCATAATATTCGTCAAAATATCCGTTGACACACGCGAAGCATATGATATAATAGAAACTATAACAGCAACGAAGAGATGCCGCACGGCATGAGGTGCCCGTTTTTGCAACCCGCGGTTAGATTAAGATACCGGCGTGCGGTACCGCAAAAGAACCGAACAAAAGGCAAAGATTAACCGACAGCAACGAAGAGATGCCTACACAAAGGCGCTCGCAAGGAGGAAAACAATGGGATATTGTATCTCAGTCTGCATTGAAAAAGGCGGCGTGGGAAAAACCGTTACCGTCTGCAACCTGGCGGCGCTGATGGCGCAGGACGGCAAGCGGGTGCTTGTTGTGGATATGGATGCCCAGGGCAACTGTACCTATACCCTGACGGGCGCCCGTGTAACCGATAATACTTTTGACCGCGCTGGCGTGTATGATATGTTCCGTGCCTATGGCATCAGCGGCACGCAGAACTATATTTCCCGCACGCAGTTTGATAATATTGATATAATTCCGGCAAATGGCAACACCCCAATGGCGGCCAAGCAGCTGCAAATCCTGGAACAGTCCGAAAGCACCAGTATCAATATGTTTTTGGCCATGTGCCTGGCACAGGTTGCCGGCGAATACGACTTTATTTTGATCGATACCCCGCCGTCCCGCGATGTAATGGTGACCAACGCCCTGATGGCCAGTGACTTTGTGCTGATCCCCTGCGTGTGCGATGACTACAGCCGTGACAGTGTGTACCGCACTGTGGCCATGTGCCAGCAGTTGGAGCACGATGAGGGCGAAAAAATTGATGTTTTGGGCATTATCCTGACTATGGTGGAAAAAACTGCCCTGACCGAAGTGATCCGCAATGAACTGCGGGAAAGCCAGCTGGGCAGTAAGCTGTTTGCTGCCGAAATCCGTAAGGGACAGGCTGTAAAGGATAGCACCCGCCTTGGTGCGCCGGTTGTGCTATGTGCACGCAGCAGCAACCCGGCAAAGGATTATGCAAAGGTGTATGCCGAGCTGAAAACGCGCGTTGAACAGGAGGCAGAGTGATGGCAAGCAAACTGGACCGACTGCAGAAGAAAGGCTTTAAAGTAAACGAAGCAGCGTTAAGTAAGATCGCACGCGGCGACCAGGAGCCGGGCGGTGAATACAGCGAGATCAATATCAATGATATTGAAGAAAACCCGGATAATGCCCTTTACCGTGAGCTGGATACCGAGGAAGATATTGCGCTGCTGGCCGATGATATCCGCCGCGCGGGGCTGCTGCACAACCTGGTTGTGTTCCCTAAGACCGGTGTTGGCGGAAAATATGTGCTGCTTTCCGGCGAGCGCCGCCTGCGTGCGCTGCGCCTGTTGGTGGAGCAGGATAAACGCGAGCAGGAAGAAAAGCAGCTGCCCAACCGCATGAGTGAATGGCAGAAAGTGCAGTGCAAAGTGGTGCGCAACTTGACGGAAAACGAAAAAGTTGTGTATATTGACAGCGCAAACCTGCAAGTGCGCGGCGGAATCAGCAATGAACGTGTGATGCGCCAGGCGGCGGCGCGTTTTGTGAAAAACCTGCAAAAAGCACCGTATAACCTGAGCGCAGCGGAAGCGAAAAAAGCGCTGAAAGAGGTCAGCCCGCTGAATTCCCGCACGATTGATAAGGCGCTTTCGATTCAGAATGATCTCAACCCTGATCTGCGCCGCTTGCTGGATGAGGAATTCCTGAACCGAGCCGAGTGCGAAACCTATCTCCGCCTGACACTGGAAGAACAGGCCCGTGCAGCCGCAGTGTTTTTGAAAATTGCAGCCCTTGACCCACGCAGCCATGAGCGCCGCGCCATTAAGGACGCATTGACCACCGCCATGCTGGATGTAGCAGTGGAACGCCGCAGCATGCAGGAGCGCGAGAGCGTATTTGCAGCAGCGTTGCAAAATGCACAGGATGCAATCGGTCATGCCAAGACGCAGGAAAACAAGGCGGCGGCAGTAGATAAAGACCACAACTTTATTTCGGCCAAGCTGCCTACCACGGCCCGCAAACTGCGTAAAATTGCAGCGGCAAAAAATATTGAAGCTAAGATCCGCAGTTATACGGCAGAGGACCGCAAAGCAATGTCGGACCAGATGCAGGAGCTGATTGCGGCAGCGCAGGAGCTGAAAGCACTGATTGATGCTGTGGAATAATCCAGATCCACGAAAGCAGCAAACAACAAAAATCCATGCAAATAGGAATACAGGAATCCACGATATGAAACAGCGAATTGTCATCCGGCTGCACCTGGCTGTGCGGGCAGTGCTGCAAAGCGAAGCGGACTGGCGCGGCACGCGGCTGGGTACCCTGACATCGGAGCTGATCCATGAACAGGCTGCGAAAGCGCGCCTGTGCGGGGTGCAGAATTACGAGTTGAACCCCGTCAGCAGCCGCTATGTTCCCGTTACAAACGGGACAAAATATAAGCAGACATCTGGCCTGGAGCAGATCTCCATCTATCTGAATGATGAGGATATGCAAACCCTGAAAGAGTTGGCACTGGCCAACGATAGTGTGCGTGTGATCAACGGCAGGCAGGCAATCACCTACCGATATGTTGTTCCCGGAATGCTGCTGAACGACCCGGTGTTTACGGGGCTGACAGAACAGAACAGCACGGCAGGGTAAGCACTTCAAAATCTTGAATAAATTAAAGGCGGCATCGCGCTTTTTGAAAGACGCGGTGCCGTTTTGTATGCAAAGCAGCCTGAAAATACTACAAAACATAAACCTGTGCGAAATTACAACAAAACGGATAGAAGGTGAGAATAGGAAAAAAGGAGAAATATGTTGGAATTTTACACAGGTTTACAGAGCAAAACATGAGGAAAAGCGCGATGCAGCGTTTGCAAAATAAAGAGGATTTTGGGTGAATCAGGTGCGGGAAACCAAAAAAGAGGGGAAACCTGTGTAAATGGCAACAATCTGCAGGGTGAATTACCTTTTTATAATACGACAGGGATAGTAATACCCTGTGTAAAGATGCAACACTGTACGCTGCGAAAGGGAAGAGTTGCAATTTTACACAGGGTATTGGTTATTCTGTCAGGCGGAGTAGAAGGAAAACACTAAAGGCAATACCGCACAATTCCCGCCTAACGGCTCAAGCACCGCTCCGGCGGCT
>ERZ772872.1219-NODE-1219-length-23593-cov-4.536367_pt1 | contig 23593 bp, 23 predicted proteins | sample MGYA00512132_ERZ772872 | MGnify/ENA primary metagenome ERZ772872 (study PRJEB29015, sample SAMEA2737724) | human gut metagenome | biome: human gut; feature: human-associated habitat; material: faeces | place: China | collected 2012 ...
GATTGGTTTTACTCCTGCTTCTTCCAACATGGTCATCATCTGTTTGTAGATTTTTTCCATACCTTCTACGAAAGGAGATCCTTTTTCTTCCTCAGTGACAGCTGCCAGACCACGTTCGAAGTTATCAACAACCGGAAGTATTTTTTCTACGATACTTTTTGCACCGGTCTCAAACATCTGGGTCTTTTCTTTTTCTGTTCTCTTACGGAAGTTATCGAACTCAGCCATCTGTCTTCTGACTCTGTCTGTAAGCTCTTCGATTTTCTCATCTTTTTTATCTTTCTTCTCTTTCTTTTTGAAGAAAGAGCCTTTTTCTTTTCCGGCTTCCGGTTCTTCTGCTGCAGCCTCCTCAGCTTCTTCTACTGTTTCTTCCTCAGCTGCATCATTTATTTCTTCATTTTCTAAAATTTCTTCTTCCATTTCTTCCGGACTGATGTTTTTACCCTCTGCCATCGAAATCCCACCTTTCCGTTTTCATCATCTCTCAATGACTACTCATCTGTCTTTTTAAATATGTCATCCAGCTGAACCTTTAAGGTCCGCAGGTTGTCAACTACTTTTTCGTAATCCATACGTTTCGGTCCGACGATTCCGACGGTTCCGCGGATTCCTTTTCCAAGATCGTAAGTGGCGGTAACCACGCTGCAATCTTTCATTCCCTGCATCGGGCTTTCGTTTCCGATGTACACCTGAATGCCGGTTCCCGGATTTCCGTTTTCTTTGTCGACAGTAAACAGATCTTTGAACTCCTGCTTTTCTTCAAAAGCACTGATCAGCTCGCTTGCCCGCTCGGAATCACTCAACTCCGGATATTTGAAGATATTGGTTGCTCCGCTGGTGTAAATCTCAAGGTCTTCATCTTCCTGAATCGCCTGAGCAACTGCATCCAGCACATCGCTTACCATGGCACTGTGGATACCCGCCTGCTCTTTCAATCTGGAAATCGTTCCAAGGTTGATATCCTCAAGTGCAAGACCATTTAAACTTCCGTTCAGCAAAATGTTTAACTTCAACATGGTTTCCTGATCCGGTGTCTCCTCTGTGCGGATGATCTTGTTCTTTACGATGTTACCATCCAGCATAATGGTTGCCAGAACCTGTTCCTCATCCACGGTGGAGAGTTGAATGAATTTCACTTTTCCGTGATGGGTCTGCGGTGCGGATACCACTGTCGCGTAATTGGTATTTGCTGCCAGCATCTTCGCGATCTGTTTTAATACAAATTCCATACGCTCCGTTTTCTCGATCACAAATTCCTTCATATCGGAAATCTCATGATCTTTTTCCTCCATCAGGTGATCTACATAAAATCGATACCCTTTGTCCGATGGAATACGTCCTGCTGAAGTATGCGGCTGAACAATGTATCCAAGTTCCTCCAGATCTGACATCTCGTTACGGATCGTTGCAGAACTGAGATTCAGATCAGACGCTTTCGCGATCGTTCTGGAACCAACCGGCTCACCTGTTTCCAGATAAGTCTGAATGATTGCATGTAAAATTTTCGTTTTTCTTTCGTCCAATCCTTCGCTCATGTGTTTCATGCTCCTGTAATTGATGCTTTTTTTCTTGTTAGCACTCAACCGTTTGGAGTGCTAATATCTTCATTACCTAATGTAGCACTATCGTTTTTCTTTGTCAACATCTATTTTTATTTTATTGTCATAATTCATCCACTATAGTAAAATAAAACTAACATATATCCATCCGTTACCAAAGGAGGTACGATTCAATCAAAAAATATCGGAAAAGATCTGGGACAAGGTTTCAAATCCATCGTTGGTGGAGAATTAAAATCCTATACGAAAATGATGAATGAAGCCAGAGATCTTGCAACTGATCGAATGATCGAAGATGCTCAAAATATGGGAGCTGATGCTGTTATTAATGTCAGGTATTCTTCTTCCGCAGTTATGCAGGGCGCAGCTGAGATCATTGTTTATGGAACAGCTGTAAAATTCTTATAAACTAACAAAAAGGTACTGAATTCCTTTTCTGTCTAAATTGGAATTCAATACCTTTTTATTTATTTTCTCTCTATAAATTATAATAAAGATTTATATAATCCAATAATATCTTCTACACTTGCATCTTTAGGATTTCCTGGTGCACATGCATCTGCATAAGCTGATTCTGCTAAGAACTGTAAATCTTCTTCTTTTACAATTTCTTTTAAGTCTGCTGGTATTCCGACATCTGCTGATAATTTCTTAACCGCATCAACGGCTGCTTTTCTGTATTCTTCCTGTGTCATATCTTCGACACCTTCAACACCCATTGCTTTTGCGATATATTTGTATTTGTCTCCTGTTGCATCTGCATTGTATTCCATAACTGTTGGAAGTAAGATTGCATTAGCTACTCCATGAGGTGTGTCATAAACTGCACCTAATGCGTGAGCCATAGAATGTACGATTCCAAGTCCTACGTTTGAGAATCCCATTCCTGCAATGTACTGTCCCATTGCCATTCCTTCTCTTCCTTCTGGTGTATTTTCAACTGCTCCTCTTAAGTTCTCAGAGATCAGTTCGATCGCTTTGATATGGAACATATCTGTCATTTCCCATGCTGCTTTTGTTGTGTATCCTTCGATCGCATGTGTTAATGCATCCATACCTGTTGCTGCTGTTAATCCTTTTGGCATAGAAGACATCATTTCTGGGTCGATCACTGCGATAACTGGAATGTCATGTGGATCTACGCATACGAATTTACGTTTCTTTTCTACATCTGTGATTACGTAGTTGATCGTTACTTCAGCTGCTGTTCCGGCTGTTGTTGGTACTGCGATGATTGGTACACAAGGCTTCTTAGTATCTGCAACTCCCTCCAAGCTTCTTACATCTTCAAATTCTGGATTGTTGATGATGATTCCGATAGCTTTTGCTGTATCCATGGAAGATCCACCACCAATTGCGATCAGATAGTCAGCTTCTGCTGCCTTAAATGCTGCAACTCCTGTCTGTACATTTTCGATCGTTGGGTTTGGTTTGATCTGTGAATATACTTCATAAGCAAGTCCTGCGTTATCTAAGACATCTGTTACTTTCTTTGTAACTCCGAATTTTACAAGATCTGGGTCAGAACAAACAAATGCTTTTTTGAATCCACGTTTTGTTACTTCTGTTGCGATCTCCTGAATTGCTCCTGCTCCGTGATATGATGTTTCATTTAATACGATACGATTTACCATTTTGTACACTCCTTTTTTCCTTGACATTTTTTTAACTATCTTTATTATAAAATTGTTTTTTCACGAAAACAAGTTACACATTTGGCAAAATGTAAAAAATGTTACACATTATCAAAAGTGTAACATTTTCTTATCTTTATATATCTTTAAATAAATCATAAAGTTTCGGTGGCATCGCTTCGATCAGCTGATCTGCCAGCTGTTCCGGTGACATCTTCATTCCTGTTGTCGCCCATTCTACAGTCATTGCAATCGACCCTCTGCAATACATTCTCAATAAGAATTCTAATTCCTCTGGAATTTTATCAGCGCCCTGTTTGTGAATGATATCACAATAAAACTGATAAATACACTGATAATCGTACTCCATCAGACAATTCTGACTTTCACTTGAAAATGCTGCAGCAAAAAATTGTCCTTCACCTTTGATGAATTCAAACTTCTTAATAAGACCTTCCCTCAACGTCATACTGATACCCATCTGTTTAAATGACATCTGTGCCAACACATCAAAATACCAGTTGATCAGATCATATTTGTCTTTAAAATGTCGGTAAAAAGTGGGACGAGTTACATCACACTGATCTACAATCTGTTTGACCGTGATCTTGTCTACTGGAGTATGTACCAGTAATTCTTTCATTCCATTTGCTAATTTGTATTTCATCTTCTCTGATGCATCCATCTTATTCCCACCTTCTTTCGTATATGGTTCTATTTTACCTTATTACTTATATTTACGAAAGACAAAAAGGCGATTATCTGTTTTTTCTGCATTTTTAAAATGCATTTCTTATCACAGATCATCGTCTTTTTATTTATTATCAAAAAACTTCATGCTTAATAAGCGACTTTTCCTCTTCCACCACATAAACTATCAAATTCTTTTAATTTATTTTTTGCCTGCTGTGAAACATTTCTTGGAACTTGAATCTGAACTACTGCGTATTGATCTCCTTTCTGGGATGGATTCTTCATCAGTGGCATACCTTTGCCACGTAGTCTGATCTTAGATCCTGACTGAGTTCCTTCTTTGATCTTGCAAATAACATTTCCATATAATGTTTTGATCACAGCTTCTCCTCCACATACTGCGGTGCTAAACGGAACATTGATCGTTGTATACACATCATTTCCTTTTCGTTCAAATCCTGGTTTTTCACCAACGGTTACTTTCAGGAATAAATCTCCTGCTTCTCCACCGCCCATTCCTGGATTACCTTTTCCTCTTAAACGGACGCTTTTTCCAGTATCAATTCCGGCTGGAATGTGAACCTGCAGTGACTGGGTTACACCATTTTGATCCTGCAGATGAATGACTTTATCACAGCCAGTTACTGCTTCGTCAAAGCTGATGGAAATATCGGCATGAGCATCAGAACCTTTCTGTTTAAATGAACCACTTCTGAATCCACTGCCACCAAATCCACCAGAAGATCCAAAACCACCCTGATGGAAACTGCTTCGATGGAATCCTTTACTTCTGTTGCTACCTCCGAACATACTTCCGAAGATATCACTAAAGATATCATCACCATCTCCACCTTCAAAATGGAACTCCTGATATCCTCCATGATTTCCACCATAGTTCTGATAATTTTTATAAAATTCAGATTCTGCACCGGTTCCGTCAAAGGCAGCATGGCCATACTGATCGTACAGTTTTCGTTTCTCAGGATCACTTAAAATATTATAGGCATCCGTCACTTCTTTGAATTTCTGTTCTACTGTTTTATCTCCAGGATTCATATCTGGGTGATATTTTTTTGCCAGTTTACGATAAGCCTTCTTGATGGCTTTCTCATCTGCAGTTTTGCTGATTCCAAGAACTTCATATAAATCACGTTTTGCTGCCATTTTGTTTCACCTTCTTTTCCTTTCTCTCCTCAGATATAAAGAATTCCCCGGGAATCTGATCATCCCGGGGAAAGTTCTTTTATCCTTCGATCGTGACGAATTTCTTTTCTTCCACTTTCTTCTCCGGAGCTTTCTTCGGAATATCCAGCATCAGAATACCATTCTCATATTTACCGTGGATATCTTTTTCTGTGATATCTTTGCCAACATAAAAGCTTCTGCTCATATTGCCTGCATAACGCTCACGGCGGATGTATTTACCTTCTTTGTCTTTCTCGTCTTTATCAAGTCCTTTGGCTGCACTGATCGTTAAATAACCATCTTTCAGTTCCGCTGTAATTTCATCTTTCTTGAATCCTGGAAGGTCGATCGCTACTTCGTAGTTACCGTCTTTTTCCTTCACATCTGTCTTCATCAGGTTCTTTGCGTGTTTACCATACAGTTCTTTATCAATATCTGGGAAAGAAAAATCCATCCAGTCGTCGTTAAATAAGTTTCCTCCAAAAATACTAGGCATCATCATAAGTCATCTCTCCTTTTTCTTTATAATAATGTTTTGGCGTGTCAGGTTTGGATTCCTGACACTTGCCTTTTATGTGAAGCGTATTGAGAAGTTCTCAATACGACTTGTTGTATCTTGTTGGGCCTTCGGTTCTTTGGCTTCTCTCTTAAGCCCTTCCCTCTTGCTCTAGTTGTAATATAACACCTATTATTAGCACTGTCAAGAGATGAGTGCTAATTTTTTTAAAATTTTTTATTTCATAGGGGATTTCATCAAAATTTCCTATGAAATAAAAAATAATCGTCTGGAAAAACAGCATTAGAAAATTCTCTAGCTGTCTTTCCAGACGATCATTTATTTTTTATCATATACTGAAAAACTTCAGTTGACCAAGATACAAATTATAATTCCTTAGCTAATTTAGCTTCACGTCGCTTCTCTAAATTAGAAACAATAATACTACAACTAGCATCTCCAGTAATATTAACAGTAGTACGTCCCATATCAAAAATACGGTCAACTCCTGCAACTAACGCAATACCATCTACTGGAAGTCCTACAGATGTTAATACCATAGCCAGCATGACCATTCCAGCTCCTGGAACTCCTGCTGTTCCGATGGATGCTAAAGTTGCTGTTAAAATGACTGTTAACATCTGAGATAGCGTTAAGTTAATTCCGTAACAAGATGCAATGAAAATTGCACAAACGCCCTGATAAATGGCTGTTCCGTCCATATTGATCGTTGCTCCTAATGGAAGTACAAAAGATGCGATCTCACGATCTGATCCTAATTTTTCTACACATTCTAAGTTGATCGGAAGTGTTCCTACAGATGATGCACTGGAAAATGCGAACATGATTGCTGGTAACATTCCTTTGAAGAACTGTAATGGACTTAATCCACCCATTGTTTTGACTGCCATAGAGTAAACAACAACTGCATGTACGATATAGCAGATATATGCTGCTAATAATACCATTGCTAAAGATCCGATGATCATTGCTCCGTTTTCAGCGATTACTGGACATAATAAGCAAAATACACCGATTGGTGATAATTTTAAGATCATTTCCATACATTTCATGAAGACTGCATTCAGATCATTAAATGCTGTAACCAGACGATGGTTCTGTTCTTCTCCGATCAGGATGATTCCGAATCCAAGTAAAACCGCCATAACGATAACCTGTAACATATTGGCTTCAACCATTGGTGATACAAAGTTTGATGGGAAGATATTTACAAGTGTATCCATTAAAGATGTTGTTTCTCCCATTTTATAAGACAAGTTTGTTGTTGCGATAACTGGGAACATTCCTTTAAAAAGGTTTCCCCCGATCAGACCGATCGTGATCGCAAATGCTGTTGTACACATATAATATACAACTGTTTTTAATCCGATAGATCCAACCTTCTTGATATCACGCATAGAAATGATTCCACACATAATAGAGAATAATACGATTGGAACGACGATGAATTTTACAAGATTCAGGAAGATTGTTCCAAATGGTTTGATATACGTGTTTGCAAATGTTGCATGATTCTGCATCAGAAGTCCTGCTGCGATAGCTAAGACTAACGCAATGAAAATCTGCATTGCCAAAGACATTTTTTTCTTTTCTTTCATAGTATCTCTCTTTCTAAACTCAAAAATTTAATAGGCTCAAAAATAAGGCACTGCTCCATTGCAATGCCTTATTTTCTGCATTTTTCCTTGATGATTTTATCATAATCATCTTGTGAAATCAATATATTTATACTTGGAAAACATGATAAAACTTCTTTTTAACTTACTTTAAATGAAAGAAGATCATCTCTACTTAACGGTCTTGTATAATAATATCCTTGAATCAAGTCTACACCCCATTCTTCTAATAGTGCAACTTCTTTTTGTGTCTCTACACCTTCTGCAACAACTTTATGCCCAAGATTCTGCAAGATCGATACCATATTCTTGTATAATAATGCGATCTGCTGGTCTTCACAAATACCATCTAACATAGAATGATCAAGTTTCACTGTTGAAAATGGCAATTTCAAAATAGTATTCAAATTCGCATACCCTGATCCGAAATCGTCCAGACAGATTTCGATTCCAACTTCTCGAAAATCTGAAATTGTCTTGTATAATTCCTCACTGTACTCTGTTGCAACTGTTTCTGTCACTTCAAACTGAAACCAGCTGTATGGAAGTTCTAATTCATTGATGATCTTAAACAGTTCCTGACTATATCCAGTTTTCAACAACTCTAATGGTGAAAGATTGATCTTGATGCTTCCAATCTGTTTCATAAGTGCCGTATGACTCTTCATAAAGCGACAGATTCTTCGAAATTGCAGCTTTCCAAGTTCAATGATCTGTCCATTCTTCTCTGCAAGATTAATAAAGATATCTGGCGGGATCATTCCCAAGGTTGGATGTTTTAAACGACTTAATGCCTCCATTGTCACATAATGGCCATCTTTTACCGAATATAATGGCTGATAATATACTTCGAACAGATCATCCTCAATCGCAGTATTCATATATTTCTTCACACGCTGTTCATATAAGAATCCCTGTCTTGTTGTTTCGCTATTCTCTATCAACGTTGTCTTATCTGATTTTGGTTTTAACAAGATCAGATATTCAAGGTATGCCAACATCATATCATTGTCCACAAGCTCTTCAGCATCTGTTATTCCACAGATCGTTGCTGGAAAATCAATCATCTCATCTCCAATATCAAATGGTGTCTGAAACAGCTCCATTACTTCTTGTTTTGTTTTTTCATAATCTGCTTGACTCATAGAAAAGATCAAAAACTGATTCCCATGAATTCGAAAAATATAATTTCCCTCTGTAATCTGATTTAATTCATCTGCAACATCGATCAGCAACTTGTCTCCTACACTGTTTCCATATAATTTATTCACCTGTTTTAACTTCCATATACTGATCTGTAATACATGGAATTTCTGTCCTCGTTTCATCTGTTCTGGAATCCACTGATTTAAATATCCTTTGGCAAATACGCCCGTTAGACTATCAACAACTGTCTGTGGATTATAAAGTGTCCAAAATACAATAAAAATACCAATGATCAGACCAAATTCCGTCAACAAATATTGTGAATAAACAGCCTCGATCGCTGTACATACGAATCCAACTACAACAAATTCCCAAACAGCACGAAGTTCATTTTTCCCATACTCATCTTGATGGAAAATGAAATTATACATTGCTATCACAACAAAAAAGAACGTATAGATATATATCATCAAATACCATGGCCCATATAAATATTCTCCATTTGTATTACAATAAAAAAACTGCCCATGAAAGATATTAAGGATCACAAGAGACTCCATAAAAATGACTGGAATCATACCAAGCATGATATTTCTTTTTTTCATCTTATGCTCACAATATCTCAAGATTTGTATCAACCCATAAAACACATATGGGATCAATACTTCCATCAGATATAAAAATGTCGTAACCCCAATGATCAGCGAATTATATGCTGGATTCCTCTTCTGGATCAACATACAGCTGATCAGATCTGAAATACTGCATAGCACAGCTCCAATGATAAAGATCCAGAAAAGCTTTCCACTAATTCCTGTTAATTGTTTGTATCTTACAAAATGAACAAAAAGGATCAAGAGAAATATCAATCCTGCGATCAAAAAGTCCATATTATATTGAATCATTTCCCCCACTCTTTCTTCTCTTCTTGCTTTTTATGATAGTTTCCTTCGGGTCAAATCTTGCATAACCAACAGACACATATAGCAGCCTTATATCTCCAATTCTAATATTCCCCTTGAAATTTTATGTTTTCCCCTATGTATTTTAGTATATCATTCTAAAAACAATTTTGGAATCATGATTTCAATATAAAATGTATGGCAAACATGATCTGTAATACGAAGATTCCAGGAATCCCTAATTTAAAATACCATTTTCTTGTCTTATGATGAAAGACTGTCATCCCGATCATGGCTCCTATCGAACCGCCGATCAGTGCTAAACCGATCAGTTTTTTCTCTCTGATGCGCCATTGTCTTGTCATCGCTCTCCATTTATCTAGGCCGTATAAGGCAAATGTTATAATATTTATAATGATCAGATATAAATGTATATATGCCGATTGCATTTGTAAGTCTCCTCTTTTGCTCTCACAACTTCTTCCACATGTTTCGCAACCGTCGTACAGCATCCTCCGACTGCACTTGCTCCTGCTTTCATGTAGCTATATGCATATTCTTCGAAAGATAATGCAAACTGTTTTCCAAACCAGACTTGCCGTCTCACCGATTCGGTAGTATTCTTTCATCTATGATTCACTCTTTTCTCTCAAAGCTATTTTTCTTTATCATAGCATACTTTTGTTACTTCTGAACCATATCCATTGCAAATAAGGCTGCTCCAAGTGCCCCGCATAACTGAGCTTTATCACTGATCACAAGAGTTGTTCCAAGTTTTTCTTCCAGTGTCTTTACCAGACCTTTATTCTTAGATACACCACCTGTCATCATATAGCGTTCTTCTCCTCCAACTCGTTTTGCAAGAGCTGCTGTTTTGGATGCAACGGCTTTATTTAATCCGTGAACAATGTCATCGGTTTCTTTGTTCTGCGCGATCAAGGATACGACTTCTGATTCTGCAAATACCGTGCACATACTGGAGATTGTGATATCTTCTTTGTATGTAAGTCCTGCTTCACTCATCTGGTCCAAATCCATTTCCATTGTTCTTGCCATCATCTCTAAAAATCGTCCGGTTCCAGCTGCACATTTATCATTCATAACAAAGTTTGCAACCGCTCCATTTTCGTCAAGACGAATGACCTTGCTGTCCTGTCCACCGATATCAATGACCGTTCTCACTTCTGGATTTAAGAAATGTGCTCCTCTTGCATGGCATGTGATCTCTGTGATACTTTTATCTCCATCGGTGATTGCCGTTCTTCCATATCCTGTTGTTACCATAGCATCGATATCTTCTCTCTGAAGTTTTGCCTGTTTTAGGGCCTCTTCCAAAGCTCGTTCTGCTCCCATCGCTGCTCCAGCACCTGTTGGCAGAATGATTCCTGTCACGATTTCTCCATCTTTATTCAAAATAACAACGTCTGTACTTGTAGATCCGCTGTCGATTCCTGCAAAATATCCTTTTCCCATTTTCTTCTCACCACTTTCTAAATTGTCCATATTCATGCTTTCTGCAAATGCTTCTAATCTTGTCAGTAACTGTCCGCTGCTCTGCACTGTATAGTCTGACTCGATCTTTAATAACGGCACTGTAATGTTTTGTTTTACCTGTGCATACTCAAAACTGTAGAAATCACAAAATTTGACCGTATGGTAAATGATCCCTTTTAAGTTTGGATCATTATACAAACGTTTTCTTCCGCTGTTATCCATCATACGCATACAAGGTGTCTGTCCTAAAAGTTCTGCTGCATACCATTCCATTAATTCATTAAAATCATCTGTCTTTGGTGGCTTTACTTCACCGACGCTTCGGTTATTGACACAAGTATCATTCTCCACTGAATATGGCATGGATTCTTTGACCATTTCATATAATTCATTTCCCATTCTTGCCCCAAGAACACTGATATATGGTTCTTTCTGCTTTTCTGGTTCTTTAAATGCTTCAACAAATTTCTTTTGATCAAATTCAGATCCTTTGTAGGCTCCATAGGCTCTTGCAAGTCCTTTTAACTGTAAAACAGTTCGTTCCCTGCTGCATTCTCCGTCACAGTGCAGCATATCGATCATATATAAAAAATCAAGTTTTCCACTGTCTTCCAGAATATCATAGACACTTCGGATAGTATCACAGCAGTTTACTAAAACCAGTTCTTTTACTTTCCCAGTCATAACTGCTTCTAAGACAGCTTTTCCAAATCCACAGATATTTGGATGTGCAATCTGATCTGCGAGATCAAATCCTTCCGGCATCTGGTTTAAATTCTCACATTCCCCGCCAAATGCCTGCAATAATTCAATTGGTGTATATTTACAAACGTAATATGTCTTACTCATCTTGTCCACCTTCCATTTCTTCAGCTCCAAGCATCTCTAAAAATGCTCCTAGTCTTGTTGAAGTCTGTCCTTCTCCGCCGTGGCTTCGGTCACATCCATCTCCGTCTAATAACAGCATTGGAATTCCTGCTTCTTCAAACTTCTTCTTGGCAAGCTGTGCTGCTCCAAGTGTATGTTTACATCCCCAGTGTCCAAACCAGACAGCTCCATCTGCTTTCACATCTTTTGCATGGCAGATTCCGGCTTCAATTCTTCTTACCGCACTTCCATTTAATCCATGATAGACCATTCTTCTCGCCATCGCATCGTATGGATCTTCTGGATCAAAATCAGGTTCGAATGTACGACTTAACTCGCATCCTGCGATCTGTGCATTCTCATTAAATGCCAGTGCTTCCTGTACTGCACCTGACCAGAATGGGATCGTGTGCATCCAGTAGATCTTCTTTCCTTTTTTCTTTGGTGCTTTTTCGATATCTTTTAATAACTGATCCACATATTTCTCTTCTTCTTTTGTTCCCAACAAAATATTATTTGTCATTCCTGCAAAAAGCGGTGTGACAAGATCTGTTTTGATATCTTTATCTGCGGATTTTTTCTGACATTCAATGAACTTATCCATCGTACGTTTGCTTCGTCTCATTCGTTCTTTTAGTCCATCTTCTGTAATCGTCTTTCCAGTACATTTTTCTAAAAATACTTTCAGATCTCTGATCTGATCTGCGACATATTTGACGTTATCTTCATTTTGCTGCATCGGTACATCGATCGCAAATGCTGGTACATCATATAGTTTTGCTAATGTTTTGAATGTTAGCAGATTTGCATCGCAAGTAAGGTTTGTGTATACGATACATTTGGGCTTTGGAAGGATCTTCTTCTGTGCCGCTCCCAAAAATGTCTTATGATAGCTGCATAGTGTTTCTGAAATTCCTGTGTTCTCTGCCTGCTGTAAAAATGCTCGTTCTGCATTTGATGCGGAAAGATAGCAGGAAAATGCTTCTACATTATATGGATGTAATCCTGCTTCGTGTAAGATCTCACATGGTGTAAAGATACTGACGATCGCACATTCCTGAGGATTCTTAAGTGGCATCAGCATCGTGTTCATCATCAGATGCGCGAGATATCTATCTGCTGGCAGTAATCGTTTGTCTGGTATAAATTTATATTTTAAGTTCTGAGCTTCCCATCCAAGTTTTAATAATACTCTTGCCCTGTCTGGATTTGTATTTGCCCATTTCTCGATATATTTTCCGTATGTCTCTATGATCTGCATATTTATTTCACATCCTTTTTTTGTTCTAAAGAACTATATTACTTGTTATTTTTCAAAAAATCAACGATTAAATTTGGCACAATACATATATATGTATACATTTTACGGATTTTTGTGATAAAATGTATTTTTATGCTTAAGAAAGGATTTGGTAATTTTATTATGAATAATGATAAAGAATTTTTAGCAACGGAACCGATTGGGAAACTGCTTTTAAGACTGGCAATTCCGACTTTGGCCGCTCAGATGATCAATATGCTTTACAATATTATTGACCGTATTTATATTGGACATATTCCTGGAAGTGGCGCTTTAGCTCTGACTGGAGTTGGAGTTTGTATGCCGCTGATCATGATCATTTCGGCATTTGCCGCTCTTGTTGGAAATGGTGGTGCCCCTCGTGCTTCGATCTTGATGGGTAAGAAAGATCTTGATTCTGCGGAAAATATTCTTGGAAATTGTTTTACGATGCAGATCATTATCTCTGTGATCCTGACTTTGATCATGTTCTTTGGAAACCGTACATTTTTGATGGCATTTGGAGCTAGTGAAAATACGATCAAATATGCGGTCAGTTATATGAATATTTATTCACTTGGTACGATCTTTGTGCAGTTAACACTTGGAATGAATGCATTTATCACGGCACAGGGATTTGCAAAGACTGGAATGTATTCTGTTTTGATCGGAGCCGTGATCAATATCATCTTAGATCCGATTTTTATCTTTGCATGCCATATGGGTGTTCGTGGTGCTGCACTGGCTACGATCATTTCTCAGGCTTGTTCTTGTATCTGGGTGTTGAGTTTCTTATTTGGGCCAAAATCTACACTTCGTATCAAGAAACAGCATATGCCTTTGAGTGCTCCGGTGATCTTGCCTTGTCTGGCTCTTGGGCTTTCCCTATTTATCATGCAGGCAAGTGAAAGCATTATCTCTGTATGTTTTAATTCTTCCTTATTAAAATATGGTGGAGATGTTGCAGTTGGTGCAATGACGATCCTTACAAGTGTCATGCAGTTTGCAATGCTTCCTCTTCAGGGACTTGGACAGGGTGCACAGCCAATCATGAGTTATAATTATGGTGCCAAAAATGCAGATCGTGTAAAGAGCACTTTCTTCCTTTTATTAAAGGCAAGTTTGACTTATTCTGTGATCTTATGGGTACTTGTCATGGTATTTCCTCAGGTATTTGCAGGTATCTTTACTTCCAATCCTGCATTAGTTGCATTTACCAAAAATGCACTTCGTGTTTATATGGCAGTCATGTTTATGTTCGGAATTCAGATTTCATGCCAGATGGCATTTAACTCTCTTGGAAAAGCAATTTCTTCTATTGTTGTTGCGGTTATGAGAAAGTTTGTGCTTTTGATTCCACTCATTTATATCATGCCACATATTTTCACAGCTGATCAGACAACGGCTGTTTACATGGCAGAACCAGTTGCTGATTTTATTGCGGTGACATTTACAGCAATCTTATTTTCTGTTCAATTTAAGAAAGCTTTGTCTGCAATCCGTGGACAGTAATTGGTCAAACATAGACTTTGAGTATATTAAATATTTTTCTGAATTTTGGTCATCTTTCGGACAGATAAAATTTTTCTATTTATACTCAATACACCTCTGTTTTTACAAGTTAAAATCTAATCATGACAATCTCCACTTTCATCCCAAACCAATACCCCAGTCTCCATGGCTTCTTCATACTTCGATATCTTATAAGCTAATCTCTCCACCGTACTTTCAATCTGTGCTTTTTGTTCTTTCAAAGCATTCATCTGCTCCTGCAATAACTCTAATCTTGCAGGAATCGTATTATCTCCTTCTTTATATAATTTTACATACTCGATCATAACCTCTATTGGAAGTCCTGCACTTCTCATACAAATGGCTAATTCTACCCATCCCAGGTCTGATTCCTGATAGTCTCTGATTCCATTTGGCCTTCTCGTTACTTTTGGGATCATTCCGACTCTTTCGTAATATCTTAAGGTATCTGCAGAGATATCATATTTTTCTGCTACTTCTTTAATCGTCATAGTATTGCTTGCTCCTTTCTACTTATTTCTGAGTTTATTTTAATCCTTGGAGCAGGGTTTAAGTCAAGATTTTTCTGATCTCCTCATGTATATCTGGTCTTTTATATGATAATTTGTTAAAATGATTTGGATACCACTTTTAATCTGAAAAGATTTAGAAGGAGATTTCTATGACTTATTATGATATTTTATTTAGTTTCTTTATCTATGGTTTTCTTGGTTGGTGTACCGAAGTTGCATATGCTGCTTTTAAACAACATTCTTTTGTAAACCGTGGATTCTTAAATGGTCCGATCTGTCCGATCTATGGGATTGGTGTGACCGTTGTCGTTGCTTTGTTGCAACCTTATGTTGGGAATCTGATCTTACTTTATATTACTTCTACCATTCTTGTTACATTTCTTGAATGGCTGACTGGATTTCTGCTTGAGAAGTTATTTCATCATAGATGGTGGGATTATTCTGAGCTGCCTTTGAATATTGGCGGTTATGTATGTCCTTTATTTTCTGCGATCTGGGGTGTCGCTTGTGTGTTGATCGTGAAGCTTATTTATCCTTTTACGGATAAACTGGTTTCATTTCTTCCAGTATGGTTTGGTAAATTCCTGCTTGTATTATTAACGATCACGATTTTCGTTGATGTTTGTATTACTGTTCAGGGTATTTTAAAGTTCAACAAACGTCTGGCTCTTATGGAGGATATTGCGAAAGAATTGCGTAATATTTCTGATCAGATCGGTGAGAATATTTATGACAGTATGATGGATGGCTTGGGAGCTCAGGATCGATTGAAAGCTCGTGCGGATGTTATTCGTGAGAAAGTAGATGAAGTGAAACAGGAAAATGCTGAAGAAGTCAAAGCTCGTATGGATTCTATGAAGCAACGTGCATTTGAACTTCGCACTAGATATGAAAACATGGCAAAGCTTCCTACATTCACATCTCGTCGTATCTTGCGTGCATTCCCTAAGATGATGCCTCGTGAGCATGTAAGAGAATTTGGACAGTTGTGCCGGATCTTGAAGAAGCGAAGGGATGAATTGAAGAAAAAATAGCTGGATTTTAAAAGGAATTGCTTAGTTGTTTGCAGTTCCTTTTTGTACTGTCTTTACATATAATTTATTATTTATTGATAGGCTGATAGATAAGTATTCTTAGTATAAAAATATAATTTTGTTGAAAAATGTTACTTATATAGCGTGAAATATTTCATTGGGACATTATACGCACCCCAGTGGTTTGGATAACTGAAATTATTGAATATTATAATTTCTCCTGTGCATAAATAGACAAATCCCCATTCACTCCATAAGCAATCGCACAAACGATCACAAATAGTACCATATTAGCTCCTCCAAATACTTCCAGTCCGATCATGATCGGTGCGATCAGTGTATTTGTGGCACTTCCAAAAACTGCTGCATATCCTAATGCTGCACATAACATTGGTGGCAGTCCGAATAGTCCACCTAGAATTACTCCAAGAGATGTTCCGATTGAGAATAATGGTGTAACTTCTCCGCCCTGAAATCCAATTGCTAATGTAAAGATCGTAAATAGCAATTTTAGGATCCAGTCATACCCGTAGATCGTCTGTCCTGTAAATCCTGCTGAGATCAGGTTTGTTCCGAGTCCGCTGTATCTTGATCCATAAACAGCAAATAATAATACCGCCAATGGAATCGCCATAAATCCGATTCTCAAAAACTGATTCATAATCTTTTCACCCATAAATGCTTTTAATTTGCTTAGTGAGAATGAAAATAATCGTCCTGTCAGTCCAAAAATAATCCCAAGGCAGATCACAGCTGCAATCGTCTTTGTTCCTGACAGATTTACTGTATCTTTCATTACAACTGAAAACTTTTCCAATCCAAGACTATGTGATGTAAATGCTGCTGTATATGCGGATGCTAACGCTGGAAGTAACGCTTCATAATCCATTTTCCCTATGACAATTACTTCAATGGCAAAAAAAGTTGCACTTAGTGGTGTCTGAAACAGACCTCCGAATCCTGCTGCCATACCGATCACTAACATTAATCTTCCATTCTCTGGGAATTCGAATTTTCTTCCGATTGCATGAGATAATGTCGCTCCAATCTGGACAGCAACCCCTTCTCTTCCTGCACTTCCTCCGAATAAATGCGTCAACCATGTCCCGATCATTACCAATGGAATTAATAATAATGGGATAGCATCTGTTTTTTGCTGTCCAGCTTCAAAGACAAGTTTCATTCCTTTTAAGCTTGCTTTACTGAATGCATAATACATTGCCGTAATCACTAATCCGGCAATTGGCAGGAATGGAAGTAAGTATTGATAATGTATGGTTCTAAAATCAGAGATTGCGATCAGTACTCTTCCAAACAGTGCATCAATTGCTCCTACGATGATCCCCACGATCACTGCCATAATAAAATATTTCAACAACTGCAAAATATAGCTTTTCTTGTCCATTTTTTATAAATTCCTTTCTTCTATAGAGTAAAATAAAAAGCTGATAACCCCTGTGTCCATTACACAGATGTCATCAGCTTATTTTGTTAAGATATCATATCTTTTTGATCGTGTCAATTTTCACCAGCCACTGCATTTGTAAGTGTACAACGCAGTGCCATTCTGTTTTGACCACCATAGGTACAGGTAAATAGTGTCATATCCCATTTGCCTTTTTCCATTTGTTTTACATCGGTTCCTTTAATGATCTCTATATCAGAAACTTTGTATTCAAATCGATTCCCCTCTACATCAATAAACCAGATCTTGCTTCCGATGTCCAACGTCTTTAATCGACTGAAATGACTTCGGTAATTATGACCTGCAATGATGATATTTCTTTTGTAGACACTTCCTTTGTATCTTCCTGGTGCAATTTTTAATCCAGCCAGGCTCCAGTGTGACATTACTGGAAGCTGCAGTGATAATTCCGGTACTTCCAAAACTCCAATATACTTGATTCCATCGATCGTCTTTGTCGGCATCTCGATGTCAGGGTTCATCTTGTATAAAGAGCTTGTGTCTTCTTTTTTCATCACATGGGCCAATTTCTGTACTACATTGTCTGCATTTTCCTTTGCCTGATAATCTTCATAATAATTATGTATTGTTAATCCAAATGCTCCAAAAAGCAATATGCTTCCTACGATGATCCAAATCTTACTCTTTCTCATCATTTTCTCTCTTTTGTTTTATCATGCCAATCCCAATGCATAAAAGTCCTCCTGCTGCCAGAAATGGTAATGGCCACCATAATTGTCCTGTTTGCGGAAGTTTCTCTTGTGTCTCCTTGATCGTCTTTTTAGTAAATTGTTTTTTAGACTTTTTCTCCGTTGTTGTAGGTTTTTTCGCAGTTGTTTCCTCATAATAATCATCACCCCAGTAAATATTTTTAATAACTACAGATGAATCCTGTTTTGAAACTGACACAATATAACCTTTTATTTTCTTTTTCTCAATGGCTTCCCATTGATATTTTGAGCTCAAATCCTTCCATGTGTACTGCCAGTTATTATCCTCACTTAACTGTACTTCCTGATAAATTTCACCATTCTCACATACTTGATTCTTTTTTACCTAAGATAGAATTTTCCTCACCAGCATCGATCCAATTGATCTTTTCTGGATTCTCTGATGCATAAACATATTTCCCTTCTTTATCTTTTGCAAATAATATAACAGGGATATTTCCATATTTATATAAATAATTTAGTAACTCTTCTTTGGAGTACACTTTTTCAGAATCTCTCAATTTTCCTCCTTTGGCTCTCCAAATATAAAGCACCCCCGCTTGCTTTCTTTGTACTAATTATAGTACACACTCCCCAGTTTTTCACCCCCCTTAGTTTAGTTTATTTATTTTATACATCTCATCCTTTCTGCTTCATCCTCTTAATAACCTTAAGCCTCGTAAATTCCTCCCTCTCCTTCTCTTCCAACTCATTTGAAATCTTATAAACAAACCCAGTATAAGTCGGAATCGTAATATTTTTCAGCGCATTCGCTCTCTTCTGTGTTTTCTTAATACTCGTCGCCAGCCGATAAGCTGCATTTTCGACCATCGACAATTTGATTGTCAGATCTTTCACTTGTCGAAACGCTTCTCTTGCAACATCAATCGACTCAAATGTCCCATCCATCGCATAAGTCAGCTGGTTTTCATGTGCATCATATTTTACATGTGGTATCTCCGTTCCCATGATGCTTCTGGTCTGAATCTGAATCGAATCCTCGATTGGAACCGTATAGGCAAGTTCTTCGACCTTACTAATCCCATGCTGGATATTTGCTCTCTGAAGACATGCATATGCTCTTGTAAATGTCGTATCGATCTCTTCCTGAATATCTTTTGCCTCATCGATCAGATCCATCAGCTCACGGATCAGGATATTCCTTTTTTTATCCATCAGATCATAGCCTTGTTTTGCTAATGCAAGCGAGTTCTTGGCTGCGATCAGATTTCCTTTGGTTGGGAATTCTCGTGGGTCCATAATCTCACCACCTTTTTAGCTTTCCTGCTCTTTCGGCAGGTATTTATCGATGATCTTCGTGTCGATTCGGTCTAATTCTTCCCTTGGCAGAATCTTTAATAATTCCCATCCAAGATCCAAAGTCTCAAACATAGAACGATTTTCTTCTGATCCCTGACCGATATATCGTTCTTCAAATTCCTTTCCGAATTCCAGATATTTTTTATCGATCGGTGATAATTCATCTTCACCGATAACAGAGGCTAAGTTCCTTGCCTCTCCCACCTTTGCATAGGCAGAAAATAACTGGTTTGCAAGATCCTGATGGTCTTCTCTTGTGTATCCTTCACCAATTCCATCTTTCATCAGACGGGAAAGTGACGGCAAGACACCGATCGGCGGATAAATAGACTGTCCATTTAAGTTACGATCCAGTACGATCTGTCCTTCGGTAATATATCCAGTTAAGTCAGGAATCGGATGTGTGATATCGTCATTGGGCATTGTAAGGATTGGAAGCTGTGTTACAGAACCTTCCGCTCCTTCAATAATTCCTGCACGTTCGTAAAGTGTCGCAAGTTCGCTGTATAAATATCCTGGGTATCCTTTTCTGGATGGAATTTCTCCTTTGGATGAAGATACCTCACGCATCGCTTCTGCAAATGATGTCATATCGGTCAGAATTACCAAGATATGCATGTTGCAGTCAAATGCCAGATATTCTGCTGCCGTTAAGGCTACTTTCGGTGTGATCAGTCGTTCGACAACTGGGTCATTTGCAAGATTTAAGAACATACATACATGATCTGCAACACCGCTTTCCTCAAATGTTTTCTGAAAGAAATCCGCAACATCATGTTTGACACCCATTGCTCCAAAAACTACCGCAAATGGCTCATCAGAACCATCTCCTAAGGATGCCTGTTTTACGATCTGTGCTGCCAACTGATCGTGTGGCAATCCGTTTCCTGAGAAGATAGGAAGCTTCTGTCCACGAATCAGCGTTGTTAATCCATCAATGGCTGAAATACCTGTGCGGATATAGTTTCTTGGATATTTTCTTCGGACTGGATTTAACGGAAGTCCATTGACATCTCGTTTTACATCCGTGATCAATGGGCCTAATCCATCAATTGGTTTTCCGATCCCGTTGAATGTTCTTCCAAGCATATCTGCTGCAAGAGAAACTTCCATCGGATGTCCGGTCAGTTTCGTTCTTGTATTGTCAAGGGACATATTTTCGGTTCCCTCAAATACCTGAATGACTGCTTTATCTTCGTATAATTCAATGATCCTTCCAATTTTCTTTGTCTTTCCATCGACCGTAAATTCCACGATCTCATCAAAAAATGCGTCTTGTACCCCTTCCAGAATGACAAGCGGACCATTGATGCTGCTTAAGCCTAAATATTCAATTCCCATAATCTATCCGCCTCCTTATGCATTCTTTTCCAGTACTGCGTCATAAAAATCATCAATCTGTTTGTGGTAAAGATCCAGTAATTGCAGATTATCATTTGGAACATCATATTTGATCGCAATGACTTTCTCAAAGATTCCTTCTGCTTTTAACACACTCATCGGCATTCCTCTTGCCACTAATTCTCTGCTCTTTTGGTATAGATATAAAATGACTTCCATCATTTTATATTGCTTCTCCATAGATACGCAGGTGTCGTCTTTGTGGAATGCATTTTGCTGCAGAAATCCTAATCGAATTACCCTTGCAATCTCTAACGTTAATTTCTGATCATCTGGGAGAACATCTCCACCGATCAGTTTTACGATCTCCATCAGACTGCTTTCCTGATTCAGGATTGCCATCAGCCGGTTTCGATAGTCCACAAAGTTCGGTGATACATGATCTCTGTACCAGCCGCCAAGATCAGTAAGATATTCACTGTAACTTGTCAGCCAGTGGATCGCTGGGAAATGTCTTGCGTAGGCTAACGATTTATCCAATCCCCAGAAACAGCGGACAAATCGCTTTGTATTCTGCGTTACTGGCTCAGAAAAATCTCCTCCCTGTGGTGATACCGCACCGATGATCGTTACAGAACCGTCGGTTCCATTTAAGTTATGCATCATCCCAGCTCGCTCATAAAAAGCAGATAATCTCGATGCCAAATATGCCGGGAATCCTTCTTCTGCCGGCATTTCTTCCAGACGACCAGATAATTCTCTTAATGCTTCTGCCCACCTTGAGGTAGAATCCGCCATGATCGCGACATCATAACCCATATCGCGGTAATATTCTGCCAGTGTAAGCCCTGTATAAATAGACGCTTCACGTGCTGCCACTGGCATATTAGACGTATTGGCGATCAGTGTTGTTCGGTCCATCAATGGATTTCCACTCTTTGGATCGACTAATTCTGAGAATTCTTCCAATACCTGCGTCATTTCATTTCCACGTTCCCCGCATCCGATATAAATAATGATATCCGCATCGGACCATTTGGCGATCTGGTGCTGGGTCATTGTCTTTCCAGTACCAAACCCGCCTGGGATCGCTGCTGTTCCACCTTTTGCGATTGGAAACATGGTATCCAGTATTCTCTGTCCTGTGACCAATGGCACACATGCCGGAATTCGATCATATACTGGCCTTGGAACCCTAATTGGCCATCTCTGGATCATTGTTAAAATCTTCTCTGTTCCATCATCTAATCTTAATGTGATCATATGATCTTTGATCGTATGTTCCCCATCAGATGCCACAAAGGTAACCGTTCCTGTAAGATCTGGAGGTACCATGCATTTGTGTACGATCGCTCTTGTCTCCTGCACTTCGGCATAGATGTCTCCTCCATGAAGAACATCTCCTTCATTGACAACCAGTTTTGTATCCCACAACTTCTGTGTATCAAGCGAATCTACACTGATACCTCTTGTGATAAATGCACCTGCATTTTCAGCAATTCTCTCAAGCGGGCGTTCAATTCCATCAAAAATATTATCTAAGATTCCGGGAGCCAATGTAACGGATACTGCTTCTCCGCTTGCTTCCACGATCTCTCCCGGTCTTAACCCAGATGTTTCCTCATAGACCTGTATCGTTGTTCGGTCTTTATCCAGCGAAATGACTTCTCCGACTAACTTTTCTTTGCCGACATAAACCATTTCTGACATCTTAAATCCAGTATTTCCAGCCAGATAAATGACAGGTCCGTTGATTCCATAAATTGTTCCAGTCTTACTCACCTGTCACACCCCCTTTAAAGGTAAATTCTTCGTATTCTTTCTCCAAAGCTCCCGAAAATGAGTGATCGATCAAAATATTTCTTCCCGGAATGACTGAACGGATTCCTCCGATAAAATCTTCCTCACTAACTGTGACTGTCATTCCTGTCCGTTTTTCAAGAAATTCTTTCTTATCCTGATCGGAGCTGTTAATATAGATCGTCAGTGGATTCCCATCTGCAAATCTTGCTGCTTTGGCAATATAGGATACGAGCAATTCTTTGTATTCTTCCGTTTTCATATATTCATCGGTCATCTCACGGACCTCCTCAAACAGCTTGTTTTTCAGTTCATTTTGAACACGGCTTAACTGCCTTCGAAGTTTTAATTGTCCTTTGGATGTTGCTGTATTTAACTGCTGCCTTGCCGATGCTGTTTCGGTCTTAATTCTCGTGTCTGCCTGCATCACAGCTTCTTGTTTATGTGTCTTGAACACACTTTCCAAAGCCTTCTGATGCTGGTCTATGATTTCATTTCCTCTGGCTCTCGCCTCTTCCATGGCAGCTTCCCTGATATGTGAAATCTTTTCTTCTACTGTCACATTCGTCACCTTCCTTCTACAGCCGGCTTATAATTTCAATCCGATCGCCTCATTGACATAAGACGTGATAAAATCTTTCTTCCGCCCAGTTCCGTGCCGGTCAGGAATCTCGATCAGAAGCGGCATCTTGCGTTCCAGTTTGATCTCATCGATCAGTTCTGGAAATTCTCTTCCAAACTTCTCTGTCAAAAGCACGATCCCAATCTCTGGATCGCTCATAGCTTTTTCAATCACTTCTTTTAGTTCATCCCTCTCATGAACCACGACTCCATCAACTCCGGCTAACCGCATTCCTGTCAATGTATCTACGTTATCACTGATCAAATACATTTTCATAAATATCACTTCCTGATCTATCCAAGTTTACCGATGATCATAAATGAAATGATCAATCCATACAGACACACACCTTCTGCCAGACCTA
>ERZ772872.1250-NODE-1250-length-23267-cov-3.881958_pt1 | contig 23267 bp, 19 predicted proteins | sample MGYA00512132_ERZ772872 | MGnify/ENA primary metagenome ERZ772872 (study PRJEB29015, sample SAMEA2737724) | human gut metagenome | biome: human gut; feature: human-associated habitat; material: faeces | place: China | collected 2012 ...
GTCAATGGAATTCGTGTTGCTCACATGCTATCTTTCATTTTTTCTCTAAATACTCAATGACCTTCAACTCATACAAATTAAATTTTCTCTACTTCATCCAAGTATATACAATTTGGAATCCCACCATCTCTCACTTTCTGAATCAGTTGTTCTTGATCCATCCACATAACCTCTTCGACTTCTTCTTTCTGTAGTTTAAGTTTTGTAATATCCACTGTTTCTTCATACATATAAACCGTGCTGATCTCATGATTCTTAAATTCTCTTCCATAGAAGTTTCCATTCATGCTTCCTTCATGCATACATACTTTTTTAAGTTGTTCTGGTTCTGCTTTGATCCCTAGTTCTTCTTCTAGTTCTCTTAATGCGGTTTCTAATGGCTCATCGCCTGCGCTGATATGACCTGCGGATGAGATATCGTAGCAGCCTGGGAAGGAGTCTTTTTGTTTGCTTCGTTTTTGGAGTAACAGGTCATACCCTTTTTCTGTTTTTCTTCTGATCCAGATATGAATGGTTCCATGTATGTCTCCATCTTCATGGACTAAGGATCGTTCTTTGATTCTGCCTGTTTTGTTTCCTTTTTCATCTAGAATGTCGAAGAATTCTAAAGGTTTTCCATCGAGTACAGCTGCTGTTAAATCTCCTTCTTCATATACTAATTTTAAAGAAAAAAATGGGATTCTTTCTTGCATATAGCGTAAAAATAAACGGTCACCTTCCCACAGATCAAGGTCTAATATTTTTTCTTTGTCTACCCATTCTAGTACTCCTTCATCACATTCTTTGATCTCGCCTTTGAATTCTTCGATATGGTATAAACACATATATTCCCATGCTTCTTTTTCAGTTCCCATATCGGACAAAAATGTGACGATCCCACAAAATCTATATGACAATGGGGTTAGTCCTGTTTCCTCCATAATTTCACGAAACATGCAGTCTTCCGGGCTTTCTCCATGTTCAAAATGACCGCCGACTCCGATCCATTTATCTTTATTGATATCATGTTCTTTCTTGATGCGATGCAGCATCAGATATTTGTTATCTTTTTCTATATAGCATAATGTTGTCATTCCCATTTTTATTTTTCCTCCTTTCGTATATTGTAATTGTTTCAAAGAAAAGATACAATATTTTCATATGTGTAAAATATATTACACAATATCAACTATGTATAACAAATGCGAAATCTGGAGGTCTCTTATGAATATAAAATGTATTGCACTTGATCTTGACCGTACAACATTAAATGCAAGTGGACGGCTTTCTGACGGAAATTATAATGCTTTATGTCATGCAATTGAAAATGGTGTTCACATTGTGATCGCAAGTGGACGTTCTTTTGATACGCTGCCTAAAGATGTTCTTGCTGTGCCTGGAATTGAATATGCAATTACTTCTAATGGTGCTGCCATTTACCATATTCCTACAAGCACCTGTCTTCATGAATATAAGATGACACCTGCTTCCGTTGAATGTATAATTCAGATTGCTAAACAGCATGAGACTGCCCTTGAAGTTTTTATTGATGGCAAAGCTTATGCCCTGAAAGCTTATGTGGAAGATCCTGTTTCCTATGGTACAACTCCACAAGCAATTCCTTACATCCAATCTACAAGAATTCCTATTGATGATATTATTTCTTTTATTCGAGAACATATTGATCATATTGACAGTATGGATATTGTTGTCTCTGGCGAGCAGCAAAAGCAGCTCATTTGGAATGAACTTAAATATAATTGTGATGAGATCTATATTACTTCTTCTGTTTCGCAGCTGATCGAGATTTCTCATAAAGATGCCGGAAAACATTCCGGACTTCGTTTTATTCGGGAATATTTGAATCTAAAACCTGAAGAAACCGCTGCCTTTGGTGATGGTGATAATGACATTGATCTGTTAAAAGAAGCTGGTATCGGAATTGCCATGGAAAATGCTTCTCCAAAATGTAAGGATGCTGCGACCTTTATCACAAAACATCATGACAAGGACGGAGTTGCATATGGAATCACTGAATTTCTCAAAATATGACCAAAAAACATAAATTCATCATTTTTTAGACACAATTCTTTCACATTTACTGAGTATACTAAAACCATAGCAAGTAACAAACAAACTTACTTAGCTAAAACTTTTTTTCATACTTTTTCATAATACCGGAGACCCTCCTCGTCTCCGGTTTTCCTCATTTTATAAGCTTATATTTTTGCATAAAAAAAGAGGGAATCCCTCTTTTTTATCGATCTTCCATCTCAATATATTCTTTCTCATCTTGTACACTCTGATACGCAGGACGAATGATCTTATCCACATTTGTTAATTCTTCCAAACGATGGGCACTCCATCCAACGATTCTTGCCATCGCAAAGATCGGTGTGAACAATTCCAATGGGATATCTAACATACTATACACAAATCCACTGTAGAAATCGACATTTGCACTGACCCCTTTGTAGATTTTTCGTTCATCTGCGATTACTTTTGGTGCCAATGTTTCAATCATAGAATAGAGTTCGAAATCTTTTTCTCTTCCTTTTGCAAGGGCCAGTTTCTTTACAAAAGCTTTGAAAATCTGCGCTCTTGGATCTGAAATACTATATACTGCATGCCCCATTCCATAGATCAGTCCTTTTTGGTCAAATGCTTCTTTGTGCAGCAGTTTTCTTAAGTATTCTTCTACCTGACTTTCATCTCTGATATCATCCACATTTTTTCTTAAATCCTGCATCATCTCAACAACTTTGATATTCGCTCCTCCATGTTTGGGACCTTTCAATGATGAAAGTGCAGCTGCGATCACTGAATATGTATCTGATCCTGAAGATGTCACGACATGGGTTGTAAATGTTGAGTTATTTCCTCCTCCATGTTCCATATGAAGAACGAGTGCAATATCTAACACTCTGGCTTCCAATTCTGTATAAGATTTGTCTGGACGCAGCATTCTTAAAATATTTTCTGCCATGGAACAGTTTGGATCTGGACGATGGATGTACAGGCTGTCATCATTGACGTAATGATTGTAACCATGATATCCATAAACTGCCATCATCGGCAAAACACTGATCAACATCAGACATTGTCTTAATACATTTTCCATAGAAATATCAGATGCTTTATCATCATACGATGCCAGTGTTAAAATGCTCTTTGTCAACGTGTTCATAATGTCTTTCGATGGTGCCTTTAAAATAACATCTCTTGTGAAATTCTTTGGAAGTGTCATACTCTGCGCCAAAATTTCTCTGAATTCTTTCAATTGTTTTTCATCCGGCAGTTTTCCAAATAGTAGAAGATAGGTGATTTCTTCAAATCCAAATTCGCCTCTCTTCATAAATCCATCGACTAATTCATATATATTATATCCTCTATAAAATAACTTTCCTTCACAAGGTACTTTCTCTCCATTGATCATCTCACTGGATTGAATACAGGATATATTCGTAAGACCTGCAAGAACGCCGACTCCATCGACATCTCTGAGTCCTCGTTTCACTCCCAGCTCTTTGTACAGATCTTTCTCTATCTCACAATTATCATGGCAGACTTTCGCCTGGCGTGTCAGAAAATCCTGCATCTGTGTTGTTGTTTCACTCATAGGTTACCTCCTTTGATCAAGGTCATTTTATAGTGTTTCTCTTATTTTATCTTTTTATTTGACTTTTGTCAAATATTGATTTTTGTTGATTGTTGATTTTTATTCATAAAGTGGTATACTTTTAGTTAGAAAAACATCGAAAGAGAGGGATTTACATTGAATGATGTTTCTGCACTTTTTGAAATTTTTCCAATCTGTCAGAAATTTCTTTTAAACACGATCGACATACCTTCCATGGATCTTACCAAAACACAGATTCTTATCTTATTTGCACTGTCTGGAGGTCGTTCATTGAATATGTCACAGTTATCTTCTTATCTGGCATCATCTAAGGAACAGGCTACAAGAGCCGTTTCTCCACTTGTGAAGGATGAGTATGTCACACGTTTTAGAAGTGATGAAAACAGAAAAATGGTTTATGTAAAACTCACAGAGAAAGGAAACCAGCTGATCCTTCAGGAAAAAGTGCTTGTCAAAGAATACCTTTCCAAACGTTTTGAATCACTGTCAAAAGAAGATCAGGAATTATTTCATCAGTCATTATCTAATATTTTAACAATCTTAAAGAAAATGGAATAAATATTTTGGAGGTATTTTTATATGAAAGCAGACTTACATTGTCACACCGTTTTATCTGATGGTGCTATGCGTGTTGACCAGATCATTCCTTATGCGAAACGTATCGGCCTTGATTATATTGCAATCTCTGACCACGAATCAACACATTCCATTCCGGAAGCTGTAAGACTTGGGAAAGAGCTTGGTGTTCATGCGATTCCTGCCGTCGAGGCAAACGCATGGCATGAGGAGACACAGACGAATGTTCATATTTTATGTTATTATCCGATTGACACTGACCGGCTTCAGCATTCTTTAAGCAAAGACTTAAAGAAATTATCCGATGCTGTCACAAAATCTTATCAGTCATTGATGGATGAATATCCGATCACGATGGATCAGCTTTATGAAGTATCCAAAGAAAGTACTGGTGTATACTACACACATATCATGCAGGTTCTTTCCATGATGGGATATACTGGAACTCCGATCGGTCAATTACATAACGAATTATTCCGTGCTGGCGGCCCTCATAAATTTCCATACCGCTATATGGATGCAAAAACAGTCACGGATCTTCTTCATTCCTGCGGAGGCGTTGTCGTTCTTGCACATCCTGGGCAGTATAAAGCTGACAATGTGATGGAGATGATGATCGAAGAACATATGCTTGATGGAATTGAATTAAATCATCCAAGAAATGATGAAAAAACAAGAGAGCATATTACATCTCTTTGTAAGGAACATGATCTTTTCATGACTGGTGGAACAGATTTTCATGGATTATACACCAAAACACCTTATCCTTTGGGAAGTTTCTTATGTCCTAAAGAAGGACTTCAACGATTGATCCTTGCAGGAGAGCAGGCGAACAAAGCTTTCTATGAAAAACATCCTAAATTCAAAAAATAATTTTTTTATAAGGAAGAATCATTCTTTGCAGGATTCTCAAACAGAAAAATCCCTAATGGTTTAGAAACCTGTTAGGGATTTTTGTTTTAATATTTTTATTTGATATTTTATTTATTTAAGATACTCTTAGCAACGCTTAATCCATTGGCAGATGCCTGCTGTAATCCTCTTGTTACAGAAGCTCCGTCACCGATCGCACGAAGTCCTTTGATATTTGTTTCAAAGTCTTTGTTTGTTAAGATCTTATTAGAATAGAATTTCACTTCTACACCGTAAAGAAGTGTCTCATCACTTGCCATACCTGGTGTTACTTCATCTAATGCATAGATCATTTCTTCGATATCTTTCATGATTCGATATGGGAATACCAATGAAAGATCTCCTGGAACTGCATCTTTTAAAGTAGGTGTAATATTGTTTCGAACCAGACGTTCTTCTGTTGTTCTTCTTCCTCTTACGAAATCTCCAAAACGCTGTACTAAGATCTTACCATCGCAAAGCATGTTACTTAACTGTGCAATATGTTTACCATACTGAATTGGCTCTTTAAATGGTTTGGTAAAGTTCTTAGATACTAACAATGCGAAGTTTGTATTGTTTGTTTTATATTCTTCTGCTTTGTATGCATGACCATTAACGACTGCAAGGCCATTTTCATAATATTCTGTTGCCACTTCTCCTGATGGATTGCTGCAGAATACACGGACTTTATCATCAAATGTTGGTGTGTAATAAACAAGTTTTGCTTCGTAAAGGCTCTTGTTTAATTCTTCCATGATCTCGTCACGAACTTCTACACGAACTCCGACATCGACTGTTCCTACCTGTGTTTCAATGTCATATTTTCTGCAGATTCCGCTTAACCATTCGGATCCTTCACGTCCTACAGCTGCTACGATTTCATCGGCTGTGTATGTCTCGCCTTTGTCTGTAACGACTCCTTTCGCAACTCCGTCTTCGATGATGATATCTTTGACCATTGTATCAAAGATCATATCAACACCTTCATTTAATAAATGTTCCTGAAGTCTTGAATAGATTTTATATCCTTCTTCTGTTCCTAAATGTCTGATCGGACATTCGATCAGTTTTAAGTTTGCCTGGATTGCTTTCTTACGGATGCTTGCGATCTCTTCTTCTTCGTCGATTCCGTATACTTTCTCATCTGCTCCGAATTTTAAATAAATGTCATCGGATTCTTTTAATAATTCGATTGTTCTATCATATCCTAGAATCTCTGGAAGATTTCCACCTACATCTGGGGATAAGGATAATTTACCATCTGAGAATGCTCCTGCTCCGGCAAATCCTGTTGTAATAGAACATGGTTTACATCCAACACATACTTTAGTGTTACGTTTTGGACATGCTCTTTTTTCAATTCTTCGACCTTTCTCGATCATAAGAACTTTCATGTCCGGCTTATTTCTCTTTAATTCATAAGCACAAAAAATAGCAGAAGGTCCTGCTCCGATCATAATAACATCATACTGATTACTCATAGTCATTTCTCCTTTTCCATGATGACACGTTGCATACCACCGTATTTTGACATTCGTCTTGCTTCCCGGTAACCTGCTTTTAGAAAGTTTGTCCGGCTGTAGATATTATCCGGATGAACGGTTCCAAGGAAATATTCATATGGTGTATCTTCTAGCTGCTTCTCAGCTTCTTCAAAAAATCTTCTCTGAAGCCCAAGTCCTCTTGCTTTTCTTGTCACGACTGCATAATCCATATGTGCGACTTTCCGTATCTTATCGTCATCATAATCTAGATCATATCCCAGATTATGTTTTGATCTTTCTGGAAAATCGACAATAAAAAAGCCCAAGATCTCATTGCTGCTGTTTACTGCCTTCAATGTAAATCCTCGGTCGATTATGTGTTCTGATACATATTGTCTGTCATCTGGCAGAAACCAGTCGGAAACTTTCACGGTATCTACTGCTTCTTGCATCAGTTCCATGATCGCATCAACGTCACTCTGTTCTGCTCTCTTAATCGTTATATGTTTCATATACTTCCTTATCTATTATTCTCTTGGTTACATATTATTATAGCATGATTTTCACTTTTTTTGCAAAAATTATTTCAATAAGGTATACTGTTTTTATAGTTTTTAAGGACTTTTCCTTATACACATTATTTAGAAAAGGAATGTATATATGATCAATCGTTTATGTAAAAGATTAAATCAAAATATCGAAGTACGTCAGTCTTTAAGTTCCCTGCGTCAGGAGATCAAGGATTCTTCTAAAAGAGAACTTTTGTTGTCTTGGATCCATGATGGTGATCTGGACTTATCCGTATTTTTAGAAAATGAAGATGCAAAAACAAGAAAAAATGCTGCTCTTTTGATCGGTGATCTGGCACTTTCTTCTGAAAGCGATGCTGTATTTCATGCTTATCAGACAGAAGATACACGTTTTGTAAAAGAGGCTTATTTAACTGCTTTAAAATCTTTAAATGCGGCTCCTTATGTGGATGTTTTCCGAAAACGTTATGAAGAATTATCTCTTTATGAAGCTTCTGACGATGAGAAAAAGCATGTAGAACATGAACTTCATGCACTTTCTGAACTGATCAATACGATCGAACCATTTAAGAAGCATAGATTTTTAGGTGGACGCCAGACATTTCATTGTATTTTTCGCACAAACCCTCTACACCCTGAAGTGACTGCTGCTTTGATGGAGGATTCTTCCGCTGTTTCTTCCAAAATGGGAGTACGTGTGAAAACGAATCATCTGAATCGTTTATTACCGATTCGTACTTATAACGAACTGTTATTCCAGATTCCAGAAATGGTTTCCTGTAAGCCAGATGCGGATGTTGCTGCATCTGTGATCGCTGGTTCGAATCTGATGGCGTTATTAGAAAATACGCATGAAGGAGATTTCCCTTTTTACTTCCGAATCGGAGTAAAAAGCCGTATGCCTCTTTCTGAGCGTTCTAAATTTGCTAAAAAGGTTGCTTCGAACTTAGAAGAGCTTACTGGACGCAAATTGAGAAATTCTACTTCTCACTATGAATTTGAGATTCGTATGATTGAGGGGAAATCTGGTGATTATTATTTATTAGTAAAATTAAATACGATTGTGGATCGTCGTTTTGATTACCGCGAAAAATTTATTCCAACAAGTATCAAACCAGTTAACGCTGCGCTTCTTGTAGAACTTGCGAAAGATTATATGATCCCGGATGCACAGGTTCTTGATCCTTTCTGCGGTGTTGGTACCATGCTGATCGAGCGTCAGAAAGTTGTAAAAGGAAATACTTCTTATGGAATCGATCATTCTCCAGAGGCGATCGAGAAGGCGATTTATAATACGAATCTGGCTGATCAGATCGTTCATTATATCAATAAGGATTGTTTTACATTTACCCACGATTATCCATTTGATGAGATCTTTACGGAGATGCCTTATGCAACTGGGCAGAAAACGGAATCTGAGATTCGTAATGTTTATGAGAAGTTCTTTCCATTTGCTAAGAGGGTGCTAGGGCCTGAAGGAATGATCATTATGTATACAAGAAATCGTGAATATGTAAAACAGTTCGCTGTAAAATCCAATTTTAGAATTCTGAAAGAAATCAAGATCACACAGCGGCCGGAAAGTTATCTTATGATCTTAAAATAGGTTTTTTTAGGAAATTTATAATACAAGAACCATTCTGTAAAATCATTTATACGGAATGGTTCTTCTTATTTTAGATCGTCTTATATTTATTTATGAAATTTTTGATTCTTCGTTTTCCCTCTTCCATATCTTTTGAAAATGCTAGTGCATGTCCTGCTCCTGAAACAATATAGAGTTCTTTCTTTGCTGCACAGGCTTCATAATTTTTGATCGTCATCCACATCGGAACGTAATCGTCTGCATCTCCATGGATAAACAACACTGGAATCTTGTTTCGTTTCATTATTTCTGGGATGCTGACTTCTTTCAATCCAAATCCTGCTACTACTTCACTGATCAAATCTACCATGTACATTAATGGAAATGGTGGAAGATGAAATCTTTCTTTGGCTACGTGTTTGATGATATCCCATGGAGAAGTGAATCCGCAGTCAGCAATAATTCCTTTTACATTGTCTGGAAGGTCCAGACCTGCTGCCATTAAGGTTGTAGCACACCCCATAGAAATTCCACATAGAAAAATATCTTTGTTCTTGGCTGCCAGATTCCGATTGGTATACAAAATCCATCGTTTGAGATCATGGCGTTCTTTCACTCCATAAGTAATATAGCGTCCTTCGCTTTTTCCGTGGCTTCTCTGCCATGGAAGAAGAATGCTGTATCCAAGATTCCATAGAAATCGGACTTCCGGTACGAATTCGATATCATTTGTTGAATGGTAACCGTGCATGCAGATAATAGTTCCTTTGGCATTTTCTCTTGGGATGTAGGCTGCCCGTAGTGTTAGTCCGTCTTTTGATCTGATTTCTTTTAATTCTTGTTCTTGGTATTCTTTTAGCCATTCTTGTTCTTTTAAAACGTAATCAAGATATGGTTTCCATTTTTCTTTTTTACGGACATCTGGCTGTTTTTTTCTTCGACAGATCGCATAATCGAAGACAGTAAATGCAGATGCGCTGACAATAGTTCCTGTAATCGCTGTTGCGGTTAATAGTTTTTGTTTGTTGTTCATATTTGGATCCTCATTTTACTGTTCACTATTTTATTCTGTGATATCTAAGGTTGTTTCCCCTGTGATTTTGATTCCATGTTCTTTTAATAATCTAGCTGTGATTCCGTCCCCATTGATCAGCGTGCCTGTAAATGTTCCATCATAGACTTTGCCACAGCCACAAGATGGACTTTTTTCTTTTAGGATCGCTGTATGACAGTTATATAACTTTGCAATTTTTAGTGTCTCTTCGGCACCTTTTTGGTATTGTTTTGTAACATCTTTGCCATCTTTTGCGATAACTTTGTTTTGATATATTTCTGCCGGAATTCTTGGTGTTGGCAGTCCTCCCATGATCTCTGGACAGACTGGGACCAAATCGTGGTCTTTTAGTAACTTTAGGACCTGTTCATTTTTATTGTTTTTTGCGTTGTATTTGCAGTCGATCCCTAATAAACAGGCACTAACTAATATTTTCATTATTTTTCCTTTCTTCTACAGTGCTAATTCAAATCCATAGCAGCTTTTCTCGAATCCGTAATGTTCATAAAATCCGTGAGCTTGTACTCTTGGCAGTCCGGAGTCTAAAGTGATTGCTTTACATCCTCGTTCTTTTGCCAATTTCTTTGCATGATCTAATAATTTTACACCATATCCTTTACCTCGGTCTTCTTCGTTTGTGATCAAACTTGATACATAGCAGGTAAGCCCTGACATCCAGAAGGTATGAAAATAATCTCCATGGCAGAATCCATGAAAAGTTCCATCATCTTCTATTGCAAAAAATGCAAAACTGTTTTCGTCTTGTAGTACTTTTTCGTAGACTTCTTTGGTTGTTTCATAGTCGTAGGTGTTGTAGTCCCAGAGTTTTTTGATGTATTCATAGGCTGTGTCGAAATCTTTGATTGTTGCATTTTTGATCTTCATGTTGATGTCCTCCTTTGATGTCTGTTTTTTATTATTGTAGCATGTAAAATTTTTCTGGTAAACAAAAAGACAGGAAGCTGACCTTCTTTGGTCTATTTCCTGTCTTTTATATGTTGTTTTGATTCATCATTTAAAGCTATATTACAAGATTCAAATGATTTTTATCTTCAAACACCAGATTACCATATGAAATTACACTACTCTCAAACGAGACTCGTGACTTTAGTCGTGAGAGGAGAGTTTGATTACCATATGAAATTACACTACTCTCAAACCTCTGTTAAATCAATTGTTACTTTATTTCCGTTTGATTACCATATGAAATTACACTACTCTCAAACCCGCATAGATACATATTGTGACCGCTGTAAGTTTGATTACCATATGAAATTACACTACTCTCAAACTAGTTCTTTGTATGGTGGTTATAAAAAGATGTTTGATTACCATATGAAATTACACTACTCTCAAACTATGCCTGGTAAAATTCGTGGTGTTTATGAGTTTGATTACCATATGAAATTACACTACTCTCAAACCTAATATGAATTATCAGTTAGCAAAAGAAAGTTTGATTACCATATGAAATTACACTACTCTCAAACATGAAGCAGTTGAGTAGTTTTATGATATTGGTTTGATTACCATATGAAATTACACTACTCTCAAACTACCACAAGGTTCTTTAACAGATGTAACTAGTTTGATTACCATATGAAATTACACTACTCTCAAACGGTTACTTTTGCTTTTTTCGCTGCTTCTTGGTTTGATTACCATATGAAATTACACTACTCTCAAACCTCAATTTTCAAGTCATGCCACTACATCACATGTTGTATTCTCATATGGAATTAATGTATAACACATTTATCCCTATCAATTATATACTTATTCATCCCCAATGGCAACCGATCTTCATCACATTCTATCAATACTAGTGTAATTTGCTGATATCTTGTCCATTCCTGCAAATATTCATAATCTTTTTCTTTCAGATATCCTTTGCAACCTACTACAAAAAACACATCTATCTTCAAAAAATCATAACTAATTTTCATATAATCGATTAATTTTTCACAAAAACTTCCCTCTGTTTCTGATAATTTCACTCCGAGATATTTCAATATATCTACTATATTATACTCTTCATTCATACAAATGGGATATTCTGAAAGATTCTTTATTTCCTCTATAATTCGTAATAATTCCGCTTGATTTTCAACTATTTTGTCATATAATTCACTCATTTGGATTTCTTCTGACAAATATGTGATCAATTTTTTCTGAATTCTGGAATTTTGTAAACTTAAGTCTCTAATTGAAAATAATAAATCGCATTGTTTACTCATATCTAATAATTCATTTTCCACTCCATATAGCAATAATGTTTCTTCAACTTTATGAATCTGATTCCATAATTTTTGAATTAATCCTGTATATTGTTCTGAATCTTCCAATATGATTGCATTAATCCTTTCTGTTTCCAACCTGCTTTCTATTCCATTTCCATGGCTTATAAATTTCATAATATAACCGTCCTTTGATCCGAATCAATAATTGTTGAACCTTTTTTCCCAATAATATATTCCATTTTAGAATATTGTTTTTCTGTGATAACAAGCATCTGCACCAATCCATCTTTAGGTTTATGCTCTTTTACACTCGAAACAACCCCATTAGCTACCGTCGTATTTAATGCCAATTTGCTGTACACACTTTCCTGCATCATGGCAAATCCCTTCTTCAGCAAAAATTTTCGAAAATTCCGATACTCTCTTTTATCCTCTAAACTAATCGTTGGTAAATCAAAAAATACAATCACTCTCATAAATCTATAACTCATATCATCCTATAAAATTTGATCAATGATACATCATTTTCATTTAACGCATCAAAAATACTCCTGCAGTATATTTTTATTGCATTGCTGACATACTGATATTTCCCATCAATCAATACTTCATCCTCCAGCATATATATATAATCTAATTTTTCCTCTCTCTCAAATTTCTCTGGTTTATTTTTTACCACAATACGATCTACAAGAATTCGAAATGGTTCCATCAAATCTGAAGCTAAATTAAACTGATTAAACATATTGTTATGAAATAATCCTAGCTGTGTAATATACCCATTCGCAATCACTTCTCGGTTAAAGCAAGACAATAAAATACCATACCCATAATTTAAAGCCGCATTAATTGCACATTCCTTGCTTCTCGAAAAATCTAATCCAAACAGTGCATTAAAATAAACTTTTGCAGCATGTCCCTCCCGATTCGTTTTATCTCCCAATTCTATTTCTTTCACATATTGCTTCAACATGTCAGCTTGAACTTCTTGATCATTTTCTTTTAAATGATCACTTTGTTTTCTTATCTTTTCTGATACAATTTCTGTCCATATATTCTCTTTTACTTCTTTTGACCATTGGGTCTGCATTCTAACTTTTGCACTTGTATCATGACTTCCATAATATGGAATCAATTCTGATTGTGGATTATGTTTTTCGTCACAAAATACTATTTTAATTTTATGTTTTGTTAATTCACTTAGTAGCATTGTTGTTAGAGAAATGGCTGTTGATTCAATGATCAACATGCCAATTTCTCCAATATAGATTCGAGTTGTCATATCTGATTTGCGAACTACCATATAATCCATTTTATAATCCAACTTAGCATTTCCTGTAATTACTACAGTTCTCCAACTCATACTAATTCCTCTTCCGTTTCAAATAGTCCTGTAATTGACTGATGAACCAATTTCAATGATTTTGATGTTAACGTATTTTTATTAACCTTCATACTTCCAGCATTCTGTGACCCATTAATTACTTTAAGATTAGCTACAGTTGTAGCATCGCATCGAAACATTGCAATTATCTCATTGATTACTTTTGCTTTTTCCCCTAAATTTTCTATAGATATGAATGCTTCCTTTCCTTTTTCTAATGTTTTCATTTGCTGCGCTGGACGCTTTTGAAAAATACTTTCTTTTAATTTTAAATACAATTCTTCATATATCATATTTAAATCTTTCATTGTAAATCCTTCAAATTTAGCGTCAGCTTGATATTGTGAATTATATTCCAAATACTTTTCAATTTTTCGTACTATCTCGTACAAGTCTTTATTTAAAATTAATTGAACTGCATTCTTTAATATAATATCCTTTTCATTCGCTCCTCTCAATCTTGCCAAATACCCATCCATCTTTATCAAACTATTCTTCTTGATCGGATATTTCTTAATAACTACATTGCTATATCCTTTTCTCTCTTCCAGATATTTTTTTACTGCATCTGGTTCTCTCTTCGCAATATTTACAACATATACTGGAATTTCCACAATATGATTTTTCCGTTCTTTTTTCTTTCCATCAAATTCAACAAATGCAAATGCTGATGTCTTCGGAGTGGTGTACCCTCCATATTTTACTGGATCAAGATTTTTCTTTAAAGCTATCGCTTTTTCATTCCCTTTCTTCGCTAAAGTTTCATTAAACAACTGACCTTTTTCGCAATATGTGTATTCTGTATATAAAATATCATTTCGACTCATTATCTTCTTTATCTGATCAATACTGTGTCCACCATTTTCACTTCCATGCCATACAATCTTATCGCCTTGTTTTACATCATAATTAAATACTCTACGAATGCTGTAATTGCTATCTCTATTGTCTTTAATCCATTTTCTAGGATTCGATGTAAATCTTGCATGATAAACATTTCCAACTACTATATTCAAAAATGCATCTTTTGCATGATGGTAATCATTCACTCTTCTGGATTTCAGCAGATTATTATCATGTCGGAAATCTGAAACTAATCCAGCTTTTACATAAACAACTTCTGAATCTTTATACAATCGATTCAACAACTCTGCTACTGCTTTTGATGACTGTCTTGTTTCTACCAATTGTCTCTCAATAAATCCCGACAATTCTTCGTCCGTAAAATCTGTTGTCCTTGTCAATCGGTCGTATTTCCTTTTTGAAATCAAGCCCTTCTGACATAGCATTGTCCAGTATCCTTTCATATCTTCTCGAATCTTTGGAGACAGAATTTTATTTCGCTTTTTATTATTTACATCTTTTCGAACCAAAACCATATTATCTAAACTATCATCCTTAATTCTTGACTGTGGGTAAATGTGAGCAATATCCCAGTTAGAATTCCCTTTCATCAATGCATCCACATCTATTTCATCTCCTGTATACATACATTTTCCCATCTGTGTATAATACAAATAGAGTTTTCGGCTATTGAATTCTCGTTCCTCCCTATCGCCAATTTCTTTCATCCAATTGCGTGTATCATCTTTGCACCCAGCATATAATTCCTGCAATCTTGTCTTTCTTGAAACAGTTCTTTTTTTCTCTTTTTCTCCTCCTCGTGCCATTTCAATAAAGATTCTTTCTGGCTCACATTTCATTACTTTTTTTATTTCTTCTGCAATCTGTATCGTCTGCCATATTGCACGTTTATTAGATGGCGACACGATTAAATCTTTGACTGTATTTTCATAATTGATTTTCCCTACATCACCTGCTTTTTCCGCATTTATCTGATCAATTTCCTCTTTAAAACTAAATTGTTTGCTTAGAAGCTGCATCAGATTATAATTTGTTTTCCATAATGCTTCTATGATCGTATAACTTTCCCCAGTCTCTTTATCTGCACCTCTGACACCATTCAAAAATCTGTCAGAGAAATTTCCCCATCCACTATATTTCAACTGACAGATTTTCTTTATCTGTTCTTTATCAAATACCTCTGGATATTCTCGTTCTATCATTCTTCTCATCATTTTGGAATCATCATCATAGATTGTTTTCCATTTAATGATTTCTTCTATAATTTCTTTATAATGATCTTTTTCTATTTCATTTCCTACTACTTGTTTTTTGAAATCTAAATAAGATGTAAGAGCCGATTTAAAATCAATATCAAATCCACTAATATCTTCCTGTACAATTTCTGGATCTTCCATCTTTAGGTATTCTAAAATTCTCTTTCCTGTCACTTTTGCCATTGTACAGAATAGATCTTTATAAATTCTCTGTTTTAGTTCCACAGATATTTTATTTCCTCTTATTTTTAGGTTATTCAGTTCATTTAGTACCATATATTTTGAATATAACAAAGAGTTTTTCGGTAAAACATCTTCTCCGATTAAATAAGTACATTTATTTGTCATACGCTCAATAAATTCCTTATTTGATTGTTCTACATCCACTTTATCTCCAAAATTCCATGGATAAATTCTTCCTTCTTCTTTTCTTATCATCCATGAATTAGAACCTTCTTCTTTATGTCTCCTGCTTAATGGTCCTACATAATATGGTATCCTAAATTTTGCAATAGATATAATCTTCTCAGCTATTGTTCCATACTCATCTTCTTTCTTCAAAAAATCCAAATATTCTTTTGCGTTATCCAATATTTTCATTAATTCCTGAAGATGAACCTGATTCGGAATTGTTCCATTTTCCTTTGATCTTGCTAATGGTAACAATGTTTGATTCTCTACTTCTGCCTTTAATTTTTCTAATAATTCTTCATCTTCTTGATCTGGAACAATTGTAGATAAAATCTTTTGTAAACCTTTATAAAAATCTTCCTCTGATTTACATCGATCCATTTTATATGTATGACCATTCTTCCGAATTGCTCCAATATAATTTCCATAACCATTTTTTTCGTTGATTCCATTAAAAAAAGCTTGATACACTTCATCTTTGCAATATTTTTTCATAATATTTTTTAATATATGTAGATTTTTCCCATGTTTTTCATACGCTTTTACCTTTGCAAATGATAAATAATCTTCTCCATCTAAGATTTCAACTAATACACTCCAATCATATACACCTTTGATTCTATCAATTACACTTGCATAATCTGGATAATTTTCTTCAATTGCAGGCATGATCTCATCTTCATATTTCGCTTCTGTAAATTTAAAACTTTTTGTACTGATTTCTTCCAATGGCTGATGAAACATTTTGCTGATATCACCCTTTAACCCTACAATTAATTTACTTAAATTGGTAATAATTGCCTTAGCACATTTTTGCTGTTCTTTATCCTCTGCCGGAGTACATTCAAATAGTTGTGCGACTTGTTTTGCTTTTACTGATTTTGCAGTCTTTTTATCACTTAATATTCGTTCTAATTCTCTTATATCTGTTAAACTTATTTCATATTCTGACACAGAATTAAATTCCTTTATCATTTCTCCGCAAACAAATGATAAATTCTTTACATCACTGATACTTCCATTAATCAAAAAATGTCCTCTATTTTTCAAAATATGATGGCATGCTAAATATACCAGACGAATATCATGCGGTTCTGGATTCTCAATTAATTCTTTTCTTAAATGATACATCGTTGGATATTCTTTATGATAATCAATATCTGTATATTCTTTATCTACAAATAATGGATACTTCTCACCTGTTGATTTATCTTCTAAATGCAATCCGCTTTCATTTAATCTTATAAAAAATGTAGGATCTTTCTTGGCAATTTCTTTTGAAAATAATTCTTGCAATAAATCTATTCTTTGTTTCTTTCTTGATAATCTTCTCCGATTTGAGCGTTTCATTCTTCGTTCTGCTGCTGTATCTGCTGCTTCAAATAAACGAATTCCCCACATTCTTTTTCCAGCATATTTGTAAAGATTATAATTTTCATCTGTTACTGCCCATCCTACAGAATTTGTCCCTATATCTAATCCTAAATAATACTTTTTATTCATTTTCGTCCCTCTCCATTCTTGACAAAAGAAATCAATCTTCTTATAATAAAAATATCTCAATTGATTACCATATGAGATTACACTACACGGTTCAAATAACGAATTTTCGTAGTCGCCCTTTTTAGGGTTCCACATGGTGGTGGATTTAAACTCGCTTCGGCGAGTTTTTTATTTTATTATAAACAAACATTACTGTACTGTTAATCTGTTTCTATTATATCTCTTTTTATATATATTACTCAACATAATTCTTATGTTTTTTATCATTTTTGCATAATTTTTTCTTGTTTTATTTTATAAAATCATAATTTTTAGACAAAAATAAAGAGATATTTTCTTATCTCGCGAAAATATCTCCTTATTTTTAAATCTTATAATTTCTAATTAATCTCTAACCTTAATATGCACTTCACGAAGCTGCTGTTCTGTAATCTCGTTTGGTGCTCCACACATGAGATCCTGTGCTGTTCCGCTCATTGGGAAGGCAATGATCTCTCGGATGTTTTCTTCGTTGCGAAGTAACATGATCATACGATCTACTCCTGGTGCCATTCCTGCATGTGGTGGTGCACCGAACTGGAATGCGTTGTATAATGCTCCGAATTTGTCTTTTAATGTTTCTTTATCATATCCTGCGATATCGAATGCTTTTTCCATGATCTCCATGTCGTGGTTACGAACGGCTCCTGAAGATAATTCAACTCCGTTACATACGATATCATACTGGTATGCTAAGATATCTAATGGATCTTTTTCATTTAATGCTTCTAATCCACCCTGTGGCATAGAGAATGGGTTATGTGTAAATCCTAATTTACCTGTTTCTTCATCGATCTCATACATTGGGAAGTCGTTGATATAGCAGAAACGGTATGCATTCTTCTCTAACAGATCTAATCTGCTTCCTAATTCGTTACGGATCTGTCCTGCGTAGATACATGCAGCTTTTTCTGGTGCTGCGATGAAGAAGATTGTGTCTCCTTCCTGTAATCCAGCCATCTCGGCTAATTCCATCTTCATATCATCTGGAATGAACTTGTCGATTGGTCCTTTGTATTTCATTTCTTCTTTGACTTCTAAGTATCCAAGTCCACCCATACCGATTGACTGTGCGAATTTTAACAGTTTTTCATGCTGTCCTTTGGAAAGTTTTGCATGAACATTGATCGCACGTACTGTCTGTCCATGGAATGGTTTGAATGTACATCTCTGGAAGAAATCTGTCACATCGATGATTCTTAATGGGTTACGAAGGTCTGGTTTATCACTACCAAACTGCAGCATTGCTTCTTTGTAGCTGAAGATTGGGTATGGTGCTTCTGTGATAACGCTTCCTTCTGGTGCGAATTTCTTAAATGTCTCTGTTAATACTTCTTCTCCGATCTTGAAGACATCTTCCTGTGTTGCGAAAGCCATCTCAAAGTCTAACTGGTAGAATTCTCCTGGAGAACGGTCTGCACGGGCATCTTCATCTCTGAAGCATGGTGCGATCTGGTAGTATTTATCGATTCCAGATACCATCAGTAACTGTTTGTACTGCTGTGGTGCCTGTGGTAATGCGTAAAATTTACCTTTGTATTTTCTTGAAGGTACGACGTAGTCACGAGCTCCTTCTGGGGATGATGCACAAAGGATTGGTGTCTGAACTTCTACGAATCCCATGTCTTCCATCTTTTCTCTTAAGAAACGGATCACTTTGGAACGGAATAAGATGTTATCTTTTACCTTTCTGTTTCTCAGATCAAGATAGCGGTATTTTAAACGTACATCTTCACGGATCTCTTTACTTGTTGCGATCTCGAATGGAAGATCTCTGTATACTTTTCCTAAGATATCGATCTTATGCGCTTCTAATTCGATCGTTCCTGTAGGAATTTTAGGGTTGTATGTTTCTTCGTCTCTGTGCTGGATCACACCTTCTACGGATAAACATTCTTCTTTTCTTACGTGGTCCAATAAACTTGTATCTCTTAATACGACCTGCATCACTCCATACATATCGCGTAAGTCGATAAATGATACTCCACCGTGGTCACGGATATTCTCTACCCATCCGGCGATCTTTAATTCTTCTCCAATGTCACCTTCAGAAATCTGGTCCATGGTTCTGGTACGGTACATGTCTGACATTTTCTTTTTCTCCTTTTTCTCGTATTCTCTATCTATCGTTCAGGCGGTTTTTTAATTCCCTGTTGTAAAAATGAGTATTAAAAAAGTCCGTCCTGAAATTGTTACTTCAGGACGAACTGTATATCTCTAGTCCGCGGTACCACCTGATTTACTGTCTTGCAGTCTCTCTTGTGTGCCAGTTAACGCCCAGCTTACGTCGCACCTACTGACAGGGTTTGAATCTTGTTCTATTCATGTTCTGCGTTCAGATTGATGCTCGGGAGTGTTCTTCACATAAATTCACTTTACAGGATTCTCACTATCGCCTGCTCACTGGGAACGATAATTTATGGTACTTTTCTCCGTCGTTGCCTATTGGGTCATTATAATATATGGGAGATTGGATTGTCAATAGAAATTGTGATTTGTAGTTTGAATACAGAAATTAAAATTTTATGTATACATTCCCCCTTTCTGGTAATAATCCTGTTAAATATTTTTAGGAGGTCGTATTATGAGTAACAAAATCGTCGTTGTAACTGATCATAATGTTTCGAAAGAACTTGATCTTATTTGTTCCATTTATCCAAATTCTGAAGTTTTGCTGTTTAGTTCTGGAAATGAGATCGTGCATTCTCATGTTTCTTGTTTTGATTTTACGGATCTTGCCGGAGTTGATCATGTCAGACAAATAGTTTCTTTAAGGGATTCTAGATCGCATGATTTTTATATGATTTCTTATGATACGTTGCTTGTTTTTACAAAAATCAGGACCACCCGTCCAATGGGTGGTTCGCTCCAGGGCTATAAGCCCTTATGACTACTAGACCAGCGTCTCAAGGCGCTGGCCTTCTCTTTCAGCTATTGGAATTCTGCTAATCTTCAGGATTCCGTTTCTTTTATGTGGTTTCTCCAATTTATTAAATTAATTGTTGATCACTAAATAATGCATTCACTGCCTGTTCATAATTTTTTAATGTCTGGACTTTTCGTATTTTTTTTGCGTATTTTTCGTGGTTTGTGAACATCACGGATGCGTTGTTCCAGAATTCTTTCATTTTATATAGAACATTTTTGTCTCCGCTTAGGTATTCCTGATAGCCTTCGTATAGAGCATCGTGCATGGCAAGTAATTCTCTTTTTGTTAATTTCTGTCCGTATTTGATCTCACGGACAAGTGCTGGATTTCTTAGCAGGCCTCTTCCGATCATCACTGCATCTATACTTGGAAATCTTGTTGTGATATTGTCGTAGTCTTCTTTGGTTACAATATCTCCATTATAGCAGAGTGGATTCTCGCTATGTTCTACTGCGTATTCAAAGACATCTAAGTGTGGTTTTCCTTTATAGAATTCCTGCTGCAATCTTGGGTGAATGGTTAGTTCATAAACTGGATGGCGGTTATAAATGCTTAGGATTTCTTCGAATTCTTCTGTGTCTCGCAATCCGATTCTCGTCTTAATCGAAATCTTCATATCTAATGCATCGAAGATCTCTGTAAGAAAATCGTCTAATACTTCTGGCTCTCGTAAAAATCCGGAACCTTTTTGTTTAGCTACAACAGTTCTTGATGGGCAGCCCAGATTTAAATTGACTTCATCGTATCCTAATTCTTTTAATTCTTTGGCTGTCCGGATAAAATCTTTGGAACTTTTTGTCAGAATCTGCGGTACAATGTGCAGACCTTCATTGTGTTCTGGTAAGACGTCTTGAAATTCTCTTGTTTTGAAGGTTCTTTTGCCATTTGGCATGATAAATGGTGTGTAATATTTATCGATTTCTCCAAATAGTTTCTCATAAATATTTCGGTATAAGTAAATCGTGATACTTTCCATGGGTGCGTAATAAAATTTCATAAATACAATCAGCCTGAAACTGATATAAACAGTTTCAGGCTTCTCCTTTTCTGGTTTAATTTCTTATTGTACACTGACAGTATGTAGTTCAAATCTGTCTCCTCGGTGTCTTGATTTGGAATATTCAAAGATTATTCCATCGTCTAAAAATACGATCTGTTCTACTTCTTCGATCTTAAGGCGCGATGCTATTTCTTTGGTTGCAGGAATTACTTGAAAATCATGTACCATGGATGTGACATTGGTATGTCCTTCCGTGTGTGCAAATCCTGAAAACTGATTGGATGTAGAATAAGGATGATCTGTATCTGTCATCAATGGTATATTCTTCACAAAAGTCCCGGCACCGCGGCGTTTCACAACCAGTCCTTCATTGACAAGAAGATCCATTGCCTTCTTGACTGTGATACGGCTAACCCCATAGGCTTCACACATTTCTGCTTCAAATGGCAGCTGGTCGTTCGGTTTGTAGATTCCGTTTTCTATTTTTCTTTCATGTCATTTGCAATACGTTCGTATTTTGTCAATTTATTTTCTCCATTCGAGTATGCCTAGGCACACTTCTGTTTTTATTATACACGATTTGTTATCAGAGGGCAAAACATATTGCAAATGCCAAAAGCACCCATCTATCTGTTCTTACTGATAAGAATTTTTTGCAATGTCATAGATTGCTTTTGGATAGATTTCCCATCCTCCATATTTCTGGAATAGTTCAATTGGAAGATCGAAATGATGAAGATTTAATACTAAGATGATATCATTCTTCTTGCATTCATCAATCACGTCCTGCATCATTCGCACGTTTTGTGATCGCTGTACCACTCGCGATAGATCCTGCTTTTAATTTTCCCTGCTTTGGTCCATTTTTCCAAACGATTGAATTTGCCGGCTGTTGCCGCATAAGCAATGGCGATTCCAATGGCTGGTAATGCTACGAATGGAATCATCAGTGCCATGTTATATACGATTGGATATCCGAAAATAACTGTCTGATGGATACCTAATGTAAATAAGAAGTTTCCTAAGCTGTATAAGAAGATAACTCCAAATAAACTTGTATTGACTTTTCTTAATGGTTCCTGAATGAACTTCGAAATCAGTGCTACAAGGTTTGTATCGAAACATACGAATAATACAGTGGAAATGATTCCCCAGAATGCTAATACTAAGATACCTGAACGGCTTTGTCTGCACCAACTGGTGTGACTTCTAAGACGTTTGGCATCATAACGATCAAATATCTTTTATGTACCATCAATCAAACATTGCTTTTCCATGATTAGGAATAAGACCTTTTGATTTTTTTTAGTCATATTGCACAAAACAATTTCTTTTTCTTTCCATATATCCTACCTTCACAATTCCAATCCAGACTTTATTTTTTCGACAATTGATGTTATATTATTAGACAAAGAGTGAAAAATTGAGAAACATTGAGACAATTTATCAGCGAGGTATGAATAATGAAAGAAATGAAACCGATCAAAGAAGGTAAAGTTCGTGAGATTTATGACAATGGTGACAGCCTGATCATGGTTGCAACTGACCGTATCAGCTGCTTTGACGTCATCTTAAAGAATGATGTCACAAAGAAAGGAACTGTTTTAACACAGATGTCCAAATTCTGGTTCGACCTTACAAAAGACATCGTTCCTAACCACATGATCTCTGTTGATGTCAAAGACATGCCTGAATTCTTCCAGCAGGAAAAATATGATGGAAACAGCATGATGTGCAAGAAACTTACAATGCTTCCTATTGAATGTATCGTTCGTGGATATATTACAGGTAGCGGTTGGGCAAGTTATCAGGAAAATGGTACAGTCTGTGGAATCAAACTTCCTGAAGGATTAAAAGAATCCGACAAACTTCCTGAACCAATCTACACACCATCTACAA
>ERZ772872.1263-NODE-1263-length-23113-cov-31.930436_pt1 | contig 23113 bp, 16 predicted proteins | sample MGYA00512132_ERZ772872 | MGnify/ENA primary metagenome ERZ772872 (study PRJEB29015, sample SAMEA2737724) | human gut metagenome | biome: human gut; feature: human-associated habitat; material: faeces | place: China | collected 2012 ...
TTAGCAGCTGCCGCACCTCGCTCGCCGTATCGGCACTTAGAATTATGCGGTATTGTCCTATCTCGCAACACTCTCAAGCATTCTCTCTCACTTTCTAATCACATCAATCCCGCTTTTCTCTGGCTTTTCCTCGCAGTGTTCCCAGTTTCTATTCATTTTATTTCCCCTCCCGGTCCCCGCCTATTCTTTTCCCTACCAAATTTGTTACTTTTATGAGAATTTAAGTCCAAGTTTGTTGATTTTGGCGAATTTTTATGTATAATGTTAGGTAGGAGAATACGCAATCGTATATCTCAATTGCTTTCTGTGATATTCTATGGCTGGATAGCGCAGAATACACATGACCATTCTTAAGGAAAGAGGTATTTGTAACATGGCAAATCTGGATCTTACCAAGTATGGCATCACCGGCACGACTGAGATCGTGCACAATCCTTCCTACGAGCTGCTGTTCGAGGAAGAGACCAAGCCCGAACTGGTAGGCTACGAAAAGGGTCAGGTCAGCGAGCTGGGTGCTGTCAACGTTATGACTGGTGTTTACACTGGCCGTTCTCCCAAGGATAAGTACATCGTCATGGACGAAAACTCCAAGGACACCGTTTGGTGGACTTCTGACGAGTACAAGAACGACAACCATCCCATGAGCGAGAGCACCTGGGCTACCGTTAAGGATATCGCCAAGAAGGAACTGTGCAACAAGCGCCTGTTCGTTGTTGACGCTTTTTGCGGTGCTAACAAGGATACCCGCATGGCCATTCGCTTCATCGTGGAAGTGGCCTGGCAGGCACACTTTGTTACCAACATGTTCATCAAGCCCACCGCCGAGGAACTGGAAAACTTTGAGCCTGACTTCGTTGTTTACAACGCTTCCAAGGCTAAGGTTGAGAACTACAAGGAACTGGGCCTGAACAGCGAGACCTGCGTTGCCTTCAACATCACCAGCCATGAGCAGGTTATCATCAACACCTGGTACGGCGGCGAGATGAAGAAGGGCATGTTCTCCATGATGAACTACTTCCTGCCGCTGAAGGGCATGGCTTCCATGCACTGCTCTGCCAACACCGACCTGAACGGCGAGAACACCGCCATCTTCTTCGGTCTGTCCGGCACCGGCAAGACCACCCTGTCCACCGACCCGAAGCGCCTGCTGATCGGCGACGACGAGCACGGCTGGGACGACAACGGCGTCTTCAACTTTGAGGGTGGCTGCTACGCCAAAGTCATCAACCTGGACAAAGATTCTGAGCCTGACATCTACAACGCCATCAAGCGCAACGCTCTGCTGGAGAACGTCTCCCTCGACGCCGAAGGCAAGATCGATTTCGCTGATAAGAGCGTGACCGAGAACACTCGTGTTTCCTACCCCATCAACCACATTCAGAACATCGTTCGCCCGATTTCTTCTGCTCCGGCAGCCAAGAATGTTATCTTCCTGTCTGCTGACGCATTCGGCGTTCTGCCCCCGGTCTCCATCCTGACCCCGGCTCAGACCCAGTACTACTTCCTGTCTGGCTTTACCGCAAAGCTGGCCGGCACCGAGCGCGGCATCACCGAGCCCACCCCGACCTTCTCTGCTTGCTTCGGCCAGGCATTCCTGGAACTGCATCCCACCAAGTATGCTGAAGAGCTGGTCAAGAAGATGGAAAAGAGCGGCGCTAAGGCTTACCTGGTCAACACTGGCTGGAACGGCACTGGCAAGCGTATCTCCATCAAGGATACCCGCGGCATCATCGACGCTATCCTGAGCGGCGCTATCAACGAAGCCCCGACCAAGAAGATCCCGTACTTCGATTTCGAAGTTCCCACTTCTCTGCCCGGCGTTGATCCCGCTATCCTCGATCCTCGTGACACCTATGCAGATGCTGCTGAGTGGAACAAGAAGGCTGAGGACCTGGCAAGCCGCTTCATCAAGAACTTCGCCAAGTACGAAGGCAACGAGCATGGCAAGGCTCTGGTCTCTGCCGGCCCGCAGCTGTAATTTCTGCTGCAAGTTCTGTGCACAAGCCGCTTAAGGCTTGATTTGTTGTAACGAATAACACCCCCGCCCCGGCGCATGGCCTGCTGCAAAGCAGTGCCGCACCTGAGCGGGGGTGTTTTTATTTTGCCGGGCCAGCATGCACAGCAGCCCGCACAAGAGAAGAAAATATCAGCGCACAAAAAACCACCCGCCGCAGTCCCCTTGCGGGGGCTGCGGCGGGTGGCATATTTTCAGGGTTTGGGGTTAGTAAACAAAGGGTTCAGAACAAATTACTTGTTCTCAGGCAGATGCCACTTCCAGTCGATGATCTCAGGCAGATCCTGGCCAACTTCGTGGATGTAGTTCTTATGAGCAACCAGCTTGTCGTTCATCTGCTGGATCAGATAAGCGCCCTTGTTGCCCAGCTGCGGCAGGTGCTGCAGGGCATCCTTAACCAGGTGGAAGCGGTCGATCTCGTTCTGCACGCGCATATCGAACGGCGTGGTGATGGTGCCTTCCTCCTGGTAGCCATGGACAGACAGGTTGCGGTTGGTACGCTCGTAGGTCAGCTCATGGATCAGGGTCGGGTAACCATGGAATGCGAAGATGATCGGCTTATCCTTGGTGAACAGAGCATCGTAATCAGCGTCAGACAGGCCATGAGGATGCTTGGTGTTGGGCTCAAGCTTCATCAGGTCAACAACGTTGACAACGCGGATCTTCAGTTCGGGCATAGCGTCGCGCAGGATGGTGACAGCAGCCAGAGTTTCCAGGGTCGGGGTATCGCCGCAGCAAGCCATGACGACATCCGGCTCTTCGCCTGCATCGCTGGAAGCCCAATCCCAGATGCCAACGCCCTGGGTGCAGTGCTTAACAGCCTGCTCCATGGTCAGCCACTGGGGACGCGGATGCTTGGAAGTGACCAGTACGTTGACATAGTCACGGCTGCGGACACAGTGGTCGAAGCAGCTCAGCAGGCAGTTGGTATCCGGCGGCAGGTACAGGCGGACAACGTCTGCCTTCTTGTTGGCGATGTGATCCAGGAAGCCGGGATCCTGATGGGTGAAGCCATTGTGATCCTGCTGCCATACGTTGGAGGTCAGGATCAGGTTCAGGGAAGCAATGCTCTGGCGCCAGGGCAGCTGGCTGCAAACCTTCAGCCACTTAGCATGCTGTGCAACCATGGAGTCCACCACGCGGATGAAGCTCTCGTAGGAAGCAAAGAAGCCGTGACGACCGGTCAGCAGGTAGCCTTCCAGCCAGCCTTCGCACATATGCTCGGACAGCATGGAGTCCATGATGCGGCCGTCGTGTGCCAGGAATTCATCGCCCGGGATGATGGTAGAGTTCCAATCACGCTGGGTAGCTTCGAAGCACTTGTACAGACGGTTGGACATGGTCTCGTCAGGTCCAAAGATGCGGAAGTTTTTAGCATCAGCATTCAGCTTGAGCACGTCGCGGATGTAACCGCCCAGCTCGATCATATCCTGCTTCTCGACAGAGCCGGGGAACGGGATATCCACTGCATACTGTTTGAAATCGGGGGTACGCAGGTCACGCAGCAGCTTGCCGCCGTTTGCGTGCGGGTTGGCAGCCAGACGGCGGTCGCCGGTGGGAGCCAGTTCCTGCAGTTCGGGGATCAGAGTGCCGTTCTCATCGAACAGTTCCTCAGCATGGTAGCTGTGCAGCCATTCTTCGATCTGCTTCAGGTGCTCTTCCTGGTTCGGGGTGCCGACAGTGATGTCGATGGGCACCTGGTGTGCACGGAAGGTGCCCTCGATGGGCTTGCCGTCCACTACCTTCGGGCCAGTCCAGCCCTTCGGGGTGCGCAGAACGATCATAGGCCACTGGATATGGCCCATATCCTCGCCAGCACGGGCGCGCTTCTGGATGTCGTGGATCTCTTCGATGACGGTATCCAGGGTCTCAGCCATCTTCTCGTGCATGGTCATCGGGTCGTCGCCTTCAACGAAGTACGGCTTCCAGGAGCAGCCACGGAAGAAGCTCTCCATCTCTTCATGGGTCATACGGCCGAAGATGGTGGGGTTGGAGATCTTGTAGCCATTCAGGTGCAGGATGGGCAGAACAGCGCCGTCACCCACGGGGTTCAGGAACTTGTTGGACTGCCAGCTGGTGGCCAGGGGGCCGGTCTCAGCTTCGCCATCGCCAACGGTAACTGCGCAGATCAGATCCGGGTTATCGAACACAGCGCCAAATGCGTGTGCGATGGAGTAGCCCAGCTCGCCGCCTTCGTTGATGGAGCCCGGAGTTTCGGGTGCAACGTGGCTGGAGATGCCGCCGGGGAAGGAGAACTGCTTGAACAGCTTCTTCATGCCCTCTTCATCACGGCTGATGTTGGGGTAAACTTCAGAGTAGGTGCCATCCAGATAAGCGTTGGCAACAAAGAAGTTTCCTCCGTGGCCCGGGCCGGAGATCAGGATCATATCCTGGTCGTACTTCTTGATGACACGGTTCAGGTGAACATAAACGAAGTTCTGGCCAGGCACGGTGCCCCAGTGGCCAACGATCTTCTTCTTCACGTCGTCACGGGTCAGCGGACGGCGCAGCATGGGGTTATCGAGCAGGTACAGCTGGCCTGCTGCCAGGTAGTTGCTGGCACGCCAATAGGCATCGATCTTTTTCAGTTCGGACGGATTCAGCATAATGTTCCTCCCTAGATTTTTGTTTTCTTACGGTTCTTCCCTACGCTTAACAGTATCGTGACTGTTACCGAAACAAAATAGTGGATTCCGTTCTTGTTGCTGGATTATGGTTCAGCTTTTTATGCCAGATCAGGCAAACGGATTCTCGGTCGGGTACGGCAGGCTCTTGGGCTGGTTGTAAGCGATGTCCTGAATGCCCAGGAACTTGAGGACCTCAAACAGGATCTTGCCGTAATGGCCGAATGCAACGGCGCCGTGGTGCGGGTAACGCTTCTGAACCAGAACATGGCGGTAGAAACGGCCCATCTCATGGATGCCGAAGATTGCAATGCCGCCGAAGGAGCGGGTAGCAACAGGCAGGATCTCGCCCTCTGCAATGTAGGAGCGCAGGTTGCCCTCGCTGTCGCACTGCAGACGGTAGAAGGTGATGTCAGAAGGTGCAATGTCGCCTTCCAGGGTGCCGCGGGTGAAGTCGGGATCGCTGCCGGCCGGCTCCAGCAGACGGTGCTGGATGAGCTGATACTTAACGGCACGGTCGTTGCACATCTTGCAGGCCGGGGTGTTGCCGCAGTGGAAGCCCATGAAGGTATCGGTCAGGCTGTAATCAAACTTGCCTGCGATGTCCTCATCGTAAATGTACTGGGGCACGCTGTTGTTGATGTCCAGCAGGGTAACGGTATCGCCGGAAGCGCACATGCCGATGTACTCGGACAGAGCGCCGTAGATATCAACTTCGCAGGAAACGGGGATGCCGCGGCTTACCAGGCGGGAGTTGACATAGCAGGGCTCAAAGCCGAACTGAGAGGGGAATGCAGGCCAGCACTTGTCAGCAAAAGCAACGTACTTCTTGCTGCCCTTGTGTGCATCTGCCCAGTCCAGCAGGGTCAGCTCAAACTGAGCCATGCGGGCCAGCAGGTCGGGATAGTAGTGGCCTTCGCCCATCTCGGCAGCCATATCCTTGCAGACATCCTCGATGCGCGGGTCATTTGCATGCTCTTTGTAGGAAACCAGCAGGTCCAGCTCGCTGTTCTCTTCCACTTCAACGCCCAGCTCGTACAGGCCCTTGATGGGGGCGTTGCAGGCAAAGAAGTCCTGCGGGCGGGGGCCGAAGGTGATGATCTTCAGATCACGCACGCCCAGCAGGGTGCGGGCGATGGGAACGAACTCGATCATCTTGTCAGCGATCTCATCAGCAGTGCCGATGGGATATTCGGGGATGTAGCCCTTCAGGTGGCGCATACCCAAGTTGTAGGAGCAGTTCAGCATGCCGCAGTAAGCATCGCCGCGGCCGTTGATCATGTCACCGTCGCCTTCAGCAGCTGCAACAAACATGCAGGGGCCGTTGAAGAACTTTGCGATCAGGGTTTCCGGAGTTTCGGGGCCAAAGTTGCCCAGGAAAACGGTCAGAGCATTGCAGCCAGCCTCGGTAACCTCAGCAACAGCCTTTTCCATGTCCTTCTCGTTCTCAACAGTGGTCTTTGCCTCGTACAGGTCCAGACCCTTAGCCTGGCAGGCTGCCACGATAGCGGCGCGGCGCTTTTCGCTCAGCTGAATGGGGAAACAGTCACGGCTGACGGCAACAATGCCCAGCTTGACTTCAGGGATGTTGGTAGACTTCATAAGTTTGCCCTCCGTTTATTTTTTAATTTTGCTCTGCTCAATATCAAGTTAGGAAGTAGGAGTTAGAAGTTAGGAGTTGATGGTGTGCGCCTGCACGCACATTGTAACTCCTAACTCCTCCTTTCTAACTCCTAACTATTTTTACAGATCGTCTGCGATGTCGATGTTCACGCCTTCCAGGCCGACATAAGCGCCTGCGGCAGCTTCGCTGCTCTCAACATGGGCCAGCAGCCACTTGTTGCAGGCCCACAGCTGGGCGTCGTCACCGCCGTCAGCCTTGATTTCCGGCTTGGCGGTATTGGTGCCCTGCGGCAGTGCAATCAGCACGCGGAAGCCCTTGGCCGGGTCCACATGGCAGGGTGCGTAATGCAGGGTGGTGGCGTAAACTTCCACCAGGGTGCCTGCCGGTGCGCGGAAAGCCTTGACCTTTGCGGTGTCCAGCTTGCCATCGGTGATGTCGTCCATCTTGGCCAGCAGCAGGATGAAATCCTCGGTGCCCAGGTTGAACTCACTGTCGCGGTGGTATTCCAGGCAGTTCAGTTTGGTGTTGTGGCCGTTGCACCAGCCCAGCTGGACCGGCATGCCGCCAAACAGATGCTCGGAAACTTCCACCATTGCGGGCAGCTCCTGCAGAACAGGCTCCTCGGCCACATAGTCGGTAGCTTCCGGCAGCGGGGTGGTTGCCAGCGCCTGCAGGATCTCTGCCTTGGCAGCTTCCAGACCGGTTACTACACGGCCATAAGGCTTGAATTCGGGATCATTTACAGAATAGATCTTCATTGCAATGCCTCCATCTCTGCATACAGCGGCTTCAGGGCCGGGTACAGCTTGTGCCACAGCTCATAGCGGGCTGCATATTTCTTAACCAGAGCCGGATCCGGCTCGGTCACGCTCTTGATCTTGATCAGCTTATCCGCACATTCCTGCACCGTGGCGTATTCGCCGCAGGCAACGGCTGCCAGCATGGCGCCGCCGTAACCGGGGCCCTGCTCAGTCTGGGGCAGCGCCAGGGGAATACCCAGAATATTTGCCATGATCTCGCGCCACAGCGGGCTCTTGGCGCCGCCGCCGCACAGCGTGCTGGATGCGATCTCAACGCCCTGTGCACGAGCGATCTCGACACAATCCTTGATGGCAAAGGCAACGCCTTCCAGCACAGCCTGGGTCATATCGGCGCGGGTGGAATCCATACGCAGCCCGATGAAAGAACCGCGGGCTGCGGGATCGTTATGGGGGCTGCGCTCCCCCATCAGGTAAGGCAGATAGTACACATCGTTTGCACCCAGCTTTTCAGCGGTGATGGGCGCCTGCTCCTTGCCGAAGTCCTGGGTGTTCAGGATGTCTTCCATCCACCACTTGTTGCAGCTTGCAGCGGACAGGATGCAGCCCATCAGGTGGTAGCCGCCGTCTGCATGGTCAAAGCTGTGCAGGGCGTTCTGCTTGTCCACACCAAAGGTGCTGCTGGTGATGAACACGGTGCCGGAGGTTCCCAGCGAGATGTTGCACTTGCCGTTGCCCACAGCGCCGCAGCCAACAGCAGCGGCAGCATTGTCGCCGGCGCCGGCGCAGACCTTAACGCCTTCCGGCAGACCCAGCTTGGCAGCAGCTTCGGCGGTCAGGGTGCCAACCGGCTCCCAGCTTTCAAACAGCTTGGGCACCTGGGCTTCGCTAACGCCGCAGATATCCAGCATTTCTTTGCTCCAGCACTTGTGCTGCACATCCAGCAGCAGCATGCCGGAAGCATCGGAGTAATCGGTGCAGTGTACGCCGGTCAGCTTGTAGTTGATGTAGTCCTTCGGCAGCATGATCTTGCTGATCTTTGTAAAGTTCTCCGGCTCGGTATCGCGCATCCACAGCAGTTTGGGGGCGGTAAAGCCGGCAAATGCAATGTTTGCGGTGTACTTGCTCAGGTTTTCTTTGCCAATGACGTTGTTCAGGTATTCCACCTGCTTCTGGGTGCGGCCGTCATTCCACAAAATGCAGGGGCGGATCACTTTGTCCTGTGCATCCAGCACCACCAGGCCGTGCATCTGGCCGCCGGCACCAATACCGGCCACCTGCGAAGCATCAAAGCCGTTCAGCAGCTCCGGAATGCCTGCACAGACAGCGTCCCACCAGTCAGCGGGGTTCTGCTCGCTCCAGCCCGGATGCGGGAATGCAATGGGATATTCGCGGCTTACAATGTTGGCGATCTGCCCGTCGCCCTGCATCAGCAGCAGCTTGACTGCCGAGGTACCCAGATCGATACCAATGTAGTACATGAGCCATTCTCCTTTGCGTTGTGTTTTTTCTTGCGGTTCCCTCCGCTTTTTCTTTATTTTACCGAATTTTCCCTTGCAAGTGCAAGAAAGAGCGTATAAAATAATAGACAGAAGTTTGGGTGTTTTGGTGCTTTCACCCGGCCAAACTTTGTGTAACAAGAAAGTGAGGTTCCCCCGTATGCTGTTCTATGAGTCTGAGCGTTCTGACCAGCACAATTATTTGTACTGCCAGCGCGACCATAACTTTAATTTTCCGGCGCATCTGCACCACAGCTTTGAATTCCTGTGTGTACAGTCCGGCACACTGGCCTGTACGCTGGAAACCGAGCAGTACGAAGTTCACCCCGGCGAAGCCCTGCTGGTGCTGCCGGACCAAATCCACAGCTACCGCACCATTGGCGAATCTCAGAGCGTGTTATGGGTGTTTTCTAACGACTGGGTGCCAGAATTTATTTCTCAGCTGGGCCAGCGGGAGTTTATCACCCCTGTGTTCCGCATGGAAGCTGCGCCCCTGATGGAGCTGCTCTGGCCGGGCGGCAACCGCTGCAAGCAGCTGGCCGGGCTTTACCTGATCTGCGGTACAGCGTTGGAACAGTGCTTTTTGCAGCCGCGCCCCGTGCCGGATGTGGATGCCCACCTTTCCTCCAAAATTATCGACTATGTGCAAAAGAATTACACCCACACCCTGACGCTGGAACAGATGGCACGCGATCTTGGATATAATTACACCTATCTTTCGGCCTACTTCAACCACAGCCTGCACACCGGCTTTCAGGATTTTATCAACCAGTACCGCATCAGCCACGCCGCCGCGCTGCTGCAGGGCAGCAGCCTGCCCATCACCCAGGTGGCCGAACAGTGCGGCTTTGGCACCATCCGCAGCTTTAACCGCGTGTTCCTAAAAGAAAAAGGCATGACCCCCAGCGCTTTCCGCAAGCAGAATGTGCTGTAGCCATACTTATTGACAGCCCCACCGGGCATGTTATAAAACAGAAAAGGCACTGCGACAAGCGGTTGACCCTTTTAGGGCAATACCGCATAATTCTAAGTGCCGATACAGCGAGCGAGGTGCGGCAGATGCTAAGCCAAAAGCGCAGATAATACTGGATGCTGCAAAGGTGAGCGCCGCCAGTGGCGGAAACAGCGAACCGAAGCAGGGGCAGCGGTCGCAGAGTGCGAGGGGCTTTTGCCCCCGAAGCACGATGCGGGTACCGCAACCCGACATTATCGAGCATTTTGGCAACGCAGATGCCGTGCCGCAGCCGCCGAAGCGGTGCTTAAGCCGTAAGGCGGGAATTGTGCGGTGTTGCCTTTGTTTTCTTTTCTATCTTTATAGTCAAAAAGGCACCACCGGATGAAAAGTCCGGCGGTGCCTTTTTTGCTTATCAGGTCATCAATGTCTGCGCTTTCCCACAGCACGTTACGCCTTGTTTTCCGCTTTTCCACGCGCAAACATCTTTTTCAACACCTTCGCGCACGGCTTTTCAATCAACAGCGTAATGAGCGCTGCCCCCAGCAGGGACAGCCCAAAGCACAGCAGGGTATATTGCAGCTGCCACGGCTGCTCCCCTGCCCGGTTCGGTTCCGCGCTGACGGACGGTGGAACGCCCAGCCGTTTCAGGTGAACGGCCAGGTTCTGGTGCAGCAGATAGTAGTTCATCGAAACCGCCGCCAGCCAGCCCATCACCCGGTTGCCCATCAAAAAGCGCAGCGGGCGCGCCGCAAACGGCAGGGTGAGCAGGATTCCCGCAACGGCCAGCCCCAGCAGCGGGCGGCGCATCATCTGCCCGGCCTGCAAAACCGCCTGGCCGCTCTCCCCTGCCTGCACCCGGAAAATGCGCAGCATCCCCCAGGTGGAAAGCACGCACAGCAGCGTTGCGATCCCCTGCCATGCCATCGCTTTGCGTTTTTCCGCTGCCGGGTAGCACTGCACCAGCCAGACATACAGCAGTGCCGCCCCCATGCCCAGCGCGTATATGTCCAAAAAGTTTGCCAACTGGTTGACCACCATATTGTATTCATCCAGCCGCCAGACGCACCACCCGCGGAAGGCGAACGTCCCCGCTGCCATTGTCATCAGGGTGCCAAGGGGATTTTTCATCGCCCACCGCGCCAGCAGCGGGAAGATCAAATACGCCTGCATCTCGATTGCAATGGTCCAGGAAGCCACCCCGATGGGGGTTGCAATATAGGTTGCCGGGTTAAACGTCTGGGTAAAGGTCAGGTGCATCACAACATCCCGCACCATATCGGAGCTGTTGTAGTACAGGTGCCAGGGCAGCGCCACAGCAAACAGCAGCGCCAGCGTGACAAAATAATAGCTGGGCACAATGCGCATGATGCGGCGCTGGTAAAACTGTTTTGTGTTCGGTACTGCCTCTCCCAGCAGCATGGCACGGGCATAGGGCAGGAACAGCAAAAAGCCAGAAAGCAAAATCGTTCCGTCCACTGGCATATACCCGGCGCGCAGCAGATAATCCAGAGAGTAACTGCCAATGCTCGGCGTCAGCCAGGATTGCTGCCAAAAGTGGTACCAGCTGACGATAAACACCAGCAGCACCCGCAGGCCGTTCAGTTCCGGTATTTTATAACAGTTCGGGCGGTATGGCTCCATGCCATCATCCCCCTCATTCCCACAAAATTTTCTTTACGCCAACGCGCAGGTTGACCAGTCTGTCCCAGGGGCCGTTGCGCTGCAGCATCATCAGCAGGCTGCTGCGGGTTGCAGGGTCGTTGGTGAACAGGGTTCCCAGCCAGCCATCCCAGCCGTATTCCCCCAGGTGCAGCGGCACCGGGCTTTCCTCCGGGGCAACGCAGACACTCATCAAATGGCCATAGCTCATACCAAGGCGCATGGTATCCTGCCCCACAAAAATCTTGCGTTGCTCTGCGTTCAGCAGCGGCTCCGCCATCGCCTGCACCGTTTCCGGTTTCAGCAGGCGGCAGCCGTTCCATTCGCCGCCGTTCATCAGCATGGTGGCAAAGTGGGCATAATCGTCAATGGTCGAAACCATGCCTGCCCCTCCGGAAAGGAACTCCGGCAGGCTTTTCATGTTCATCTGGATGCCAAGGCGGTTCACCACATTGGGCACCGCTGCGCCGGAATTGAAATCATACGCTTGGGCAAACCGGCCACGCTTGGCTTCCGGCACATAAAAATCCGTATCCACCATCTCCAGCGGGTCCAGCAGGTTCTGCTTCAAAAAATCGCGGTAGTTCATCCCGCTGGCGGCTTCCACCGCTGCGGCCAGGATATCCGCGCTGGCGCCATACCGCCAGCCCTTGCCGGGGCGGTACAGCAGCGGCAGCTTCGCCATTTCGGCAATCACCTGACGCGTGGTACGCTGCCCGCCTTTGGTAAAGGATTCCGAAATTTCATCATACAGCCTGCCCAACCCCGCCGACTGTACCGAATCGTTATCATTGTAGCCATACCCGGAGGTCATGCAGAGCAGCTGCCTGATTGTCAGGTTCGTATGCTCGGCATCCCCGAACTCCGGCAGATAGGCTGCCACCGGGGCGTCCAGGTCCAGTTTGCCGTCCTCCCATAGCTTCATCACCGCAAAGGCCGTGATGGGCTTGCTCATCGAAAACACCCGGCAGATGGTATCCCGCGCAAAGGGGATGCCCCGTTCCCGGTCCGCCATGCCCGCCTGTGCATAAGCCAGCTGTTTGCCATCCCGTAGGTAGAGCGCGCTGACACCGATAAAATCCCCCTGCCGGACCACTTGATCCAACAGGGCTTGCAATGCCTGTTCCTTTTCCATTGTTCTGCATCCCTTTCGCTGTTTCACTTTCTGCCAGTGTAGCACGAATTTTTTCTCTCTGCAATCCTGTTTTTGCCCGTTTGGCGTTGACGTACCGCCCGGCAGGTGGTATACTGGCAGCACTATCAACCAACTTATCAAGTTAAGTAATGGGTTTATTTTGCATAAACAGGAGACCCGCTATGTCATATATTTCAAAGATTGACCTTTCCACAGCCCCGCAAGAGGTCCGCGCCGCGGTGGATAACCACCTGGCCCAGGGCTACCAGCTGACCAACGAAAAGCTGACCCTGCTGCATAATGTAACGGCGTTCCATACGCTGGAAGAAAGCTCCTATGAGCTGGACCGTGAGCTGCAGCGGCTGATCGGCAAGCGCGCCGCAGATTTTTATGAGTACGCCATTTCGCTGCAAAATGACTGCCTGGTATGCAGCGCTTATTTTTCCCGCCTGCTGGAAAAGAACCATATTGACTTTGCCACCTTTGATTTTACCGATGATGAGCGCCTGCTGATCGAATATGGCCGCGCCATTGCCCGTGACCCCAAGCATGTGCCGGAGGACCTGATGCGCCTGATGCAGCAAACCTTTACTGAAGAGCAGCTTGTGGTAATTACCACAATGGGTGTTTTTATGATTGCCAACAACTATTTTAATGACATCCTGAACGTGGACCCCGCACCGGTGCAGGAATAATTCCAGCGCCAGCACGTATATGAATCATGATATAATAAAGAAGAGCTTCTCGGCCCATACCAGTCGCCAAGCTCTTCTCTTTTTATAGTTTATCGTTTTATAACAATTTTCAAAAATAAGGCGAATAGCCGCGGGAATGGAACCAGCCTGAGCAGTCAGAAGGCGAAACTGTCTAAAAAGCACATTGTATCGCATTTGGAAGAGCATCCAGGGTCCGTGCCTTGAATTTACGAAGGAAAGCCTTCACCTTCGACCAAAGTTTTTCAATGGTATTTACAGAAAAGCACTTTGCCAGTTCCTTTACGCTGATGCCCTTATCGTATCCTTCCAAAATCAACTTTCGAGCTTCGTTGTGCAGCATAGTTCTCACCTTCTTTGCCTCTGTTATACCTCTTTTTGCTCAAAAGTTAAAGTACTGTGCTGTATTATTGAAAATTGCTATAAACACAAGGCCATAGAATGGCAGTAAAACAGCTTCGTACTCTGCTCAGCATACCCTTTCCAATATCCCATAGCCCGTTGAAGCCACTATACTTCAACGGGCTTTTTTCTATATCTGTAACCTGTCGCAAAATTTCCCCTACAACCCTGTTGACAAACCTGTACATTCTCACTATAATTAACCGTGATAATTATCAAAGGCAATTACAAGGAGGAAATATGACAACAGAGAACATGAAGGCGCTGCTGGATGCCTGTTACCAGGCAAAGCGGGTGCGGGAGCTGCTGCCGGCGCTGCCAAAAGGGGTCAGCCCTTCTTATATTCACTATCTGGATACCATCGAGGAACTGGAACGCCGCGGCGTTCGGGTAAAGGTTTCGGACATCAGCGATGCGCTGAACTTGCCGCGCCCCGGCGTTACGCGCACGGTCAAAGAGATGGAGGATAAAGGCTACCTGAAAAAAATCGCATCGGAGCAGGATGGCCGCGTGACCTACCTTTCTATTACGGAAAGCGGCCGCCAGCTTTCGCAGGTGCACAACACCGAGTTCTTTGCGCAGCTGGCGCCGCTTGTGGCTGACATTTCGGATGCGGATGCAGCCTGCACGGTCCAGACGATTGAAAAGATATACAAAATCATGTCGGAAAGGAAAAATTCACTTGAACACAGATAAAACAGATTTTACGCAAGGGAGCATTTTAAAAAAAACTTTCCCTTTTTATGCTGCCGGTACTCGGAGCTTTGGTGCTGCAGGCGGCATATGGCGCGGTTGACCTGCTGGTGGTGGGGCACTTTGGCTCCACGGCGGGGCTTTCGGCGGTTTCTACCGGCAGCCAGCTGCTGAACCTGGTCACCTTTGTGGTAACGCAGCTTGCCATGGGCGTTACGGTTTTGATCGCCCGCTATATTGGTGAGAAGAAACCCCAGCAGATCGGGGCGGTGCTTGGCGGTGCCGCGGTGGTGTTTGCCATTATGTCCGTGGTTCTGTTTATTTTGCTGGTCGCATTTGCACGGCCCATTGCGGTGCTGATGCAGGCTCCGGAGGAAGCCATTGGCCTTACCGCAAGCTACATCCGCATCTGCGGCAGCGGTATTTTCTTTATTGTGGCATACAACCTGATGGCCGCCATCTTCCGCGGTCTGGGCGACAGCAAATCCCCGTTGTTGTTCGTGCTGGTGGCCTGCATTGTCAACATTGCGGGCGACCTGCTGCTGGTGGCCGGGCTCAAGATGGATGCTGCCGGTGCTGCGGCGGCAACGGTGCTGGCACAGGCTGTCAGCGTGGTGTTCGCCATTGTAATGCTGGTGAAGAAAGATCTCCCGTTTACCATCAAAAAGTCGGATTTTCGCCTCGACGTACAGTGCCGGAAATTCCTGGAGATCGGTCTGCCGCTGGCCTTGCAGGAATTTTTGACCCAGCTTTCTTTCCTGGCGCTCTGCGCCTTTGTCAACCGCCTGGGCCTGGCTGCATCCTCCGGCTATGGCGTTGCCTGCAAGATCGTTAACTTTGCCATGCTGATCCCCAGCGCGTTGATGCAGTCGATGGCTTCGTTTGTGGCGCAGAATGTGGGTGCGGGTAACCCCAAGCGCGCCCAAAAGGCGATGCTGACCGGTATGGGGGTGGGGCTGATGTTTGGCTGCGCGGTGTTTGCCCTTGTTATGTTCAGGGGCGACCTGTTGGCGGGCGTTTTCTCCACCGATGCAGAGGTTGTACAGAAAGGCTTTGAGTACCTGAAAGGCTTTGCACCCGAAACTATTGTGACGGCGATTCTGTTCAGCATGGTGGGTTACTTTAACGGCAACAATAAAACCCTCTGGGTTATGATTCAGGGCCTGGTCCAGACGCTGCTGGTGCGTTTGCCGATGGCATATTTCATGAGCATTCAGCCGAACGCCAGCCTGACCAAGATCGGCCTTGCCGCCCCGGTATCTACCACAGTGGGCGTTGTGCTGAACATTGCGTTTTACATGTACCTGAACCGTGCCGAACAGCGCAAACAGCGCACGGCAGCATAACGGGGAAGTGCAGCATGACACCGCCTGCAAAAGTGAAAAGACAGTCGTTATAATATATCATCATATCAAAAAAAGCTGCTGCACCGGGAAAGCCAGGTGCGGCAGCTTTTTGCATAGAAAGGCAGCAGCAAACAAAGCAGCGGACCTCTATTCCGCTGTCTACACAATGGCGACGAAATGTGCAAAATAAATCAACTTAAACTTGATTTTTTGTGCATTTAACGCTATGATTAAACCAATGGAAACCATGTTGACAGGATGGATTTTTGCATCCTGAATGACCAATACAACTGGGAGGTAGTTATGCTGGATGTAGCAATCATTGGCTGTGGTGTGGTTGGTGCAGCTGCAGCGTATGAACTGTCGCACTATCCGCTGCATGTGGCAGTGCTGGAAGCAGAAAACGATGTGGCGGATGGAACAACGAAGGCAAACAGCGCCATCCTGCACGCCGGGTATGACCCGGAACCGGGCACCCAAATGGCCCGCCTGAATGTGCAGGGCGTGGCGCTGGCAAAGGAAATCTGCGCCCGGCTGGATGTGCCCTACCGCCAGTGCGGCAGCCTGGTGCTGGCGCTGAGCCAGGCAGAGCTGCCCCACCTGCAAAAGCTGTACGCGAACGGCGTGGCAAACGGCGTGCCGGGCATCCGGCTGCTGACAGCGGAGGAAACCCTGGCGATGGAGCCGCAGCTTGCCCCTACAGTGGCCGGGGCGCTGTTTGCCCCCAGCGCAGCCATCGTCAGTCCGTGGGAGTTTGCGCTGGCCATGGCGGAGGTGGCGGTGCGCAACGGGGTAGAGCTGTACCGCAGCACTCCTGTAACCAACATTGAAAAGATTGACGGCGGCTGGCAGCTGACCACGCCAAACGGCAGCTTTGCGGCCCGCTATGTGGTCAATGCGGCGGGACTGAACGCCCAGGCCATCCATGAGATGGCCGCGCCGCACACCTTTACGCTGGAACCTACCCGCGGGGAATACTATCTGCTGGACAAAAGCGAAGGCAACCGCGTGAACCATGTGATCTTCCAGTGCCCGAACGAGAACGGCAAAGGGGTGCTGGTAACGCCCACCGTACACGGCAACCTGCTGGTGGGGCCGAACGCCCAGCCGGTAGCGGGGGATGATACCGCCTGCACGGCAGACGGCCTTGCCTTTGTGGCGGCAGCGGCCAGGCGCAGTGTGCCGGGGATCCGCTTTGGCGAGTCCATCCGCAACTTTGCCGGTGTGCGCGCCAACGTGGATACCGGGGACTTCGTGATTGGCGAAGCGGACGGCGCGCCGGGCTTTATTGACCTGGCGGGCATGAAATCGCCGGGGCTTTCCAGTGCACCGGCTGTGGCAAAAGAGGTAACTAAAATTCTGGCAGCCCACAACGACCTGCCGGAGCCAAAGACGGATTATAAGGATGGCCGTACCCGCGTGCGGTTCAAGGAGCTGCCGCCGGAGCAAAAGGCGGAGCTGATTGCCAAAAATCCCGCCTATGGCCGCGTGATCTGCCGGTGTGAGACGATCACCGAGGGCGAAATTCTGGATGCCTTGCAGAGCGAGATCCCAGCCGTGAGCATTGATGGCGTAAAGCGGCGGTGCAACGCGGGCATGGGCCGCTGTCAGGGCGGCTTTTGCGGGCCGCGCGTGCTGGAACTGATCAGCAAAACACTAGGCACTGACCCGTTGGATGTATTGCAGGACAAAGCTGGCACCAATGTGCTGCTGTGTGAAACCAAAACCGGAAGGGGGTGCAACCATGGTTGAACTTGTTATCATCGGCGGCGGCCCGGCAGGCCTGGCGGCGGCGTACAGCGCGTGGCAGCATGGCCTGCGCGATATTTTGATTTTGGAACGCGATGCAGAGCTGGGCGGTATTTTGAACCAGTGCATCCACAACGGGTTTGGCCTGCATCGGTTTGGCCAGCAGCTTACCGGCCCGGAATACGCCGGGCGCTATATCGAGATGCTGCGCACAACCGGCGTGCGGGTGGAGCTGGGCACCATGGTGCTGGAAGTGACCCCCGATAAGCAGGTACACTGCGTCAGCCGCAGCAAGGGCTACCAGATCATTCAGGCCAAAAGCATTATCCTGTGCATGGGCTGCCGCGAGCGCACCCGCGGGGCCATCGGCACCCCCGGCACCCGCCCGGCGGGAATTTATACCGCCGGTGCAGCCCAGCGCTATGTAAATATGGAAGGCTACCTGGTGGGCAGACGGGTATTGATTTTGGGCAGCGGCGATATCGGCCTGATCATGGCGCGCCGTATGACGCTGGAGGGAGCCAAAGTGCTCGCCTGCGTGGAAGTGATGCCTTATTCCGGCGGGTTGACCCGCAACATTGTGCAGTGCTTGCAGGATTTTGATATTCCGCTGTACTTATCCCACACCATTGTGGAAATTCAGGGCAAAAAGCGAGTGGAAAAAGCCATCGTTGCCAAGGTGGATGAAAACCGCCGCCCTATCCCTGGAACCGAGATGGAGTTTGATGTGGATACCATCCTGCTCAGTGTGGGGTTGATCCCCGAAAACGAGTTGACCCGCCAGGCAGGTATTGCCATGGACCCCCACACCAAGGGGGCCGTGGTATATGAAAATATGGAAACCGAGATCCCCGGTGTATTTGCCTGCGGCAACGTGGTGCATGTGCACGATCTGGTGGATTTTGTTTCCGGCGAAAGCGAAACCGCCGGTGCAGCCGCGGCAGCCTATGTGCAAAATGGCGAGATAGAAACCGAAACCGCTCTGCCGCTGGCAGCGGGGGAGGGCATTGGCTACACCGTGCCGCAGCATATCCGGCTGGACGGCGTGCAGAAAAGCGTGAGCGTATCGTTCCGTGTGCGGCGCAATTATGGGCCCAGCACCATAACAGTGCGCTGCGGACCAAACAAAATTGCCGCCTTTAAGCGGGAACGCCTGGCACCGGGGGAGATGGAGCACATTACGCTGCCCAAAGCTCTGCTGCAAAAAGCGGACGGCCCGCTGATCGTTGCTGTGGAGGAGGTGACGCAATCATGACAGAGACAATAAAAGAGCTGATCTGCATCTGCTGCCCCAAGGGGTGCCATCTGCGGGTGGACACCGCAAATGACTATGCCGTGACCGGCAATGCCTGCCCCAACGGCGCTGCATACGGCAAAGAGGAACTGACCCACCCCACCCGCATCATTACCAGCACCGTGCGCATTACGGGTGGGCTGTACCCGCGCTGCCCGGTCAAAACCGCGCAGGCGGTGCCAAAGGAAACGGTGTTTTCCGTGATGGCTGCGCTGAATACCGCGGCTCTGCAAGCCCCCGTGCATACCGGGGATGTGGTACTGCCTGACGTGTGCGGCACCGGCGTGGATGTTGTGGCAACGCGTAACATGGAAAAAGTGGAATAAAAACAGCGGGTAGTCAGCCCCGTTACCCATTAACAGGGAGGTTGAAGATGAGCAGATATGTTCTTGCGCTGGATCAGGGTACCACCAGCAGCCGGGCAATCCTGTTTGATAATGAGCAGAATATTATTGCCGTGCGCCAGCGCGAATTTGAGCAGCTATACCCCCAGCAGGGCTGGGTGGAGCACGACCCCATGGAGATATGGTCCAGCCAGTATGGCGTGATGAACGAGGTGGTAGCCCAAAGCGGCGTGGATGCGCATGATATTGCCGCCATCGGCATTACCAACCAGCGCGAAACCACGATTTTGTGGGAAAAAGCGACCGGCCGCCCCATTTATAACGCCATTGTGTGGCAATGCCGCCGCACTGCACCGTTGGTGGATGAGCTGCTCAGCCAACCGGGCATGGCAGAGTATATCAAAGAGAATACCGGCCTTGTGCCGGATGCCTACTTTTCCGCAACCAAAATCAAGTGGATTCTGGACCATGTGCCGGGCGCACGGGAGCGCGCACAGGCGGGAGAAATTCTGTTTGGCACGGTGGACAGCTGGCTGGTGTGGAAGCTGACCGGCGGCAAGGTGCATGTAACGGACCGAACCAACGCCAGCCGCACCATGCTGTATAATATCCACAAGCTGGACTGGGATGATACACTGCTGAACGCGCTGGATATCCCCCGCGCCATGCTGCCGCGTGTGACGGATTCCAGCGAGATTTACGGTTACACCGACCTGTGCGGCGTACAGGTGCCGGTGGCCGGTATTGCGGGCGACCAGCAGGCCGCACTGTTTGGCCAGGGCTGTTTTTCCAAAGGCGAAGCCAAAAACACCTATGGTACCGGCTGCTTTTTGCTGATGAACACTGGCGATACCATCTGCCGCAGCAAAAATGGCCTGCTGACCACCATTGCCATCAGCCTGAACGGCAAGGTGGAGTATGCGCTGGAGGGCAGTGTGTTTGTGGGCGGGGCGGTCATCCAGTGGGTGCGCGATGGCCTGCGCATGATCCAAGAAAGCCGGGATTCGGAGTATTACGCCCAGAAGGTGCCGGATAACGGCGGGGTGTATATTGTTCCGGCCTTTACCGGATTGGGTGCACCCTACTGGGATATGTACGCCCGCGGGGCCATTGTGGGCATTACCCGCGGCACCACCCAGAACCATATCATCCGCGCGGCGGAGGAGTCCATCGCTTATCAGAGCTATGACCTGGTGCACGCGATGGAGTTGGATGTGGGCCAGCCCATCACCGCCCTGAAAGTGGATGGCGGTGCTTCCCGCGACCAGTTTTTGATGCAGTTCCAGGCGGACATCCTGAACAAAACCGTGCTGCGCCCGGCCATCCGCGAAACAACGGCCCTTGGCGCTGCCTACCTGGCGGGCCTTGCCACCGGCGTGTGGAAAGACCGTGGGGAAATCCGCAGCCTGTGGCACTGCAACATGACCTTTACTCCCAACATGGAAGCTCCGGAACGCGAAAAGCTGCTGGCTGGCTGGCACAAAGCCGTGGGCCGAAGCCGCGATTGGGCGGAACACGAGTAGGAGTTAGGAGGTAGGAGTGAGCAGCTGCCGCACCTCGCTCGCCGTATCGGCACTTAGAATTATGCGGTATTGCCCTAAAAACAATTTGTAGAGGACGATGCTCGCATCGTCCCGGGTGGCGGGCTGTATCAAACGTTTTACATGTATCCCCACGATTCAATTTGTGAGCAAATTCCCCGAACCAACTCCAAAACTACTCACATAAAAAACAACCACCAAACAACAACAGGCCCACGCCGCAGGAGAATATCCCGGCGTGGGCCTGTTATTTATCTATGGCAATCTGTGGCTAAAACGATTTAACTCATGTGCACTAGCTTGGGGTAGACCCGCTGCATATAGGAATCGTCGAAATGCTCGTCCAGCAGGGTATCCAGACTGGTCTGGGCGGCAACGCCCTCCAAACGGGCGTCATAACGAATCAGCGCGGCGGAGCTGACGATCATATTGACTGCCATAAATACCACCAGGCACCAGGTCAAAATGGTACCACCGCGGCGGGGCAGGCTTTCAATCAAGCGGTCCAACGGCGGGAACAGCACCTTGAACCATGCCACAGCGGCCAGCCCCCAGAAAAAGCAGTACAGCAGATTGATACGCCCGCCCAGGTTGAACGGCAGGGCACTGTAATCCCAGAATACCGCGCCGAACACGATTTCGGTAAATACGCTGCACAGATACTCGTAAGCACCGCCCAACAGGGTGGCCATGCCGAACAGCCAGAATGCCGAACGGTCTTTGTACTTGTACAAAACCTGGGTGACCAGCGCAATGGCAAGACCCCAAACAATAGAGAAAGGTCCCCACACCAGGCTGGAACGGCTCATCCAATACCCAGCGGTAATGCGGCAGAAAATCGTTTCGGTGATGTCGCCCAGGAACGCGCCGATTACAAACAGCAAAAAGATTTTGTAAAAGCTGCACCCGGCAGCAAACACCGTGCTTTTGGTGCGCTTGGGGCGTATCAGGTCCAGCTGCGGGGCCTTGGTGCGCATGCGGCGCTCGGTGCGGTCAAAAATCCACAACCCCATCCGCAGCGTCAGGTTGGCAAGGCGGTTGTTGACTTCGTCCACTCTGGGCAGCTTGTAGCGCAGGCCGCCCAGGGTCAGTGCGGTGCCCAGCAGATCAATGACCAGCAAAATGGCAAAGATCCACAACAGAACATGCGCAAGCCCGGCGGGTACCAGCTGGTACAAACGCATCAGCAGCGGCACCAGCCACTTGACGGTTACCAGGCCCAGGGCACCCCAGACAACGGAAGCCGAAAGGCAGATGTACCCATCCAGGTTCCATTTGCAGTCAGAGTAATCCCACCAGCGGGTGTGGCTGTAGTGCTCCAGCAAATGCCCGGCTATCCATTCCACCACCGTGGCATACAGCGCGCTGAACAAAAACAGGAAGAACCACCCGCCGCTCAATTCCCGCAGGGCAATGGTGATCAGGCAGCCGGTAATGCCGTAAACCAGGCACAGCGGCCCGTGCAGCACGCCGCGGTCCCGGTACTGGCCCAGCCGCACTGCGGTGGCAGCAACTTCCAGGCACCAGCCCAGGAACGAAAAGGCCAAAAACAGCCAGAATAGTTGGTATAACATAAAAACTCCTCTGTGTGTTGCAGAATCAGCGAACACCACTATTCTACAATACCCAAAGGAGTTATGCAATATTTTGGCGCAGAATGGTTGAAAATAAGAACCTTTACGGCATGCCGCACACCAGCCGCTGGCCGCCACTGCCGCCGCTGACATAGTGGGTGGTGCGGCTGACCTGGTTGTCCACCGGCTGCCCGGCAGCGTACAGCTTGAGGTTATGGATAAAGATTTCTACAATGTTATCCAGTGTTTTGGCCAGGCTGAACCGCCCGGAAATGTGCGGCGTGATGATCACATTCGGTTCGCTCCACAGCGGGTGGTCTGACGGCAGCGGCTCTGGGTCAGTCACATCCAGCGCTGCACCGAACAAATGCCCACTGTGTACGGCATCGGCCAGGGCAAGGCAGTCCACCGTGGAACCACGGCCCACGTTCAGCAGAATTGCCCCCTGCTTGCAGCGGGCCAGGCGGGCGGCATCAAACATGTGCAGCGTTTCCGGCGTGCCGGGCAGGCTCAGGGCAACCAAGTCTGCCTGCGGCAGCTCGGCGTCCAGTTCGCTTTGGGGTACCACCCGCAGGCAGTAATCGGGGCAGGGGGCACCAGGGCGCACGCTGCGCCGCACACCGATAACCTCGGCCCCAAGGGCGTGGGCGCGCATGGCAAAGTTAGAGCCGATATCTCCCATGCCAACGCATAACACGCGGGACCCGGCCACCGGCCGCACCTGGCGGGTGATGGCATCCCACTTGTGCTGCGTCTGGCGGTCCCGGTACAAAAACAGATCCTTCTGCAACCCCAGCCACAAGCCCAGCATCCACTCGCTGATGGCCAGCCCGTAAGCGCCGGTGGCGTTGGTCACCAGGCACTGCTCCGGCAGCACGCCCGGCACCAGATAGGTATCCGGTCCCGCAAAGTTGGATTGGAACCATTCCAGATGGTGGTTTTGGCAAATCAGCTCCACCGGCACATTGCCCATGATGATATCTGCCTCCAGCACCTGGGCCAGGGTAACGGTTTCGGTTTGGGCAAAGATAAATTCATATTCCGGCACGCTGGCCTGCAAGGCGCTGCGCTGGGCATCGCTCAATGGCAGAGCCACTAAAACATGTTTTGGCATGAAACATTTCTCCTTGCAATTAAGGCAGCACCGCACAATTCCCGCCTGACGGCTTAAGCACCGCTCCGGCGGCTG
>ERZ772872.1265-NODE-1265-length-23095-cov-5.998134_pt1 | contig 23095 bp, 18 predicted proteins | sample MGYA00512132_ERZ772872 | MGnify/ENA primary metagenome ERZ772872 (study PRJEB29015, sample SAMEA2737724) | human gut metagenome | biome: human gut; feature: human-associated habitat; material: faeces | place: China | collected 2012 ...
AAACAAAAACAGCGACTTGTGAGCAAGCTCCCAGATCGCTGTTTCCGTTTTGACTTTGCATGGCTCGTAACTCTCAACATTCTATTTGTGTGCCCACCCGGAATCTGTTATACTATCTTTAATATGACATTTGTGAGGGAGAGAACTTTGATGGTTATACAACAGAAGGGCAGTAATCTTACGACGCTTTGCTATATAGAGCAGGGCGGCAGGTATCTGATGCTTCATCGAGTGAAAAAAGAAAATGACATAAATAAGGATAAGTGGATTGGAGTAGGCGGTCATTTTGAGGCAGGGGAAAGCCCAGAGGAATGTGTGCTCAGGGAAGTAAAAGAAGAGACGGGATATACACTGACTTCTTACCGGTTTCGAGGCCTGATCACATTTGTATGCGGTGAGGAATACGAGTATATGTGTCTCTATACGGCGGATGGATTCTCAGGAACTCCTGTGGAATGTGATGAAGGCACCTTGGAATGGGTCGCTATGGACAGAATAGAAGAATTGAATCTTTGGGAGGGAGACAAGATTTTCTTCCGGTTACTGCGAGAGAACCGGCCATTTTTCTCCTTAAAATTGTCCTACGGAGATGACGGTATTCTTCGGGAGGCAATCTTGGATGGGAAACCCATGAAGGCAGGGTGCGACATTGAACTTCACTGATTTTACGGAAAAATATAACATTCAATTGAATGAACAACAGCTTCGGGCAGTGAGGGCAGTGGACGGCCCGGTGTTGCTGCTTGCGGTACCCGGCAGCGGTAAGACTACCGTGCTGGTCAGCAGACTTGGATATATGATCTATTGTCTGGGGATCCGGCCGGAATCCATTCTGACCGTAACTTATACTGTGGCGGCCACCGAGGATATGCGCAGAAGATTTGCTAAAATATTCGGGGAGGAAGATGCAAAGCGATTGGAATTCCGTACGATTAACGGAATTTCTCAGAAAGTATTGCAGTATTTTGCATACCGGACGCAGAAGACACCATTTCAGGTGGCAGATAAAGAAGCTTCCACCGCGGTTAAGCAGTCCTTTTGGGAAGTGACCGGAAAGTATGCTACGGAAAACGATATCAAAGAAACACAGCTGGAGATCACTTACGCGAAAAATATGCGTCTGACACCGGAAGAAATCCGCAATATGGATACGGAAGTGGAAAAGTTCCCGGAGATTTTTCGGGCGTATAATGCGAAACTCAGACAGATGCAAATGATAGATTATGATGATCAGATGATCTATGCTCTGCGGATTCTCGAACAGTATCCGGAGGTGCTTGCGTATTTCAGAGAAAAATATCAGTATTTCTGTGTGGATGAGGCACAGGATACTTCGAAGATACAGCATGATATGATGGATCTGCTGGCGGCAAAAAGCAGAAATCTGTTCATGGTGGGGGATGAAGATCAGAGTATTTACGGGTTCCGGGCGGCATATCCAAGGGCACTGGTGGAATTCGAAAGCAGACATCCCGGGGCGCAGCTGCTGCTTATGGAGACGAATTACCGCAGCAGACAGGAGATCGTCCGGGCAGCGGATCAACTGATACAGAAAAATCGGAACCGCCATGCGAAGACCATGACCGCAGCCAGAGCAGCCGGTGGCTGTGTCACGGAGATCAGGGCAGTGTCCAGACAGGGACAATATAACTATCTGCTGAAAGTTGCGGAGGACTGTGAACAGGAGACAGCGGTACTGTACCGGAACAATGAGAGTGCACTTCCCATCATTGATATGTTGGAACGAAAGGGTCTGTCTTATCGGGTGAAAAATACGGATATGACCTTTTTCTCACATCCTGTCGTGAACGATATCTGTGATTTTATTCATTTGTCACTGGATCCATGGGACGGGGAGACTTTTTTGAGGATTTATTATAAAATGGGTGCCGGAATCAGCAAAAAGGCGGCAATGGAAGCGGTTGATGCCAATACCGGGAGACTGACATTGCTGGATATGGTCGCAGAGCAGGAGGATGTATCCGTTTATACCAGAAAACAGTGCAGGGCGTTGGCAACGCACCTGGACAATATGAGGTATGAGACGGCAGGCAGGGCGATCTACCGGATCCTGAATTATATGGGATATCAGGAATTCATGGATAGCCACGGTATGGACAGTGGTAAAGCAGAGATCTTGAAAGTACTGGGAGACCGGGAGGAGAGTCTGTTTGATTTCCCGAAGAGATTACAGAAATTGCAGGAGATGATCCGGGAAGGATGTGGCGATCCGGAGAGCAAATTTATCCTGTCGACGATCCATTCCAGCAAAGGATTAGAATATACAAGGGTCTATCTGGCGGATATGCTGGCCGGAGTACTGCCGGCAGCGATCCCACCCGGAGGATGCAGACCGGACTCTCCGGAGGCAAATGCCTACGAAGAAGAGAGAAGGCTTTATTATGTAGGGATGACTCGTGCAAAGGAACAGCTTTATATATTTACTTTTGGACCGAATATGACTTCTGTGTTTTCCGGGGAAGTGTTGAAAAAGCCGAAGGAGCGACAGATCCTTCCGGAAAAAGCACAGAAAAACATACATAAAAATGTACAGAAAAAAGTACAGCAATTGTCTGCGCAGGAGGTGGAAAAATGTATTGAGGCATGTGTTACCGGTTGTAAGGTGCAGCATCGGAAATACGGAACCGGTGAGATCATATCAGGAGACGGCAGAATCGCGGAAATCTTGTTTTTGGGAGAAAACACGGCACGGAAGATTTCTCTTCCAATCGCATTTTCCGCGCAGATACTTACTTTAAAATAAAACAGTGAGGTTACCTATGTATACGATTGTAGTTGCAGATGATGAAGAAGAATTACGCAGAGCGATCATACGGAAAATTGATTGGGAAAGTACTGGGTTCCGTGTGGTGGGAGAAGCTGAAAACGGTATCGAAGCATTGGAGCTGGTGGAGCGGATGGAACCGGATCTTTTACTGACGGATATCCGGATGCCCTTTGTGTCGGGGATTGAACTGGCCAGACAGGTCAGAGAGGTGCGGCCTACCACACAGATTGCTTTCTTAAGCGGATTTGATGAATTTTCCTATGCACAACAGGCCATTCAGTACAACATTATCAGTTATATGCTGAAGCCCATTACTATGGCGGATCTGACGGAAGAACTGAAGAAGATCAAGCTTAAGATCGATGGCATTTTTGCGGAATTTGACACCAGAAAAAATGATAATCCCAATCTTCAGCAGTTTTTTCTACCGCTGCTATTGGATGATTATGTAAATTTCGACAGTGGAGAGAGAGAAGAGAAGTTGATCGAACAGGCGATCGCGAATGGATTCCTGAAGGACCGGAATAACTCGTTTGAGTATGCTGTACTGGCAATCTCGGTGGAAGACAGAGACGGACAGAACTGCACCCGGCCGGAGCTCGCACATTCGGCTGATATGATCCTGCAAAAAATATATGAAGCATTACAGCTTTGCCATGGATGGGCGGATCATAACGATACTGGCGGCTACGAGGACCACGTTTGAAAAATATCTTCATATTGCAGTCGGTGAGATGGTACAGAGTACGGAACGTATTTTGAACATGCATTGCCACATTGGTGTCAGCCGTATCAGAGAGCGTCTGGGAGAATGTCACGAGGCATACCACGGAGCCATGAGTGCACTGGGATATTGCAAACCGGGAGAGAGCGGGATCCATTATATCGCGGATGAGGAACGGGACAACTCCATGGATATGGAAATGGCTTCGGAATACGTGGTGCAGATGGAGAATCTGATCCGAAGCGGTTCCCGCACAGAACTGGAGCAGTATCTGAAAACTGTTTTTGAAAAACTGGAGTCGGAACAGGATGCTCAGTTAAAATGCAAGTTTATGATTTTCAGAATGTCATCGGCACTCATCCGTATAGCTTATACCGTGACGGATGACAGCGCCCTGTTCCAGCGGTTTGCCATGCTGGAGGGTCCGGTGCGAGAGGTAAAAGACCGTTTTACGTCCTTATGTCTGGAGGTCTGGGAGCTGATCAACGCCGGCAAGAAAAAAAGCAGCCAGATCCTGTGTGAGAAGGCAATGCAGATCATCGAAAGGGATTATGGTGATCCGACGCTGTCTTTGGTGGGTGTCAGCAACAACATTCATGTAAGTCCGAACTATCTAAGCGCACTGATCAAAAAGGAGACCGGAGCCAGCTTCGTAGACCTGCTGACCAAAAAACGGATCGAGACGGCGAGAGAGCTGGTACTGGGCAGCGCAATGAAAATGAGGGAGATCGCGGAACGCTGCGGCTACAGCGATCAGCATTATTTTAGTTATTGCTTTAAAAAATATTGCGGAATGTCTCCCAATGCCATGCGTCAGGAGAAAGAATCATTATGAAAAAACGGAAAGCATCACTTTCTTTTATCATTACGATATTGGTGGTTGGACTGGTTACACTTTTTTTACTGTGGTCTACCTTTTTCTTTTTATCACTGTATGTATCCAGTATGAAACAGGCAGCACAGACCAGCAGTGAACAGGCGGTGACACAGGCATCCAATGCGATCTCCAACTATATCGGGGACATGCAGGAGATCATGAGCCTGATCGAAAAGAATCTGACAAAGAGCGGAGGAAAATCCGACCAGACCCTGGAGACACTTTGCAATGTACGCTCGGATCTCGTGGCTGTCTATATTTACGATGAACAGGGACGTCTGATGGATTCCTATACAGGGACGCATACTCTGAAGGAGCATTATCTGAAAGATCTGTCTTATATTGCACTGGATTCTTACAATCCGGACGTGCTTTATTTGTCGGAACCGCATGTGGAGTCTCTTCTGCAGGACTATTACCCCTGGGTGGTATCGGTGCTTCAGGAACTTACCGGGGCAGACGGACAGAGGATGCGGGTTGTCATTGATATCCGCTTCTCTAAAATATCGGATTATGTGGATAACGTGGGAATCGGACAACATGGTTATTGCTTTATTACGGACAGCAACGGAGAGATTATCTATCATCCACAGCAACAGCTATTATATTCCGGGCTGAAAAAAGAGGCAACCGCCGGACTGGATCTGAGCAGCAACGGTTCTTTTGAGACAGATGACCTGATCTGCAGCGTGAGGTCTCTGGATAATTGTGACTGGAAGGTTGTGGGAGTCAGTTATATCAGCGAACTGGTGACAGCCAAGGAAATGGAACTTTTGGGCAATATCTGCGTAATGCTTACCATTATTTTGCTGGTGACAATGTTGGTAAGCTTTCTGGTCTCCAGACTGGTGACGAACCCGGTGCAGCGCCTGATCCGGGCTATGGGAGAGTTTGAAAAGGATGCAGCGGGATATGTTTATCGTCCGGTGGAAGGGACTATGGAGATCGAGGCACTATCCCAGTCCTATGAGCACATGGTACGAAAAATCCAAAAATTGATGAATCAGGTCCGTCAGGAGGAAATATCTCTGCGGAAAACAGAACTGAAAGCATTGCAGGCACAGATCAATCCTCACTTCTTATATAACACACTGGATGCCATCGGCTGGCTGTGTGAAGAAGAAAGATGTCAGGATGCCGTGGAGATGGTCAACGCATTGGCCAAGCTGTTCCGTATCAGTATCAGCAAAGGACATGAGCTGATCACGATTCAAAAAGAGGTGGAACATGCGAGGAGTTATCTGAAGATCCAGAACTTCCGGTATAAGAACCAGTTTTCCTATGACTTCCAGATAGAAGAAGACTGTCTGCAGTATTATTGCAATAAGATCACATTACAGCCGATCATTGAGAATGCGATATATCATGGGTTGGACCGCATGGTGGATGAGGGACATATCCAGATCCGGATCTACAGTGAAGGTGAGGATGTTATTTTCCGGGTGGAAGACAATGGGGTAGGTATGTCGGAAGAACAGTGCAGATCCATTCTGCATAAGGAGCCGGGGGACAATTCCGGTATCGGTATTAAAAATGTAAACGACAGGATCAAAATATATTTCGGAAAAGAGTATGGACTGTCCATTGAAAGTGAACTGGATGTGGGAACCTGTGTTACGATACGGATGCCTAAAGTAGAAGAAAATGCAGCGGCAGGATGGGAGAAGGTATGAGAAATAAGATAAGGAAGAAAATACTGTCCCTGCTGCTTGCGGGAATCCTGGCAGCCGGGCTGTGTGGCTGTGGACAAGAAGCGGAGACGCAGAAGACACAGGTCGCAATGATCGTTAAATCTACAGAAAGTGCTTTTTGGAAAAGCGTTTTTGCCGGAGCCGGAGCAGCAGCCACGGAGTACAATATTAATATATCTTTTGATGGGCCGGCGGCGGAGGAAGATTATGAAACGCAGAATGAGATGGTACGCCGGGCAATGGATGACGGTGTGGACGTGATCATATTTTCTGCCGTGGATTATAATGCCAATGCCGAGATCATTGATCAGGCGGCACAGAGAGGGATCAAGATCATCGTGATCGATAGTGATGTGAACAGCAGTCAGGTCAGCTGCCGTATCGGAACCAACAATCTCCAGGCAGGGATAAAGGCAGCGGAAGCAGCGCTTGCCACTGATGATGAGGAATTATATATCGGTATTGTGAACTATGATGTGAATTCCGCTAACGGACAACAGAGAGAGCTTGGCTTCCGGCAGACGGTGGAGCAGGATCCGAGGGTCAAAAATATAACCACGATCAATGTGCTCTCCACCACGGAAGATGCCAGAGCGGGAGCCAAGGAAATGCTATTGTCCGATTCCAGGATCAATGTGGTGGTGACCTTTAATGAATGGACCAGTCTCGGAGTAGGCTGGGCGATCCGGGATCTGAACCGGGCAGACAGGATCCAGGTGGTGGCTTTTGATTCCAATGTGGTCTCTGTGGGAATGCTGGAGACCGGAGAAGTAGATGCCCTGATCGTACAGAATCCATATGCTATGGGATATCTCGGAGTGGAGACAGCAGCCAATCTGATGAACGGACAGACAGGCGGTCCCAGCGTGGTGGATACTGCCACGACCATTGTCACCAGAGAGAATATGTATGAACCGGAGAGTCAGAAGATATTGTTTTCTTTTGAAGAGGAAGGTTATTGATCCTGTGCAAAATCTTACGATAACGATAAGCAAAGTGTAAAAATATGTACAAAGCATGAACAAAATATGTACAGAATAGTATAATTTCTTACCCCTTGCGTAAGATTTTGCATATCTTTTTTGTACAACCTGACATATAATTACCTCATCAAGAGATGAAACACATACAATTTCATCAAAACAAGGAGGTATTTTTGTATGAAAAAGATCATGTCACTACTGTTGGTCGGCATTATGATGCTCAGCCTCGTAGCGTGCGGAAAAGACGGCGGAAAGAACGGCGGAGAGCTGAACGTAGGTGTATTCTATTATACTTACAGTGATACTTACATCTCCAGCGTACGTACCGCACTGGACAACGCACTTACCGAAGCAGGTATCAAGTTCCAGAATTACGACGGCAACAGTAACCAGACCACCCAGAACGAACAGATCGATACCGCTATTGCACAGGGTACCAACCTTCTGATCGTTAACATCGTTACATCCGGTTCCGTAGACGCTTCCCAGGCTATCGTTGACAAGGCAAGCGCAGCAGGAATCCCTGTTATCTTCTTCAACCGTGCGGTTGAGTCCGATGAGGATGAAGGTAAGGTATTAGGCAGCTATGACAAGTGTGCATTCGTAGGAACCGATGCTCCCGAAGCAGGTCATATGCAGGGTAAGATGGTAGGCCAGTACGTAGTAGATAACTTTGATGCTATCGACTTAAACGGCGACGGCAAGATCAGCTACGCAATGTTCATGGGTCAGTTAGGTAACGTAGAAGCAATCTATCGTACCCAGTACGGCGTAGAAGATGCAGACGCAGTGATCACCGCAGCAGGCAAGCCCGCTCTGGAGTACTTCGATGCATCCAATACTGATAAGTACCAGGTTGACCAGGACGGTAACTGGTCCGCAACCGCAGCTAACAACTACATGACTACCAACCTGTCTCAGTACAATGAGTCCGCTGGTAACATGATCGAGCTGGTAATCTGCAACAACGACGGTATGGCTGAAGGCGTTATCTCCGCTCTGAATGACAAGGGCTACAACTTAGGCGACGGCAGCTGCACCACCATTCCTGTATTCGGTGTTGACGCAACTGACGCAGCTAAGCAGCTGATCGCAGATGGCAAGATGACCGGTACCATCAAGCAGGATGCAGAAGGTATGGCAAACGGTATTGCTTACCTGGCTAAGAATATCCAGTCCGGTAAGGAGCTGATGGCAGATACCGACAGCTTCAATATCTCTGAGAAGGTTAGCAACAAGATTTACATCCCTTACGCTACTTATACCGGAGAATGATCTGAATAACAAGTAAATAAAAAGAGCGGCTGCTGCATCGGGCAGCAGCTGCTCTTTATGTATAGGAGGATGCGTATGGGACAGGAAGTATTGCTTCAGATGACAGACATATGCAAGGAATTCCCCGGCGTAAAGGCACTGGATCATGTATCCCTGACCGTAAAAAAGGGAACGGTACACGCGCTGATGGGAGAGAATGGCGCCGGTAAATCCACCTTGATGAAGTGTCTGTTCGGTATCTACAGTAAGGATGCAGGAAAGATTGAACTGGAAGGCAAGGAAGTTAATTTCAAAAATTCCAGAGAAGCATTGAATAACGGAGTGGCCATGGTTCATCAGGAACTGAACCAGGCACTGAAGAGAAATGTCATGGATAATATCTGGCTGGGCCGTTATCCCATGACAGCAGGTATTATGGTCAACGAGCATAAAATGCTGGAAGACACCAATAAGATTTTTGAAGAACTGGGGATCGCAGTAGACCCCAAGAGAATTATGAGTACGATGCCGGTATCACAAAGGCAGATGGTTGAGATCGCCAAGGCGGTATCCTATAACAGTAAGATCATTGTATTCGACGAACCTACTTCATCCCTGACGGAAGAAGAAGTGGAGCATCTGTTTAAGATCATCAACATGCTTCGTGACAGAGGATGCGGTATTATTTATATCTCCCACAAAATGGCAGAGATCCTTAGGATCGCAGATGAAGTAACCGTCATGCGTGACGGTACCTGGATCGCAACGGAGCCTGCTGAAGAATTGACCACAGATAAGATCATCAGACTCATGGTAGGACGTGAGCTGACCAATCAGTTCCCTCCCAAGACGAACAAACCCGGAGAAGTGGCATTGGAAGTGGAGCATCTGACTGCAAGGTATTCCCTGTTGCAGGATGTATCCTTTAAGGCCAGAAAGGGTGAGATCGTGGGTCTGGCCGGACTGGACGGAAGCGGCAGAACGGAGACTCTGGAGAATATCTTCGGCGTTGCTACCAGGAAAGACGGTCTGATCAAATTAGACGGCAAAGAAGTGAAGAACCGCAATGCCAGAGAATCTATTAAAAACGGCTTTGCACTTCTGACAGAGGAACGTCGTGCTACCGGTATTTTCGGTATCCTGAATATCCGGGAGAATACGGTGATCTCCAGTCTGAAGAAGCATAAGAGAGCAGGATTTTATCTGAGTGATAAATCCATGGAGAAAGACACCGCATGGGCTATTGATGCCATGCACATCAAGACACCTTCCCAGAAGACGAAGATCCGGTCATTATCCGGTGGTAACCAGCAGAAGGTTATTCTCGGCAGATGGCTTCTCACAGAGCCTGAGGTGCTGATGCTGGATGAACCTACCAGAGGTATCGACGTAGGTGCAAAATATGAGATCTACCAGTTGATCATCGATCTGGCGAACAAGGGCAAAGTTGTCCTGATGGTATCTTCGGAGATGCCGGAGCTGCTGGGTGTATGTGACAGAATACTTGTCATGAGCGGCGGCAGACTGGCAGGAGAAGTAGATGCCAAAAATACGACACAGGAAGAGATCATGTCTCTTGCTGCAAAATATGTATAGGAGGATATGCGTATGAATCCCGGCAAAGCAATTCAAAATAAAATTAACGGCGTAAAGCAAAATTTTGCAGATTACAAGAAGCTGGACAGCAAGGACAAGAAAACTTATTGGAAAGAGTTTTTACTGAACAATGCGTTGTACATCCTGCTGATCGTAGCAATTATTTACACTTACATCCAGAACTCCAATTTCCTGTCGGCGGCTTCCATTGTCAACATTATCAGCCTGTCCGCAGCGAACCTTCCCATTGCCTGTGGTATTGCAGGATGTATCGTATTGACCGGTACTGACCTGTCCGCAGGACGTGTGGTAGGACTTACCGCATGTATTACCGCATCCCTGATGCAGTCCGTAACCTATGCGACCAAGATGTTCCCGAACCTTCCGGTACTTCCGATCCCTCTGGTGATCCTGATCGTACTGTTGGTCGGTGGTATCGTAGGATGGGTCAATGGATTCTTCGTGGCGAAGTTCCAGTTACATCCCTTCATCGTAACTCTGGCTACCCAGCTGATCGTATATGGTTTACTGTTAATGTATATCATGATCAACGGCAATAACGGCCAGCCTCTGTCCGGTCTGGATCAGCATTTCAATGATGTGGTAAAAGGAAGCGTAGTATCCTTTAATGCCGGCGGAGCGAGAATCGCCATTCCCAACTATGTATGGCTGGCAGCTGTCATTGTTATCATTATGTGGTTCATCTGGAACAAGACAACCTTCGGTAAGAATATGTTCGCAGTCGGTTCCAATCCGGAAGCAGCTAAGGTATCCGGTGTTAACGTAATGCGTACTACCATTCTGGTGCATACTCTGGCAGGTGCTATGTACGGTCTGACCGGTTTCATCGAGTCCTCCCGTATCGGTTCCAATACCGCCAACACCGGTCTGAACTATGAGTGTGATGCTATTGCAGCCTGCGTTATCGGCGGTGTATCCTTTGTAGGTGGTACCGGTAAGATCAGCGGTGTTGTACTGGGTGTATTCCTCTTAAGAATCATCTTCGTAGCACTGAACTTCCTGTCCATCAACATGAACATGCAGTATGTGATCAAGGGACTTATCATTCTGGTTGCCTGTGCGATCGATATGAGAAAGTATCTGGTAAGAAAGTAATGACATAAGACTCACCCATAGAAAACATCCGTGACTGCTTGCAGGCAAAGGATGTTTTCTATGTGGGGAGTAAAACAATATGAGTATGAAGGACGACAGTCCGGAATACGAATATTGGTTGCAATTTCGAGAGTGCGCAGCACATAGAAATTGCTTATGATAGATTTGGAAAAGGAAAGATTATGAATCAGGAACAAGTGACAGCAGAGAATACAGAAGAAAAGGCAGCAGAGGTCACCGCATCGTCAGAAATGGCGGGACAGACACAGGAGGCGGTCCGCCCGAAGGGAAAATGGTTCGGCCGCGGTATCTACGGAAGCAAGGATGTCCCCATCCGCATTTTGGACGGCCTGATCGGTGCTTTGATCGTGGTGATCGTGGGAATGATCATTTTCTTCGCGGTACGCGGTGGATTCAACATTATGTACGATACGGATGGCGGAAGCGAAGTGCCCGCACAGAAGATCCGCTACGGCGAGTTCATTACGGAGCCGGAGACACCTTACAAGCCCGGATACACCTTTGACGGATGGTATACGGAAAAGGAAGGCGAGACGGTATTATGGTATTTCCAGTCGGAAAAAGTTACGGGCGATATGACATTGACCGCGCATTGGATACCGGCACAGTTCACAGTGAAATTTGACTATGATGGTGGCACGGATGCAGACGGTGCGGTCACGGAATCCAAGCAGGTGACTTTCGGTGAGACCTATGGCACACTTCCGGAACCGGTCAAAGAAGGAAGCATCTTTGCCGGCTGGGAATACAGCGGACAGACGATCACCGCAGATACCGTTGTCCAAATGACAGGAGAACATGTCCTGACAGCAATCTGGAAATGATCTGTTCATTGTTTCAATATCGGTAAATTCAAGAACTCCCGGCTGGAGGCAGATACTGCTTCCGACCGGGAGTTCCTGTTTTTTGAAAGCAATTTTCCCAGATTGTTATAAAAGAAAAGCCTCTTGACAGGATGCAAAGAATGTCGTACTATTGTATTATACAAATAATACAACAAAACAATAGATATGAAAAAGTAAAAACGAAATGAAAATTATTAAGAAAGGATGATAGGAATGGCGTGGGAATTAGATGCTGACAGGCCAATCTATGCGCAACTGGTAGAACGGATCCAGCGGGAAATCGTATCCGGAAAATATCAGCCGGGAGAGAAGCTCCCCAGCGTCCGTGATCTGGCGGCGGTGGCAGCGGTGAATCCGAACACGATGCAGAAGGCATTTGCGGAACTGGAGCGGAGTGGTCTGATCATGACGCAGAGGACCAGCGGCAGAACGGTTACGGAGAATACGGAACTGATCTCCAATACGAGGGAGAAGCTGGCAGCTGGTCATATGAGGAACTTTATAGACAATATGCAGGAGCTGGGGTATGACACCGGGGAGATCAGAGAGCTCTTGGCTAAAATGCAGTCCTGAGAGACCGGGGATTCCGGTAAATAATCAAGAGAGGCGGAAAATAAATGAATAATTTGGTGGAAATCGTGAACTTAACCAAGAAATACGGCACCAATGTGGCCGTGAATCATCTGACCGTAAGTCTTCCCAAGGGGAAGATCATTGGTCTGCTGGGACCCAACGGAAGTGGTAAGACGACCCTGATCAAAATACTGAACGGTCTGCTGACACCGACGGAAGGAACCATTCTGATCGATGGCAATAACGTGGGACCGGCGACTAAGAGTAAGGTGGCCTATCTCCCGGACCGCACATACCTGACTATGAATCAGACGATCCGGGAGATCCTGGATTATTTTCAGGACTTTTATGCGGACTTTTCCAGGGAACGTGCAGAAGAAATGTTAAAAAGCCTTGGAATCGACCCCACGGTGAAGATGCGGACCTTATCCAAAGGTACAAAAGAAAAGGTACAGCTGATCCTGGTGATGAGCCGGAATGCCAGCCTGTATATTCTCGATGAGCCGATTGCCGGTGTGGATCCTGCAGCGAGAGATTATATCCTGCGCACCATCATCAACAACTACAATCCCGAAGCTACGGTACTGATCTCCACCCATCTGATCGAGGATGTGGAGCAGGTGCTGGATGAAGTGATCTTCATGCGCTACGGTCAATTGGTGTTATATACATCCGTTGACAATATCAGAGAAGAGAAGGGTAAGTCTGTAGATGCTTACTTCAGGGAGGTATTCGCATGTTAGGAAAGTTGATGAAATATGAATGGAAAAATATCTGGAGAGCAGGTACACTGATGCTTCTGGGAATGTTTGTAGTCACCGTGATCGGCTGCGTGGTATTACGCATGCCGGGAGGGCTGGTAGCGGAGATTGCGGACGGCAATGATATAAATGCGGCACAGAGCTGGTTTGTAGTCTCTTCCTTTGTGGCAACACTGATCCTGTATGTGATCATGCTGTTGGCGTCTACCTGGGGCATGTTGATCTTCCTGGGAATCCGTTTTTACCGCAGCATGTATACGGATGAAGGCTATCTGTCCCATACTCTGCCGGTGACGGCAAACCAACTGTTCTTAAGCAAGGTACTGGTCTCCGGTGCCTGGTATCTGTTCCTTACGATAGGCATTGGTATCTCAGTGATGGCACTGGTCGTGTCTTTGATGACAGGACTTTTAAATGTTGGTGAACTGAGTAGTGTAATGACACAATATAATGGGAATATCTGGGAATTCCTGACGGATGCTTTTTATGAGATTGGCAGAGCATATGAAGACGAGATGGGAATCAATCTGCTGCATTATGGGATCACGCTGCTCTTAACCTATGTAGTAGGACCTTTCATTACTATGGTCACTCTGTTCGGAGCCCTGACGATCGGTCAACTGTCTTCTAAACATAAAGGGTTCATGGGAATCCTGGCCTATGCGGGAGTGACGATCCTGTCTTCCATCATCGGCAGCACGGTACAGAGTGCTTTCATGTTTGGTACAAATGTCATGAGCAGTCAGAGTGGAATCTCGGTGAGTGCCAATTCGGTCTATGATATTAATGTGATCACCAGCCTGCTCCTGGCAGCGATCATGTACGGAGTATCTTATTACATTATGAATAAAAAATTAAACCTGGACTAACAGGTATGGCACCTTGCCCTTACGTACGAAATTTGGTATAATAAATCCAAATTGACAACAGGGAACGGGTGAAGGTACATGCAGGAGATACTTGATAGAATTTTAGGAGGAAACTTCGATTATGAGAATGGTTCTTTGGAATTCTCCTGCTCTAAAATAGAGATTTCCCTGTCTCAGGGAACAGCGTACGAAGGCTCTTTTCACATCCTTTCTGCATCGGAAGGCTATGTAAAAGGATCTGTAATATCGGACCATCTGCTGATGGAATGCATAACAGACCAGTTTACCGGCTCCGATGCAGAAATTTTTTATTGCTTCCATGGAGAGAATCTGGAGGAAGGGGATGTGGTGAAGGGCTCTTTTTCTGTAGTCAGCAACAGGGGAGAATACAATCTGCCTTTCGTGGTGACCGTGGAGCATGGCGTATTGAATTCTTCCATCGGTACCATAAGGAATCTGTTTCATTTTGCTAATCTGGCGAAAAGTAACTGGGCGGAAGCGGTACGGTTATTCTATGATCCGGATTTCCGGCGTCTGTTCCAGGGGAATGATGAACATTTTTATGGCTGCTATCGTATGCTGTCCGCCTATGAGGGCAATGAGCAGAACGTGGAGGAATTTCTGATCTGTATCAATAAAAAGCAGCAGATAGAGTTTCTGATAGAGGAAAAGGAACTGGTGAAAAAGCTTTCCAGAGCGGAAGGTAATTACGGGGTGACGGAGAACAGCCTGAATATTGTCAGAAACGGCTGGGGATATACCGATTTACAGATCGAATGTGAGGGAGAGTTTGTCTTCACAGAAAAAGAAACATTAAGTGATGACGATTTTCTGGGAAACCGGTGCAGACTCCCGGTCTATATCGACAGCAGTATATGCAGGCCCGGTAAAAATTTCGGCAGGATCTATATATACAATGCTTATACGTCGCTGGAGATCCCGGTGACGGTACAGCTGGGGGATATGACGGCGGTGCGGCATGCGGACCACAGTCATATGCAGTGCAGAGCACAGATCATGAAATATTATGAGGATTTCAGATTACGTAAGATCGGAACAGGTACCTGGCTGGCAGAGACCGGCAAATTGGTGGAACGTATGGTGACTATGGATGAACGGGATGCATCGGCCAGACTGTTTCAGGCACAGCTTCTGATCACCGAAGAGAGATACAATGAAGCCGGCTGGATCCTGGATCATGCAGCGGATATGCTGGAGGAACAGAAAGCTGCCGGCGGGGATCTGTGGGCATATTATCTGTATCTGACGACACTGATCCACAGAGATCCCCAGTATACCAGGCAGATGGCGGAACAGGTGGAGCAGATCTATCGCTATGACAGGACCAGATGGCGGGTGGCGTGGCTGCTTTTGTATCTGTCGGAAGAGTATAACCGGTCTGCTTCCGGAAAATGGTTGTTCCTGGAGAAGCAATATCAGTATGGATGTACCAGTCCGGTCATCTATCTGGAGGCATTGGCACTTCTGAACAGCAATCCTGCATTGTTGCGGAAACTGAACGGATTTGAACTGCAGGTGCTGCATTTTGGCGCCAGACAGGAGGCAATCAGTGACAGCCTGTTAGAACAGCTTCTGTATCTGTCAGGCAGAGTGCGGGAATATTCGCCGCTTTTGTGCAGAATTCTGAAAAAAGTATATGGGAAAAAAGAAGATGTACGTATCCTGCAGGAAATCTGCAGTCTGTTGATCAAAGGAGGCAAGACCGGTACGGATGCTTTTGGCTGGTATGAGAAGGGTGTGGAAAGCCATCTGCGGATCACCAATCTGTATGAATATTATATGGCCTCGACAGATATGGATTCCGTAACGGAACTGCCGAAGGTAATATTGATGTATTTCTCGTTCCAGAACAATCTGGATTACGAACACAGTGCCTTTTTATATGCGTATCTGTTGAAACACAGGGCGGAATACGAAGAATTGTATGAACATTACGAACCGCGTATCGAACGGTTTGTCATCGATCAGATTCAGAAACAGCACATTAACAGACATCTGGCGGTGCTGTATCAGGGATTCCTGACGCCCGCGATTGTGACGGAGACAATGGCAAAGCCCCTTTCCCGTCTTCTGTTTGCACATCTGGTACGGGTGGAAGATAACAGAATACGCAAGGTGATCGTCGGTCAGCCGGGCAACCTGAAAATGACGGAGACTTTACTGCAGAACGGTATCGCATGGGTGGCAATCTACGGAAATGATTATACCATTGCATTTGAGGATGCCTATGGGAACAGATTCCTGAAAAATGTGGAATACACGCTGGAAAAGCTTTTGGTGCCCGGAAAATATCTGCGGCTGTTGGAACATTATGTGCCGGATACTGTGGAACTGGATCTGTATTTTGCACAAAATGACAGAGGAGAAGAAGCTATGCCTTCCGCAAAGTTAATGCGTATGGCAAGACTTGCGGCATCCGATGCCGTGGAGCCGAAGCTGCGGCATAAAATAGCGGTAGAGCTGGCGCAGGCTTATTTTGATGCCGATGATGTGCAGGCATTGGATGAATATCTGCAGGAGTTTGCTGGAGAACATCTGACGGTGGAACAGAGGGAGACCGTACTGCGTTTCCTGATACTGCGGGGGAATTATGAGAAGGCATATCAGTGGATCGAACGGTATACACCGTATTTTGTGGAAGCCAAAATATTGCTGCGCCTGACGGATGCGCTGATCTCACAGTCCGTACATGACGGAGAACCTGCCTTATATGCGGCGGCATTGTCTGTTTTTCGCAGAGGAAAATACAACGGAAATGTTTTGGAGTATCTGTCTCATTATGTACAGGGAACGACGAAAGAGTTGCGTGATATCTGGAAAGCAGCCAGATCTTTTGAAGTAGACTGCTATGAACTCAGTGAGAAAATTCTGGTACAGATGTTGTTTTCCGGTGCATTTGTGGGAGAACGGCTGGATATTTTCCGCTATTACGTATCCCAGGGAGCCGGACAGGAGATCGAAGAGGCGGTTCTGATCCAGAGCTCTTATGATTACTTCTGTAGAGAAAAACTGACGGAGGAATACATTTTTCATGAAATCCGTAATTGCTATCTGCGGGGGGAAGAGACACAGAGAATCTGTAAACTGGCATATCTGAAATTCTATGCGGAGAACAGAGACAGGCTGGAGAGAGAAGATGAGCTGCTGATCCGGGACTTCCTGCAGGAAATGATGAAAGAGCATATTCATCTGAACTTTTTCCGGGAATATAAGGACTGCCTTCCCGAGCTGCAGGAACTAAAGGACAAGACCATTGTGGAGTATCATACCAAAGGCGGTGTCCGGGCAAGAATTCATTATGTGATGCTGCATGAGAACGGACAGGCGGAGGATTATCTGTCGGAATACATGCAGGAAGTATACAGTGGAGTATTTTTCAAAGAGTTTGTGCTCTTTTTTGGTGAGAATATTCAGTATTATATTATGGAAGAATCCGCAAACGGAGAACAACTGACGGAGAGCGGAAGCTTACAGAAGAGTGATATCATGAATGATAATCCGGACAGTAAATACGAGATTGTCAATGATATGATGATCAGTATGACGCTGCAGGATGATGATACACTGGATCATCTTCTGGAGGAATATTACCGCAGAGAATATCTGGATCACAGACTGTTCACTCTGCAGTAAGATCAGACAGACCACAGAGAGGAGGCGGAAGGAAGATGCGACTGCCGGGAAGCGAAAAAGTAATCGTCGGATATGATCTTGGCAACAAATATGCGCAGATCAGCTGCTATGTTACGGGTAGTGAGGAAGAGATCAGAACATTGTCTTCCGTAGCGGGATCTTCGGTCTATACAATTCCGCTGGCGCTCAGTAAGAGACAGGGAGTCAACCAGTGGTTTTACGGAAGTGAAGCAATACGATATGCCGGGGAGGAAGAAGGAATTCTGGTGGAGAACCTTTTGAAGCTGGCCAGGGACGGAGAACCGGTGCAGATCGACGGCGCACCGATTGATCCGGTTGCATTGCTGACGCTTTTCCTGAAACGAAGTCTGGGTCTTTTATCTCAGGTGACAAATACGGAACGTATCGGTGCCCTGATGATCACCTGCGAAGAATTGGATCATCGGATGTTGGAAGTGCTGACAGCAGCCACAGAGGGACTTCATCTGAAGACGGATCAGATCTGCTTCCAAAGTCATGTGGAGAGCTTTTATTACTATAATCTGTACCAGCCGGAGGAACTGTGGCGGCATAAGACGATATTATGCGAATATGGAGATGCTTCCATACGTACCTACTGCATGGAATGCAACCGGCATACCACACCTGTAGTGGCATATATGGAGGAGAGGGAATTTCCTTTCCCGGTACCGGAATCCGATGAGAAAATGCAGGAGATCGCGAAAAAACTGTGTGAAAATCAGATGATATCTTCGGTATATCTGATCGGTGAAGCTTTTTCCCGGGACTGGATGAAGGAATCCCTGCGCTATCTGTGTAGGGGGAGGAGAGTTTTCCAGGGCAATAATCTGTTCAGCAAGGGTGCCTGTTATGGCATGATGGAGAGACTGACTCCCGGGGAAACCGGTAAAAATCATGTGTTTCTGGGAAAAGATAAACTCAAATCCAATATCGGAATGAAGGTTCTCAGACAGGGAGAGGAATCCTATCAGGCATTGCTGGATGCCGGAATCAACTGGTATGAAGCCAAAAATACCATGGAATTCTATCTGCTGGAGGGACGAGCTGTGGAGATCCTGATCACTTCCCTGACCGGCAAGGGGAACCGGATCGCCAGAATCGTACCGGAAGAATTACAGGAGGGAATCATCCGCCTGCGGATCAGCGTGGAAATGCGGGATGACACACACCTCAAGGTAGAACTGGAGGATTTGGGATTTGGCACATTTCGTGCTGCAACACATCACATCTGGAAGGAAGAGATCGAACTCTGACCGGAGATGAAGATGGACGGAGATGAGAATGGAAATGAAGGCAAGTCTGTGTGTAGGTGAATATTGTGAGACAGCCTATAATATAGAAGAACTGGAGATCCGGGTCTATTGCATGGAGGAACTGTGCTATTGCCTGAAGGAAAATGCGTTTCTTCTGGATATGTCTATCATGAATGATAAACTGGTGGACTGGATCGGAGAGGAATGCAGGGTCAGAGAACTGGCAAAGCAATTGTACCCCATGGTACATAAACAGGGGTCACTGAGTGTTTTCGTGCTGACGATTCTGCAGTATGTGGGAATCTATGGGGAAGAAGAGCTGCAGGCAGTCGCACAGGTGCTGAAGCAGGGATCCGGACTCAGCAACCTGGAGAAACGTAAGAGCCAGATCGACTATATGGTGGAAAAAAGAAAATATGCCGCGGCCATTCGCGGATATGATATGCTATTGGAAACCTGGAGTGATCTGAAGAGAGAAGGAAGAGAGCTTCCGGCCGGAAAAGTCAGGGCGGCGATCCTGCATAATAAAGGCGTGGCCCTTACCGGACTGATGCTTTATGATAAGGCGGCAGAGTATTTTCGTGAGGCATGGCAGGCGGATCCGGACAGAAGCCATCTGGATGCTTATCTTGCGGCAAAACGCATGGAGCTTTCGGAAGATGCTTATGTGGCATTTGCGGCCCGGAACCCGGAATTCTATACAGAATCTCTGGAACTGGAGAAAAGTATGGAACAATTCGGGAGAGAATGGGAACAGCAGCCGGAATTCCGGCAGTTGAAACTGCGAAGAGAATGGCGCGCAAATGACAGACAGAAATATGATGCGGAAAATGAGAGACTCATCACAGCATTGAAAAACAGTTATCGGACGAGTGTCAGCATATAACAGGACTGGAACGGACAGGAGAAAACTATGGCGTGGTGGAAACGCTTTTTTAAGAAAAAAACAGAACCGGTGGAAGAGGATGACTGGGAACAGTTGGTCTATACACGTAACGGTGTAAATTTTGAAGAGGAAGATCAGCGGAAACGTTACATTGTGAACTGCCTGGAGCAGATAGCGGAAGCTTCCAGGGAGATCGATCTGCTCACCGGGGAATATACACTGGTAACATCGTACCTGACGGATATGGAAGAGATTGAGGCGTTACCTGCACAGCAGAGAGGGGAGATCAACCGTACCGCAGGTAAAATATCTGCGCTGGAACAGGAACGCAGTAAATATCGTGAGAAGAAAAACCGGATGAAAGATGCGGATTATTATGCCATCCGTAAAAGAGAAGATGAGATCGAAGAAGGGATTCAGAAGATCCGGGAAGGCGAAAAATACGGCAATCTGGTACGACAGGATCTGCATCGACTGGATGGAGAACGGCATGCCTATGAATATCGCAGAAATGAACTGGAGAATCTGATGAACAATCAGAGGGGAATGGCGGTGATCTTCCTGACGGCATTGATCGTGTGCGTGATCATGCTGGCTGTTCTGCAGTTTGCATTTGAAATGGATACTTACGTGGGATATTTCCTGGCGGTAGGCGCCGGCGCAGTGGCAATCTCCTATGTGTGTATCAAATACATGGACAGTGACAGGGAATTGCAGCGTGTGGAGAAGACCATCAATAAACTGATCCAGTTGCAGAACAAAGTAAAGATCAGGTATGTGAACAACTGTCAGCTGATGGAATATCTGTATCTGAAATATAATACGGACAGTGCAGCCAGACTGGAAAAGCTGTGGAAAATGTACCAGGATGAAAAGGAAGAACGGAAACAGTTCGCGGAGGCGGAAGCCAAGATCGAATATTACCAGAAGCAACTGGTGGAACAGCTGTCTAACTATCGGGTACAGATGCCGGAACGCTGGATCGGTCAGACGGCAGCTCTTTTGGATAAACGCGAAATGGTGGAAATCCGACATGAACTCATTCAGAGAAGACAGGCGCTCCGCAAACAGATGGATTACAACCAGGAGGTGGCGGAGACCGCCAGGAACGAAGTGAAGGATGTAGCAGCAGCATACCCCAGATATGCAAAGGAAATTCTCTCGATGGTGGAGCGTTACGACCGATAAAGAATTGACAAGACCCTCCCGTTATGTTACTATGACACCGTGTTAGCAATTTACCATGCTAAAGTATACAATGCGGCCAACAGTGAGTGGCAGAACGGGAGGATGTATTATGAAAAGAGTATTAGTGGCATTATTGGCGATCAGCATGGCAGCAGGTGTTCTTACCGGCTGTGGTTCTAAAGGATCTGATAAGACATTTACCGTAGGTTTTGATGCGGAATTTCCCCCTTACGGATATCGTGATGACAATGGAGAATATGTAGGCTTTGACCTGGATCTGGCAGCGGAAGTATGCAAGAGACAGGGCTGGGAACTGGTAAAGCAGCCCATTGATTGGGATGCAAAGGATATGGAGCTTTCTTCCGGAGCTATTGACTGTATCTGGAACGGGTTCACCATGAACGGCAGAGAGGATGCCTACACCTGGACCGAGCCCTATGTGGATAACAGCCAGGTGTTCGTCGTAGCAGCAGCTTCCGGTGTACAGAATAAGGAAGAGCTGGCAGGCAAGGTTGTAGCGGTACAGAAGGATTCTTCCGCACTGGCTGCACTGAATGATGAAGAGAACACCGATAACATTGCACTTCGTGATTCCTTTGCACAGCTGATCGAGTATGCGGATTATAACACTGCATTCATGGATCTGGAGCAGGGTGCGGTAGATGCCGTAGCTATCGATATCGGTGTGGCACAGTACCAGATTGCCCAGAGAGAAGCAGGGAAGTTCGTTATGCTGCAGGGTGAGGACAACAAGCTGGCAGTAGAGCAGTACGCCGTTGGTTTCTTAAAGGGTAACGATGAGTTAAGAAATACCGTGCAGAAGACCCTCGATGAGATGGCAGCAGACGGTACTTTCACACAGATCGCTGAAAAGTGGGGACTGACCGACAGTGTCTGCCTCGGTAAATAACAAAAGATAATTGATGTAAGTCAGGATAATTAAGGAGTAGATTTCATGAGTTTGCTGACCATGAGTGCCCAGCTGGCAGAGGGCTTTCTGATAACGGTGGAAATATTTGTACTGACCCTTTTATTCTCCCTTCCTCTTGGGTTGATCGTAGCCTTCGGAAGAATGTCGGGATGTAAGGTGATCCGCATTATTTCCAAAATTTACATATCCATCATGAGAGGAACCCCTCTGATGCTGCAGATTATCGTGGTGTATTTCGCACCCTTTTATGTGTTCCGCATGCACGTGGGAACGGGGTATCGTTTCCCGGCGGTGATCGTGGCATTCGTGATCAACTATGCAGCATATTTTGCGGAAATCTACCGTGCGGGGATCGAATCTATTCCGGTGGGACAGTATGAGGCTGCGCAGGTACTGGGCTACAGTAAGGCACAGACTTTCGTGAAGATCATTCTGCCGCAGGTGGTGAAGCGGGTGCTTCCGCCGGTGACCAATGAGACTATCACATTAGTCAAGGATACTTCTATGGCATTTACCATTTCCATCGCGGAGATGTTTACAGTCGCGAAGCAGATCGGAGCAGCACAGACCAGTGTGGTTCCGTTGCTGGCGGCAGGTGTATTCTATTATATCTTTAATCTCGTTGTGGCATCCTTCATGGAATACCTGGAGAAGAAGACATCTTATTACAGATAGGTGACAGACAGGAGTATCGTATATGGAACAGACAGACGGCGAAATCCTCTTAGAAATGAATCATGTGAAAAAAAGCTTTGATGGAAACGGAGTGCTACGGGATATCTCCCTGACCGTGAAAAAGGGAGAGGTGGTCTCCATCATCGGTCCCTCCGGTTCCGGGAAGTCCACACTGCTTCGCTGTGCAACGCTTTTGGAAAAAATGGACGGCGGTGAGCTGATCTATTTAGGGCAGACGGCAGCTTCAGAGAAAACGGATAAAAACGGCAGAGTACAGTGCGAATATGCATCGAAGGCGGAATTACATAATATCCGTAAATGTTTTGGACTGGTATTCCAGAATTTTAACCTTTTTCCCCATTATACGGTGATGAAAAATATCATCGATG
>ERZ772872.1270-NODE-1270-length-23038-cov-3.757908_pt1 | contig 23038 bp, 16 predicted proteins | sample MGYA00512132_ERZ772872 | MGnify/ENA primary metagenome ERZ772872 (study PRJEB29015, sample SAMEA2737724) | human gut metagenome | biome: human gut; feature: human-associated habitat; material: faeces | place: China | collected 2012 ...
AATACCTTGCTGTTACGCCATGGGGAGATTTCTATCCGTGTCACCAGTTTGTAGGTGATGAAGATTTCCTGATGGGAAATGTAAACGAAGGGATTACAAGACCGGAGATCGCAGATGAGTTCCGTTGCTGCAACGTATATACAAAAGAAAAATGTAAGAAATGTTTTGCAAGATTCTACTGCAGTGGTGGATGTATGGCAAACGCATACAAGTATGCAGACGGATTAAATGATTCTTATGATCTGGGATGTGAGATGGAACGTAAGCGTGTGGAGTGCGCGATTATGATAAAGGCTGCAATGGCAGACGAAAACTAAGAAAGGGACTTGGACATGAAGAAGAGTAAAGGAATAGTAAGCCTTGTTCTGATTGCTGCACTTTTAGGACTTCTTGGATTTACCTGCTGGCAGGGATTTGGTTCCTCCCACACAGGTTCCGCAAGAAATATCAATCTTGGTCTTGACCTTGCCGGTGGTGTCAGCATTACCTATCAGACAAAAGACAAGAATCCTTCAGCAGAAGATATGAAGGATACGATCTACAAGCTGCAGAAGCGTGTAGAGCAGTACAGTACAGAAGCAAGTGTATATCAGGAAGGGGATGACCGGATCAACATCGAGATCCCAGGTGTATCCGATGCCAATAAAGTTCTGGAAGAACTTGGCAAACCAGGATCACTGGTATTTCAGGATGCAGATGGCAATACCGTTCTTGAAGGAACAGATGTTAAAAATGCAGAGGCTCAGACACAGGAGAACTCTACGACTAAGAACAAAGAATATGTCGTAGCTCTGCAGCTTACCAAAGAAGGAACAACCAAATTTGCAGAAGCAACAGCAGCAAATGTAGGAAAACAGATTTCCATTATTTATGATGGACAGACAATCAGTTCACCAAGAGTTAATCAGGCGATCGAAGGCGGAGAAGCCGTTATCACAGGGATGTCAAGCTATGAAGAAGCAGACAATCTTGCAGCTACCATCCGAATCGGTGGACTTTCTCTGGAACTGGAAGAACTTCGCTCTAATGTAGTAGCTGCACAGCTCGGAGAAGAAGCAATCAGCACAAGCTTAATGGCTGGTGCCATCGGACTTGCCATCATCTTCGTATTTATGTGCTTCGTATATCTGATTCCGGGACTTGCAGCAGGTCTAGCACTTCTGATCTACACAGGACTGATCCTGGTGCTTTTAAATGCATTTAATATCACGCTTACCCTTCCGGGAATTGCAGGTATCATCCTTGGAATCGGTATGGCAGTCGATGCCAACGTTATCATTTTCGCCCGTGTGCGTGAAGAAGTGACAACAGGTATCAGTGTTAAGACTTCCCTGAAGAATGGTTTCCACAAAGCACTGTCTGCGATCGTTGACGGTAACGTAACAACTCTGATCGCTGCAGCTATTCTCTGGTTCAAGGGTTCAGGTTCTGTAAAAGGATTTGCACAGACATTGGCACTTGGTATTGTTGTGTCAATGTTTACGGCACTTGTTATTACCAGGATCATCATTTTCTCTCTGTATGCGATTGGTCTTCGTGATGTGAAATTTTATGCGAAGAAATTCAAAAAAGAAAGAAAAGTTATCGACTTCCTCGGAAAGAAAGCCATTTTCTTTGCAATATCAATTGCTGTGATCGCAGCAGGTTTTGTAACAATGGGAGTCCAGTCGGGAAAAGGTGAAGGTGCGCTGAACTACAGCCTGGAATTCAAGGGCGGTACGGCTACAACCGTAACATTTGATAAAGATTACTCGATCAAAGAGATTGATTCAAAGATCGTTCCGGTTGTAGAAGATGTGACCGGAGATCACAATGTACAGGCACAGAAGGTAAAAGACAGCAATCAGATCATCATCAAGACACAGACGCTGAATCTTGACGAAAGAGAAGCACTTAACAATGCGCTTGCTGATAAATTTGGTGTAGACACATCGACAATTACAGCAGAAAATATCAGTTCTACGGTAAGCTCCGAGATGAGACAGGATGCGATCATTGCAGTTATCATTTCAGCGATCTGTATGCTGATCTATATCTGGTTCCGTTTTAAAGATATCCGTTTCGGTGCCAGTGCGATCATTGCCCTGATCCACGACGTACTGGTTGTACTTACCGTATATGCGCTGATGCGTATTTCAGTCGGCAATACATTTATCGCATGTATGCTGACGATCATTGGTTATTCTGTCAACGATACGATCGTTATCTTTGACCGTATCCGTGAGAACCTTGCATTAAAGCATGGTAAACAGACAAGGGAAGATCTGATGGAAGTAGCAAACCGAAGCCTGACACAGACCTTATCACGAAGCATCAACACATCCATAACAACATTTATTATGGTATTTATGCTGTTCCTTCTTGGTGTAGCAAGTATTCGTGAATTTGCACTGCCGCTGATGGCAGGTATGATCTGCGGTGCATATTCATCTATCTGCATTGCAACCGAGTTGTGGTATGTGATGAAAGTTCATCTTGGTAAAAATAAAATAACAGAATAAGATCTGTTGAAGAAAAGTGAAAGTCCTGGCAGTTATTTGCCGGGACTTTTAAGATTCATAGGAAATTACGTCCTATGAATCTTAAAGCCCTCCGGGCGGGATCACACTGCGTCGGAGATGAATTATGTCGCGCAGGCGGTGAATCCTGTAGAACAGGATTCTATTTTAGAAAAAAGGAGAAACATATGGATACGATCGCAGCTTATCTGATCTTTTTAAATCTGGTGGGCTTCCTTATTATGGGAGAGGATAAAAGAAGGGCGAAAATGCATCGATGGCGGATCTCAGAAAGAATGCTTTTTTTAGTCAGCATTTTAGGCGGCAGTATCGGAACGTGGGCGGGAATGTATGTGTTCCGCCACAAGACGAGACACTGGTATTTTGTTATAGGAATACCACTGATCCTCATTTTACAGATCGCAGGTGCCATCTGGCTTTATCGTCAGGGCTTATATCATTTATAATAATTTGATATAACTATTCTGGCATTTGGAATTGCCAAAAAAAGGAAAGTCATATATAATGATAAACATAGCAAAAGACAAGTGTTTTTCGTAGAAAGACACATTGATCAAACAGCAAAGAAAGGGAGAATTACGGATTATGTATACACTGGAAGATATTCAGGCAGTTGATATGGAAGTGGCAAATGCCATCACCGATGAATTTGAACGTCAGAACAGTCATATTGAGCTGATTGCATCCGAAAACTGGGTAAGCAAGGCAGTGATGTCGGCGATGGGCAGTGTTCTTACAAATAAATATGCAGAAGGTTATCCGGGGAAAAGATATTACGGCGGATGTGAGTGTGTGGATGTTGTAGAGGAACTTGCAAGAGAGCGTGCGAAAGAGCTGTTTGGCTGTGAGTATGCGAACGTACAGCCACATTCAGGTGCACAGGCGAATATGGCTGTACAGTTTGCCATCTTAAAACCGGGTGACACGGTCATGGGAATGAACTTAGATCACGGCGGACATTTGACACACGGAAGCCCTGTAAACTTTTCCGGTACTTATTTTCACATTGTACCTTACGGTGTCAATGACGAGGGATTTATTGATTATGACAAAGTAGAAGAGATCGCGATGGAGTGCAAGCCGAAGATGATCATCGCAGGTGCAAGTGCTTATGCGAGAACCATTGATTTCAAGAGATTCCGTGAGATCGCAGATGCATGCGGAGCAGTTCTGATGGTCGATATGGCACATATCGCAGGACTTGTCGCTGCAGGACTTCATCCAAGCCCAATCCCGTATGCACACGTTGTCACAACCACAACACACAAGACACTGCGTGGACCGCGTGGAGGCATGATCTTATCCAGTCAGGAAATCGCAGACAAATATAACTTTAACAAAGCTATTTTCCCTGGAATCCAGGGCGGACCTTTGATGCATGTGATTGCTGCGAAGGCAGTCTGCTTTAAAGAGGCACTTCAGCCGGAGTTTAAAGTATACCAGCAGAATATCATTGACAATGCACAGGCACTCTGCAAGGGACTGTTAAGCCGTGATATTAAAATCGTATCCGGCGGTACAGACAATCACCTGATGCTTGTTGATCTGACAAATTATGATCAGACCGGAAAGGCAGTGGAGAAACTTCTCGATTCTGTCAATATCACCTGCAACAAGAATACGATCCCGAACGATCCGAAGTCCCCATTCGTAACAAGCGGTGTACGTCTTGGAACACCGGCAGTTACTTCCCGTGGACTAAACACAGAGGATATGGATCAGATCGCAGAGGCGATCGCCATGATGATCAAGGAGGGTGAGTTGGCAGCTGATAAAGCGCGTGCAATCGTAAAATCTCTGACAGAGAAATATCCGCTGGAGAGATAAAAGAGAATAGAATATAATTTAATAATGAATAAAAAATGAGGAACCTGTTTCGTGACAGGTTCCTCGTTTTTTGTGCTTTTTGAGTTTGTTATTTTATATCATCTGCAATACGGTACAGTGTGTAGTAAGTAGTTCTGGTCTGTTTATCCTTGGTCTGGTAAGTAATGACTACGGTTGTTGGAGCAAGGACACCTGTACTCATGTGGTGGTATTCAGAATTATAGTATGTAGATTCGAATACATAACTGGATGCAGAATAGTTTGCATAATGTCCTAAGTTTAATTTGAAGGACATGTTATTCTTAATTTTTTTGACAGATTTTGTAGTTTCTGCATTAGAGATCGTTTTGCTGTTGGAAGTAGAATATGTCGTTTTTGGTTTACCGTAAGTTCTGTATTTAATACTTTTTAATTTATAACCCTTGTTCATTGTTACATTGATTTTAACAGAACCTTTGGAGTAAAGATTCTGATAATCGTATTCATTTCCATCAAAAGTTAATTTTTTAAAAGGATTATTGTTGGATACAGTTGGTTCGAGTACTCTGACTTTTACGGACAGAGATTTCACCTTTTTGTTTTTTGCATTGTATACATCAAAGCTGACTTTGTAGGTACCGGTCTTTTTTGCATAAACTCCAATGTAACCACTGTTTTGAGTTTGAGAGGAACTAACAGAAAGACTGGTTACTTTCGCTTTCAGATTTTTATTGCTGGTTTTCAGGTTTTTGATGGTTCTTCCAGATGTTCCGAGCTGTACGGCAATAGCGTAGTCGTTGACCATAGGAAAATCTTTATAATAGAACACATCTACATTTTTTGGTACACTTGGATTTGTTGCGGCAGATACCGGTGTGGAAGGGATTATGAATAATCCGGCACACAGGCACAGGGTAAGGATTGTGCAAACAATTTGTTTCATTAATTTCATATCAGATATCCTCCTGTTGGATTATTTTGCAAGGCGGTTGATGGTATAACTACTTTCACATTTCTGCTTTGTATATTTGTCAGTATAAGTAATTTTGATCTGGGTGCGGGCAGCAAGTGATGTAGAAAAATATCTGCTGCCATCAGAATAGGAATTATCATATATCTGGGCGTATTCGCCAAGTTTGATAGTACTGTTATTTTTAACCGTTTTTACGACTTCTTTACCGGACTTATTGTAAGTGGTAACAGTAATTTTTTTCAGTTTGTAACCTTTATTCATGCTAATGCTTAATTTACCGGATTTCTTGAAGGTAATAGCACTGCTCAAATATTTTTTGTCAAATTTTACGGATTTGATCGGCTGGTCATCAGATACATATACGGTTGTCTTGCCGGAAGAAAGTTTTTTACCTGCTTTATCACAGATGTTGTAGGTTACTTTGTATGTACCTTCTTTCTTTGCATAAAGACCGATTTCTGCGTAAGGATTTGTATATTCGTCTGTGGAAGTGCTGGTATAGTAGCGGGTGTTTTTGGCAATCAGATTTTTGCTGTTTGTCTTGATATTTTTTACATAGCAGACTTTACCTTTTGGTAAATTGATATGGATATCTGAATTACTCTGTGATCTGCTGTATATACGCAGTACTTTGGTGGTTGGTGTGGTTGTGGTGGCTGCGGATACTGTTGACTGCGGCTGCAGTAAGAGCATTCCGGCGCAGAGACAGAAAGCTAAGAACAAGCTTGCTGTTCGTTTGAAAATTTTCATAAGTGAATCCTCCATTTTTATAAGTATTTTATAAATGTTACAAAAATATTATAATATGTAGAAAAATTTTATACAATCGTAAATTTAAGAAATAAATAAGAAAAATTACAGAAATATATCAGAGAATTTCAATATGCCAAAACTTGTATTTTATGTGATGTTATTTTATAATTGTATACAATAGATTGCATATTTTATAAGCCGGCTAAGGACAGACAAAATAGAAATTAAAACGGCATGCAGAGTATGCAGAAGCGAGGAATATATGAAGAAACAGAATAAAGGAGTTCCGGCATACCGTGACATTCGCTGGGACAGACTTGATAATACAGCCCATCTTTTTCCTGTCATAGCCGGGGAGAGCATGAGCAATGTATACAGGATCAGTGTTACACTGAAAGAAGAGATTGATCTGGAATTATTGCAGAAGGCACTTGATATGGTATTGCCGAAGTTTGACGGTTTTAATTTAAGACTGCGTCAGGGTGTATTCTGGTACTATTTTGAGGAGAACGGAAAGGCAGCGCCGAAAGTCCGTATGGAGAACAATTTCCCATGCAGGTATATTCAGCAGAACAAAAACCGCAGTTATATGTTCCGTGTGACTTATTATAAATGCCGGATCAATCTGGAAGTATTCCATGTACTGACAGATGGTATGGGAGGAATTAATTTCTTAAAAGAACTGACCTATCAGTATCTGCGTCTGGCACATAAGGATCTTCAGAAAAAATTAGGGGATTCTTTAAGCGTTGATACGTCTTTGAACAGGGAGGACAGTTTTTTAAAGAATTACAAAAAAAGCTCTGCAAAAGGTTATCAGACAAAAAAGGCATACCTGATCCGTGGGGAAAAGTTAAGACCGGGTGAGTTTGGTGTGATGCACGGCTACATGAAAATCCCCGAATTAAAAAATGTCTGTCATGCGATGGGAGTCAGCATCAATGAATATCTGGTAAGCGTATATATTTGGAGTGTTTATACGGAGTGTCTGCACGGCATGCCGTCAAAGTGCCCGATCCGTGTTGCCGTACCGGTCAATCTGCGCCCGTATTTTAATTCGATTACCACAAAAAACTTTTTTGCCATGGTTTCTGCAGAGTTTCATCCGACCAAAGAAACCTATACGTTTGCGGAGGTAGTTGAGATAGTGAAAGAAAGCCTGCGCAGTCAGATCAACAGGGAAAATCTTGAAAAACTTTTTTCTTATAATGTTTCCAATGAGAAGCTTATGATCGCAAGGATAGTTCCACTTTTTCTGAAAAATCTGGCAATGAAATATGTTTATACAACCTCTGCGCTTGCAAATACTGCAACAATCACCAATATTGGAAATATTTCCGTGTCAGAAGATTACCGTCCATACGTGGAAATGTTTCAGGCGTTTCTTGCAATGTCGAAAGGGCAGCATTTGAAAGGAACTATCTGCTCTTACGGAGATACACTTGTATTCAGTTTCAGTTATGATCTTGTGGATGCATCCGTGCAGCGTGGCTTTTTCCGGAAAATTGCTTCAGATGGGATTGCAGTAGAAATAAAGAGTAATGGAGTAAATTATGAGTAAATGCAGAAATTGTAATGTGGAGATATCAGATGAAACAGAGCGTTGTCCGCTCTGTGGGTCAGTGTTAGAGCATACAGGTGATGTGGAAAACATGTACCCGGATGTGAGAGTGCACACCAGAAAAATGACGCTGATAAGCAAGATTTATCTGTTTTGTGCACTTTTAGCTGAGGTGCTGCTTATTTATATCAATATAGTTACCGAGTCCCAAATAGCGTGGAGTGCCATTGCAGGACTGGCATTTTTCTACGGATATATGCTGATCCGCTTTGCAATCCTTGGAAAAACAGGTTACCGTGCCAAGATCACGGTACTTACGCTGATGGCGATTTTGGTCGTGATCGCGATTGATTTTGTGGTCGGATACCGTGGCTGGTCTGTCAACTATGCGATACCGGCAGCAATCATTCTGGTCGATATGGGTATTATCATATGTATGATCGTAAACCGCAGAAACTGGCAGAGCTATATGATGTGGCAGATTTTTATGATCTTATGCAGCATTGTTCCGGTAATACTGATTTTTACCGGTATCGTGACGGCACAGCTTTTTGCATTGATCGCATTTGCGTTTTCCCTGTTTCTGTTTCTTGGAACACTGATCATCGGAGACCGCAGAGCAAGAGTGGAGTTAAAGCGAAGATTTCACATTCGCTGATACATTAAAATAAAAAGAGCAAACAGCAGCAGAACAGGAGCAATCGGATGAGAGAAAACGAAGCGAGCATCAGGGGAAAAGTCATGAGGGACCTGATCGCCCATGTGACAAATGATCACCTGATTGGGAAGAAGATAAAAAACGGAGAATTAAGAAAAAAGATCGGAGATTCTGAACCGCCATGGAAATGTCCGGACTGTTTTTCCTTAGAAGTGATCGGAATGGACAACTTTTCCATGGAATATTTGCAGTCAAAAGAAAATCCAAATACAGAAAAGGTCATTTTACAGCTTCATGGAGGGGGATATGTTGGAGCAATGCGGAATGCATACCGCATGTTCGCAGGACTATACTGTGAAGTCAGTCATGGAATGAGCGTGCTGACCCCTGATTACCGTGTGGCACCGGAGCATCCGTATCCGGCAGCTTTAGAGGATGCCTATGCAGCATATTGTTATCTGTTGGAGCAGGGGTGGTTTTCTGAGCAGATCATCATCGCGGGCGATTCTGCAGGGGGTGGTCTTGCAATGGCGTTATGTCATTATTTAAAAGATAAGGGAAAACAGCTTCCATGCGGGATCGTAGCGATGTCACCCTGGACAGATCTTGCTGCGCGTGGAGAGTCTTATGAGACAAACTATGAGAAGGATCCTCTGTTTGGAAAAACAAGGGACAGCCTTATCTATAATAAGGATTATATCGGAGACAACGATCCGTTAAATGCTTATATTTCACCTTTGTATGGAGATTTCAGGGGATTTCCGCCGATGCTGATACAGGTCGGCTCTTATGAAATGCTGCTCTCGGATTCTGTGGATGTGGCTGCAAAAGCAAGAGAGCAGGGAGTTAAAGTAAGGATCAGTATTTATGATGGGATGTTCCACATCTTTCAGATGGCAGCAAAAATGCTGCCGGAATCTAAAAGAGCGTGGGTTGAGATCGGTAAATTTATTGATGTTTTGCTAAATGACTGACATCCATATAAACCGGGATACCATTTTCATATTTTACCGGAACTTCACCGAGTACAAGTGGGGCAAGGTAATCAATAAGCGGCTGCGCAACATCATTGCCGGCATCATTGATCCATTCTCTCGGAATTGATTTTGCTTCGTTTGCAATGTGTCGGATCTCGGCATGCTCATATGCGATCTCATATGGGGCATCGGAGATACGGCGCATTGTTACCATGGAAGCGGTAACCCCTTCTTCGGAAAGTGCAACAGCTTTTCTGCCGAGAGCAAATGCCTCATCAAGATCAGTCTTTGAAGCGAGATGTGCTGCGCAGCGCTGTAATACGTTGACTTCTACGGAACGGACTTTGACATCAAGTTTTTCCTTGACTAAAAATTCAAGCGTTTTTCCGGCACCGCTTAACTGGCTGTGCCCGAACGTGTCAACAGAACTCTCAGAAGCACTGATATAGTTGCCGGAAGCATCACGGATACCTTCGGATACGGCAACGATCACGTTGTTACGCTCAAAAAGCATACGCTTTACATCCAGTAAAAAATCTTCTTTATCAAATGGAACCTCCGGGAGATAAATCAGATGAGGTGCTGTATTATAACCGTTTCTTGCGAGTGCAGATGCAGCAGTCAGCCATCCGGCATCACGACCCATGATCTCGACGATCGTCACACTCTTGACTGCATAGATAAATGTGTCATGTGCGATCTCTAAAAGAGAAGATGCGATATATTTTGCAGCAGAACCAAATCCAGGTGTATGGTCTGTTTCGCAGAGATCATTGTCGATGGTTTTTGGAATACCGATGATACGCACCGGGCTGCCGATCCGCTTACCGTATTCAGAGAGCTTTAAAACGGTGTCCATGGAATCATTGCCGCCAATATAAAAGAATGCATCAATATGGTAAGTTTCAAACTGTTTGAAAATGAATACATAGGAAGAATCATCATCTAAATAATTTGGCAGTTTGTAACGGCAGGAGCCAAGATACATTGCCGGAGTGACTTTTAAGCGGTCGAGATATTCCGGATTCTGCTGCATTAATTCAGAAAGATTCATCAAATCATTGTTTAAAATACCTGTGATTCCGTTTAAGGAACCATAAACCGTGTCATACATATCAGAACGCATCACACCGTCGATCACACCGGCAAGGCTGGCATTGATCGCAACGGTAGGGCCGCCTGACTGTGCTACCATACAGTTTTTTGGACTCATAAGAAAAACTCCTTTGTGTTTGATCTTCTTTTTGCAATGTCTATCATACAAAAAAAGACACGGTTGCGCAATCATTAATTTAAATAGAAAGAGTGATGTTATACCATGAAAATATGTACATTGTGTCCTAGAATGTGTGCTGTAAACAGAGAAGCGAAAGAACGCGGGATCTGTGGACAGACAGATGAGATCAAGGTGGCACGTGCCGCACTGCATTTTTGGGAAGAACCATGTATATCGGGTGAAAAAGGTTCCGGGGCGGTCTTTTTTTCAGGCTGCGCGCTGCACTGTGTATTCTGCCAGAATGAAAATATTGCAAATGGTACGGCGGGGAAAGTCATAAGTACCGCACGTCTGTGTGAAATTTTTCTGGAACTTCAGGAGAAAGGCGCAAATAATATTAATCTTGTAACACCGGGACAGTTTGCACCACAGATCATAAAAGCAGTGGAGCTTGCCAGAGACCAGAATTTAACAATTCCGATAGTTTATAACACAAGCAGTTATGAAAATGTGGATACGATCCGTTCTCTGGAGGGAATTGTGGATATCTATCTTCCGGATTTTAAGTATCAGGATGCCGCTTTAAGTGCAAAATATTCTCATGCACCGGATTATCCTTCTGTGGCAAAGGAGGCGATAAAGGAGATGGTGCGTCAGACGGGAGAAGCTGTTTTTGAAAATGGGGAAGATTCCCTGATGAAGCGGGGGACGATCGTGCGTCATCTGATCCTGCCGGGATGTACGAAAGATTCCAAAGCAGTTTTATCATATCTGCATGAAACTTATGGCAATGAAATATATATCAGTATCATGCATCAGTTCACGCCGCTTTCCAATGTAAAAAAATATCCGGAATTAAACCGAAGGATTACGGAACGTGAATATAATGAAGTTGTCGATTTTGCGATTGATATAGGAATAGAAAATGGTTTTATCCAGGATGGAGAGACAGCTGAGGAAAGTTTTATTCCTGAATTTGACAATGAAGGAGTTTGAGGTTGACGCTTTTTCGAATATCTCATATAATTCCATAGTGATGATGGTAATAAAGGGAGTGTGAAGCAAATGAAGAGAAAAATAGCAATTATCGCTGCACTTTTCTGCATTGGCTGCATTGTGGCAGAGCCTGCGACAGATATAAAAGCTGCCGGGATTCAGGTGGCTGCTGCACAGACAACACTTTCCGCGGATAATTCGCTGGAAGTTTTATCACTTTCTGCGGGAACATTATCCCCGGATTTTACAGGAAAGACAGTACAATATACAGCTACCGTACCAAATGATGTTACAAGCGTTACGGTGACGGCAACACCGGTCAATGAATTTGCGACGGTGCAGTCGATCACAGGAAATGACAATCTTCAGGTTGGTACCAATACGATAAAAGTTGTCGTAAAGGCACAGAACGGGGCACTTGCCCAGTATACGATCACGCTGACAAGAGAAGAAGGACAGGCAGCAGACGGGCAGACGACAGACCAGCCAGCAGATGGAACGGACGGGCAGACCACAGATCAGCCGTCAGATGGACAGACGACAGACCAGCCGGCAGATGGAACGGACGGACAGAATGCGGAGACTGAGACAGCAGAAGATGATGATACTTATAATATGGAATATCTTCAGCAGGAATACAATGACCTCTCAGAACAGTATGCGAAGGAAAAATCCTTTTCCAGAAATATGATGGGAATCATGGCATTTGTGATCGCAGTACTCGTCGTGATTATTGTTAATCTCTTATTAAGAGGAAGCAAAAGAGATGACTGGGATGATGAAGAAGATCAGGATGACTGGGACTGGAAATCTGCAAAGAAAGTAGAGGATCAGGAGCAGCAAGAGGATGCTGATTTCGAAGAAAACAGCAGTATGGAAGAAGAAAATGATATTGAACCGGAAAGAAGATGCTTCTTCCATAGAAAAGCAAAAACGGCAGATGAAACAGAAGACAGGGACGATGACGAGACAGAAAACGAAATCGGCGTGTCAAAGATCCACAAAGTACATGCAGGATTATTCGGAAGGGGTATGTCGGATGATCTTGAAGATGAGGACTGGGATGACGAGGAGGAGTTCTCACCGGTAGAGAAGAAACGCCCGGAGAAAAAAGAGCAGCTGGAGGAGAAACGCCGTCCGGAGAAAAAAGAGCAGCCGGAGGAGAAACGCCGTCCGGAGAAAAAAGAGCAGCCGGAGGAGAAACACCGCCCAGAGAGAAAAGAGCAGCCGGAAAGAAAACATACTCCGGAGAAAAAACATATTCCGAGAGAAGAAGAGGAAGATGATGATTTAGAGATCATCGATTTAAATGATTTATAAATAGGAACAGAATGGAGAGACTATGCAGATACGATATACAACAAAGGCAAAAAAAGCAATTGATCTGGCTTCAAAAATGTCGAAATCACTGCATCACCACTATATTGGAACGGAACATATCCTGATCGGACTTTTAAAGGAAGGAACAGGTGTTGCTGCACAGGTGTTAAATGAAAATGGTGTCGAGCTTGACAAAGTCATGCAGCTGATCGAAGAACTCATTGCGCCGGACGCACAGGTGTTGACGGCAGAGGCAAAAGAATATTCACCAAGAGCATTGCAGGTGTTAGAAGGTGCAGCCAGAGAGGCAGCGCGTTTTCATTCAGAGGAGATCGGAACGGAGCATATTCTGATCGCAATGATGAAAGAGACGGAGTGTGTGGCATCGAGACTTTTAAATACGTTAGCAGTCAATATCCAGAAAATGTATGTGGATATCCTGATCGCCATGGGAGAAGATGCAAGCCTGTATAAAGAAGATTTCATGAATGGAAAACCGGTGAAGAAAACTGCATCGGATACACCGGTACTAAATCAGTACTCCAGAGATCTGACTGCATTAGCAGCCGAGGGGGCTTTAGATCCGCTGGTTGGCAGACAGGACGAAATCGACCGTGTAATACAGATCCTAAGCAGAAGAACAAAAAATAACCCTTGCCTGATCGGTGAACCGGGAGTAGGAAAGACAGCGATCGTTGAGGGAATTGCAGAGCGTATCACAACCGGAATGGTTCCGGACACCGTTGCTGGAAAGAGAGTTGTATCCCTTGATATGTCCGGGATCGTTGCAGGTTCAAAGTATCGTGGAGAGTTTGAGGAACGCATTAAAAAAGTACTTCAGGAAGTAAGGGCAGCAGGTAATATCCTGCTCTTTATCGATGAACTGCATACGATCATCGGGGCAGGTGGAGCGGAAGGTGCGATAGATGCATCTAATATTTTAAAACCGGCACTTGCACGTGGAGAACTGCAGCTGATCGGTGCAACAACGATTGATGAATACCGCAAATACATTGAAAAAGATGCTGCATTAGAGCGCAGATTCCAGCCGGTTACAGTGGAAGAACCAACAGAAGAAGAGGCAGTGCAGATCTTAGAAGGACTGCGGGATCAGTATGAAAAGCATCATCAGGTAAAAATCACGGATGAGGCAGTATCAGCAGCAGTTCGCCTGTCGGCACGTTATATTAACGACCGTTTCCTGCCGGATAAAGCAATTGATCTTATGGATGAGGCGGCAGCAAAAGTACGTCTGCGTGCAGGTGGAAGACCGGAAGAAGTTGTGGAACTGCGACACCGCATTAACATGTTAGAAGAGGAAATGCTGGAATTTTTACATGACGGTGATGTGGAAGGTGCAAAGCAGAAGAAAAATGAAAAAGAAGAGTGTGAAGAACAGCTTACCAAAATACAGACAAAGATAAAGAAAGATGGCCGCAGTAAAAAGTTAAAAGTGACAGAAGACGATATTGCAGATGTGGTATCCGGATGGACAAAAATCCCGGTGAGAAAAATTGCCGAAGGGGAGGCTGCGCGCTTAAGAAAATTAGAGGCTACTTTACACAAACGTGTCATCGGTCAGGAGGATGCAGTAAGTGCGGTGGCAAAAGCAGTGCGCAGAGGCCGTGTAGGATTAAAGGATCCGAAGCGCCCGATTGGTTCATTCCTGTTTTTAGGACCGACCGGTGTCGGAAAAACAGAGATATCAAAGGCACTTGCGGAAGCGGTGTTTGGCAGTGAAGAGTCCATGATCCGCGTTGACATGTCAGAATATATGGAAAAACACAGTGTATCAAAGATGATCGGATCACCGCCAGGATATGTAGGACATGAGGAGGGCGGACAGCTCAGTGAAAAAGTGCGCCGGAATCCATATTCTGTGATCCTGTTCGATGAGATCGAGAAGGCACATCCGGATGTATTTAATATTCTGCTTCAGGTACTTGATGATGGACATATTACAGATTCACAGGGACGCAAGGTAGATTTTAAAAATACGATCATCATTATGACTTCAAATGCCGGAGCACAGGCGATCGTTGAGCCGAAAAAACTTGGATTTGCAGCTTCAGATGATGAAAAACAGAATTACGACCGGATGAAAAACAGTGTTATGGAAGAGGTGCGCCGTATTTTTAAACCGGAGTTTTTGAATCGTATTGACGAGACAATTGTATTCCGTTCATTGAATAAAGATGATATGGAGCAGATTGTTACCCTGATGTTAAAAGAACTTACAGAACGCTGTGAAAAACAGATGGGAATCCACCTTACCGTACGTGGCAGCGTTAAGAAGTATATCGTAAATAAGGCATACAACCCGAAATATGGTGCAAGACCGCTGCGTCGTCAGATTCAGAATGATATTGAGGATGAGCTGGCGGAAGAAATTTTATCTGGAAAAGTGAAAAAAGACATGGATGTGACCGTGACAATTCACAAAGAAAAGATCGTGTTCGAAACAAAATAAATTTTTACTGAAATATCCGGGAAAGCACTGGAAATCGTAACATGGATATTATATAATAAGGGCACAAAATTTTACGATAAAGAGAAAACTACTTTATCACAGGAGGAAAAAATGGCAACGATCAGCGAATTAATTCGTTCAGAAGCAGATGGAACGATCAGTTTTGGGGATTACACATTAGGTGCAAAGGCGAAACTTGATAATTTCGAACACCAGGGAGATATCTACAAAGTGAAGACATTTTCCGAGATCACAAAGTTAGAGCGCAATGGCATGTTCGTGTATGAATCTGTTCCGGGAACGGCTGTCATGAATCTGAAAGCAACAGATACAGGCCTGACATTTCAGGTAGAGGGGCCGGAAGATGCACAGATTACAGTGGGACTTGAGGATGAGGCAGAGTACGACATCACGATCGATGGCGCAGATGCAGGAAAGATGAAGACAAATCTTGGTGGCAAGTTAAGTTTAAGTGTAGAGCTTGGTGACCATCCGGTAGATGTGAAAGTTACAAAGTGCTAGAAACGGAAAATGAAATCAAAAGAGGCTTATGTGTCAAAGCGGCATGTAAGCTTCTTTTTTTATGTAATAGGAAATTTCGTTGAAATTCTCTATTACATAAAATAATGTTCTATAAATTAAATACGAAGGCTCAAAAAAGGGATGGCATTTCATATCTGTCATCCCTCTTTCCTTTAAAAGATCAAATTCTTGTCTTTATTTTTTCTTTACCTTGATAACACAGGTAACCTTTTTTCCACTGGACGTAGTTGCTGTAATTTTTACCTTTCCAGCTTTCTTTGCTTTTACAGTTCCAAACTGGTCTACCGTTGCAATCTTTTTATTTGAACTCTTCCATTTTACGATATCCGTTGAATTAAACGGTTTTACTTTTGCCTTAAGTTCATATCTGCCGCCAGTCTTCATGGTCAACTGTTTTTTATTTAATTTGATTGACGTCGATTTTTTGGCTTTCTTTACAACATGTACCTTACATGTTACTTTTTTGCCACTCGTCGTCTTAGCTGTGATGACTGCAGTGCCGGTCTTTTTAGCTGTTATTTTTCCATTTTTTACGGTTGCCACTGATTTTTTGGAACTGCTCCACTTAATTTTATCGGTACTGTCAATTGGATTCATGGTTGCTTTAAGGCTTATTTTTTTCCCTTTTACCACATAAATCTCTTTGACATTCATGGTTACTTTTTTAGACGGAATTTTAACTGTAACGGTACAAACTGCTGTTTTTTTACCGTCTGGCGTTTTTACTGTAATTTTTGTCTTACCTTTTCCGACCGCCTTAATCACGCCTTTGGCATTTACGGTTGCAACCTTTTTGTTGCCTGAACGGAATACCACCTTTTTATTTGCTGCATTTTCCGGTGTTATTTTTGCTGTCAGCGTAAACTTTTTTCCTTTATTTAAAGTAACTTTCGTTTTATTCAAAGATATGGCTGTTACCGCTGCATTTCCTGAATCCTGTGAGTCTGGTGCTTTTTCATCTGGCTTCTTTGTATCTGGTGTCTTTTCATCTGGTATCTTCGTATCTGGTGTTTTTTCATCTGGCTTCTTTATATCCGGCGTATTTTCATCCGGTTTTTTATCTCCTGGTTTCTCCGGATCTACATTTTCTCTATCCTTCCACTTCGCATAAAGAACAACATCACCTGTCATATTAGCTTCGATATTCTCTACCAGAACTGTATATTCAGGATCAAGATACCATCCCAAAAATTCATTTGTATCACAGGAAGGCGCTTTCAACCCGACCATTTTACCATAAGTATAAGCATCCGGATTCGGATTTTTTACGTCTGCATCAAGATTCATCACATATTGAATCTGATATTTATTCGGCTTATAGAACAGCTTTATTACCAGTTTATCTGAGGCTTTCCCTGATACAACACTACCATTCACTTCAGGTGCAAACGTATATCCTTCATAATTTCTGCACAGTCCATCTTTTTGTGCATCCACCATGGTATCTGCCTTGGCTGCTCCATGTGCCTTTTCATATAACACATAACTTCCATTTTTCTGAAGATAATGTTCTACCTGATAGCTGCAGACACCATCGAGTGTCTCATCGCCAACCTTTGTAAGAGACACATCCTTAAGCCACATTTTTGTATTTTCCGGTGTATTCTCATCACATGCACCAAAGAAAAATCCAACTGTAGCTTTTTCATCATTTGCCTTAAACTGACATGTAAACTCCTGTTCATCCCCTGTCATATCAAAACTGAATTTCTGTCCACTGATATCAACATCAAGTTTTTTATTTATCTCGGACTTTGCCTTAAATTTTAAAACATATTCTGTATCTTTAGAAACAAGAACATTCTGCGATAACTGGATTCCCCAGGAATCATAAACACCAAACTGGTTTTTCCACGGATAAAGCATATTGATTTCTGCCTGACCGCCCACATAACGGACGCTGGCAGATTCCGGTTCACCACCTGCCCAGAATTTCCAATTCTTTTCGCCTTCCGAGAAATCACCATTCGTCATGTATTCCTGAATACCGGCGCTTGTGATCTGCAAAAATGCCAGATTCGTATCTGAAAATCCATCTGCTTTTATTACGATCTCATAGTTTCCTGTCTGGTGAAATACACTACCGGAAATAGTAATTTTATCATCATCAAACTTGCTGTTTTGTTTTTCCACAGCGGTTCCATTCACATAAACTGTCTTTTCTGCAGCATTCCATGCATCATTGACACCAACCAGGTTCAATACTGCATCCTGTGTCAGCTTGACACTTCCTGCGGATTCAACTTCAGGAATCCGCGTCAGCGCATCTTCCGCACCCATTTCTTCTATACAAATATTATCAAAATAAACTGTATGTTCATCGGATGGTGTGATCAGACTGCCCATCGCCACATTTCCAAGCATGAATGCTATTTCCGCATTATTTTCCGGTGCAGTAAAATAACGGGTGTATTTATGATATCTGCTTCCCAGTTTATAGGTTGTAAGTCCACCTGCAATCTGAAGGCTGACCGGACGGTCCACTGTTGCACGAGCATCAAAGGTAATCTTATATTCAACACCTTTTTTTACCGGAATATTTTTTTGTATCAACTGAAGATCCCAGAAATTCTGAGCCCATTTATACTCAATTTTCGCTTCTTTCGATTCTGTTACGCTGAGCTTTCCCGCAGGATATCCTTCCCCCTCGTTAAAATAGCTGTCTGCCCATGATGCTGTTCCTTTTGAAAAATTACCATTCAAAACCAGATTTTTTCCTGCTGGAAATACCTCAAGATTCCACTCACAAAGATCAAATCCGGAAGCTGAAATTTTAATTTTATATTTTCCTTCCTCTGAAATAGTTCCAGCCGGAATTGTCATCGTAGTATCATCAAATACAGCTTCCACCTGTTTTCCCTCAACTGTTACTGTTTTTTCTGCTGCTTTCCATGCATCCCCTGTACTACTTGCAGGATGCATTTGAAATACAATATCCTGATCTGCTTTTGCTACACCATTTTTATAGAAGAACGGCATCTGCAAAATCGGCGCATTCGAAACATTAAGTTTCACATTACGAAATGAAATTTTGCACTCACCTGATACCTGCGCAAGCAGATATTTAAACTCCATCACACCGGAACTGTTACAGGTAAACGTAATATCCTCGTTTGTCCAGTCAGTTGTCGTCTTACACTGTTTTTCGGTAATAACTGTATAACTTCCATCTGTCGTTTCTATTTTAGCAGTGTATGTTTCTCCCGCACGTTCTGCTTTCTGTTCAAAATGCAGTTCATACGTCATTCCCTCTTCCATCTGCATGGCATCGGCAATCAGCATTTTATCCCATACATTTCCACTTGGAACTGCAGTTACCGTACACACGCCATCTGCCACATCAACAGCCGGATTACCATAAGTACTCCATCCTTTTAAATCATTTCCGCTGCATCCTGCAAAATCACCATTTTCAATCGGATATACTTTTATCTGGCTGTAATCCACGTTATAATTTGTCAGACGTTTCAGGGATATATTATCTATATGTATTTTCTTACCATCATTCCCAACTATAAATGATACACTTCCTGTTTTGTCAGATACATTTTCCGGCACTGTAAAAGATACTTTTTTCTTTTGCATGTCCGAAGTCAGATCCACCGTTTCAGAAATATACTCTGTGCCATTTGCTCCCTTCACCTGCACTCTGATACTATCACCTGAAAATGCAGCAGCATCGAAAGTAAGTTCATAACGATCTTTTCCAAGCAGAGAAATTCCTGTCTGTTCTATGCCAGCATTTTCATCTGTTCCAGATCCAAGTACCAGTTTACGCTGTGTATCAACATTTGCAGCTGCATTACCTTTTACATTCCAAAATTTTAATCTTGTATAGGCACCACCTGCATCTTTATTATTTCCCTGATCAAAGGTTCCGTTATAAATGTGTTCTCCACCCTTTGTCGGTTCCTTATCTCCATCTTCTGTGATTCCCTGATAAAGTCCGATTGCAACCAATGATGCATTTCTGATATAAACTCCGGCCGTGGACGTCAAACCAAGGTTTAATTCCAGACGTGCATAGTCATCGTTAAATTCTTTCATGTCGAACTTATAGGTATAAGTTTTCCATTCGGTCGTCAATGGAACGGTAAAAGCATCGCTGTATTTTGTCCAGCTTCCAAGGAAATTATAGGTAAAATCGCCTGCCTGTGCCGTGATACTGCGTGCTTCATCTGCTTTTGCATCAAATTTTAATTCATATTCATATCCATATGTCAATGGAAACTGATGCATCAGCTGCACAGAGTACCCATTTTCTCCGGCAGAACTGATGCTTACCTTAGCACCACCCTCGGCAGCCGTCACATTCGCTGCACCTCCTGTGCCATTCTGCAGATACCAGCCTTCGATTCCCTCTGCATGTTCAGTAATTTTTCTTGCCTTCGTCAGATCACCGCTTAAGAAATTGGTTTTTCCGACAATGCCGCCTTCTAATCCGCCAGCCTGCGCCGCCTCTGATTCAACAGTTTTTTCATCCTCAGAATAATCATGGATTTCTCCATTTGCATCCAGCAGATCATAGACACGCACATAGTCTACTTTCATCTGTCCGCCATCAATGTCATCCAGATTGCCACTGTCGTAATTACCACCCACTGCCAGGTTTAACATGATATAAAATTCCTGGTCAAACGGAGCCGGATAAGTAAAGTTTTCTTTATTATCTGAACCAATAGAATACCAGTTGGTAATGGTCTTGTAGCACTGATCATCTACGAACCAGCTGATCTTACCCGGTGTCCATTCTAACGCATATTCATGCTCCTGTGTAAAATTAAAGGATGGATCGATCGTCGTATCATAGTGTCCTCCACGTGATTTATTATTCGGCCATGAATTACCAAAATGTATCGTACCGTCAACACTTCCCGTAACACGTCCTCTTGCCTCCATAATATCGATCTCACCGGACGAAGCCCATCCACCATAAGCGTCATCCAGCGGCATCATCCAGAATGCCGGCCAGTATCCGGTACCTTCCGGAAGAGACATTTTTGCCTCAATACGACCATATTTTTTTGCATATAACGGCTCTTTTGCAGTTCCGTTATAATAATCATTTCCTTTTGTCCATAATTTTGCAGAGGTATAAGTGGAGCTTCCTCTGTTTTCTTTTCTTGCCGTAATCACAAGATGTCCATCTTCAAAAGAGATATTTTCTCCTTTTGTATAATATTCTTTCTCAGCATTTCCCCATCCGGCAACTCCATAATCACTGCCATCACCAGACTGATAATCCCATTTTGTCAGATCTAGCGAATCTTCATTAAATTCATCACTCCAGACCAGTTCCCAGTCTGTACTCTTTGTTTCTTTTGTTTCGCAGTCTACTGTCTTTTTTGTAACTTTAGAACCAATCTGGGGGAAATCTGAACTTTCTAATTCTATCTGTTCTGTCTCAATTTCTGTCTCTATCTCAGCATCGTTTTCTGTCTCCATGCCGATTTCTGTCTCTGTCCCTGTTTCCGTATTAATCTCCGTATTGATTTCTTTTTCGGTGCCAGCTTCGGTTCCTGTCTGACTCTCTGTCTCGTTTTCTGATGTCTCAGCTTCTGATATTTCCGATTCTGATACTTCTGATTCCTGCACACTCTCTGTTGTTTGTGCTGCCTCTTCTGTGACCGGATCATTCTGCGCCCCTAATACCGTCCCGCACGGCATCACAGATGTTGCAGCCACAGTTGCCGTCAACGTAATTGCGATAATTCTGGTTAGTTTCCTGTTTTTCATCATTATACTCCTTCTCTTCTTTTTAGGTGCAAATCCCCCTTGCAACCTTATTTTTATTAAAAAATACAATGATGCCAGAAACAATTCTCCATTTTTCAAAATGGTTTCTTTTTTTTACTTTTTATTTCGAAAAAAACACCCGAAAATTCAGATCTGAATTTTCAGGTGCTTTTCTTTATTCATTCTCTTATTTTACTTTGATACTTTTTCCTTCATAATATAAGGTACTCTTAAAGGTTTTATATTTCTTATTGATTTTCACTTTCTTTTCAGCGACAACTTTTACGTAATATGTTTTACCTGATTTCAAAGCAGCTTTTCCATATTTTTTAATCGTAACACTTGTTTTCTTGCTGTTATAGGTACCGACTTTTTTATATCCGCTCTTTTCCTTATTGGAAACATATACCGTATAACTTGTTGCTCCTGTCACTTTATTCCAGTTTGCAGAAATTTTCTTTCCGGATGATTTTAATTTTAAATTCTTGTATGGTGCCTTTGCAAAATATAATGTGTCAGACCATGCACCATAAGCCTTTTTGTTATTATTTAAATTGACATAACCTCTTACTTTGATACGGTAAAACTGTGTTTTCTTGATCTTATTGGTAGAAATATCAAGGCGTTTAGAAGTCGTTGTATTACTTAATATTTTCTTTCCGGAATTATCATAAAGAATATATTCATATCCACTCGCGGAATTAGAAGGATTCCATTCTATATATGCAGTATTTATATATGAATAAAATACGGTATTTTCTACTCCGGTGATCTTCGTTGGTTTAACTTTTACATCATAATAGTAACTGCCAGAACCTGCATAAGCTGTAAAGCCTGTACTGCTTGTTCTTCCTGCATAAACATGTCCACAATAACGGTTGTTCTTTTTTAATCCGGTAATTTTTACATTGTTATTTTGGGAGATAACTTCTGATGCTGTACGCTGCGATGCATTATTTAAATAATAATCGATCTTATAACAGTTTGCACCGGAAGAAGCCGGCCAGGTCAATGAAATGGATGTCGTACCTGCACCACTCTGTTTTACTGAACTCGATGCAACCTGCGCTGGAGCTGTTACAACTTCAATCGCCTTCGACCACGTCACATCGGCCGGCACAGTCGAACCAGAATGTGTTGCTGATGTTCCAATCTGGACGTAATAACTCTTTCCCGCAGAAAGACCTGAAATATAGCTTTCTGATTCATCATAGTTCCGCTCGCTTTTACTGCTGTTAAAACTTGAATCATTGCTGATACGATAATAATAATAAATATCATTCTGCATAACAGCATCCCACTGTACTGTTACAGAGCTGCTGCCCGCTTTTACCTGTTTCACACCTGCCGGTGCCGCAGTCTGTGCATTCGTGTCAACTCTGCCTGCAAGAACAAAAGTTAACACAAACAGCATTACAAGTAAAATTCTTTTTGCCTGTTTTCTTAACATTTTTACTCTCCTCTTTTTCCATTATTATTTTTTATTATATCATCTTTTATTTTATCATCT
>ERZ772872.1282-NODE-1282-length-22953-cov-17.174775_pt1 | contig 22953 bp, 20 predicted proteins | sample MGYA00512132_ERZ772872 | MGnify/ENA primary metagenome ERZ772872 (study PRJEB29015, sample SAMEA2737724) | human gut metagenome | biome: human gut; feature: human-associated habitat; material: faeces | place: China | collected 2012 ...
CTTCTCATTGCCGCAAACCTCCCCGGCGGCCTGGGGGCAGGCCGCCCTACATCCCACATTACCATATTCCGTAGGGGCCGGGCACGCCCGGCCCGCAGCCTTGCCATTACCGCCCGTTTATCCTTTGCATCGTAGGGAGGGGTCTTGACCCCTCCGCAGCCTTCCGCCGCTGCTCACCTCCGCGGGGCGTCGGGGACGCCGCCCCCTACAGCGGCAACCCGTATGGCTTCTCATTGCCGCCAACCTCCCCGGCGCCCTGAGGGCAGGCCGCCCTACATCCCACATTACCATATTCCGTAGGGGCCGGGCATGCCCGGCCCGCGGCCTTGCCGTTGCTACACATTTATCTTTTACATCGTAGGGAGGGGTCTTGACCCCTCCGCCGCCTTCCGCCGCCGCCAACCTCCGCGGGGCGTCGGGGACGCCGCCCCCCTACAAATGTTACCGCTTACTTCCCGGCTGGCTTTTTCGTTTTATTATAATCCCCAACAAATACACCCCATACACCGCAATCGCCGCTGCGCTCACGCAGGCGGACACCTTCAATCCGGGCGTATGGTAGGTAAATTCTATCTCGTTCTCCCCCGCGGGCACGTACACGGCCATCAGGCCGTCGTCCACCTTCTCAATCGCGGCGGGCTCACCGTTGACCGTGGCACTGAACCCGTCGTCATAGGGCACGCTGAAAAACACCAGCTCGTCCGCGTCATAGGCGGTCTTTGCGGTAAAGCCGGTGTCCGTCGCGGTAAACGCTGCCACACCGGCGGCACGGCGGGCGGCACAGTCGGCAGCGTAGGCATCCTCGCTGCGGTTGGTCAGCTCCTCGTCGGGCAGGGGTTCCAGCAGGCTGGCAAAGGCGGAGATCTGGTCGTCGTCCAGCAAAATCGCGCGGCACAAAACCTGGGCGCGTTCTTCCTCACTTACCCGCTCCAGCTGGTCCGCTGTCACGTAGCAGTCATAGGTAAAGCCCATCGGCACCCAGTTTTCGTTCTCGTAGAGGGCGTAGGCGTCGGTCTCGCCGGTGCGCTGCCAGCCAGGCAGATCCTTGTCGGTCCACTCGGTCTCCTTGTCCTTGGCGACCAGCGTGTACCGCACGCTCAACAGGCCGCGCAGGGCGTAGTTCTCGGCGTCGGGCTTGGAGTTCACATCCCGCTTGACGCCGACCTCGGGGTAAAACGCCATGATGCTCGGCGCAACCGTCGAGTTGAAGAATTGCAGGCAGCTCCTGTTGAACCACAGCCCCAGATTGTTGTGAGCACCGTAGGCGTCAATGCGGTAAAACGCATCGTCCGGCAGCGCGGCGGCGACGTCCTCGACAGAATCATAGGTTTCGGCAATCAGGTTGCTGTCCACGTCCCACTGGGCGTACTTCGTCAGAGACAGATGCAAGCTGCCGTACAGCAGGCTGAATCCCAGCACGGCGGCGGTCAGAATCGCGCCCCACCGCCGCTTACGGCGGCAAAAATGCCACAGCAGCGCAAAAATCACGATACCCAGCATCGTCATGCCGAAGATAGCCCAGAACCGCGCGGGCTCGTCCAGCACGCCAAAGACCGTGTTGCCGTCGTCGTCCTTGCCCGGCACAACGGCGAACACCACCGCCGTCAGTGTCAGGAAGATCGTCAGCCGCAGCGCCCGCGGCAGACGCTGCTCGGCCAGCGCCGGGCGGGAGAGCAGATAGCACGTTGCACCGCACAAAACCAGAATCGGCATATAGTACCACCGCGCGTAGTAGCTCGAGTTGAGCGCATAGAACGCGCTGTTCAGCACCGGCACAAACGCACAGGCGACGCAGACCTTTAAAATGTAGGTGAACGGGTGGCGCTCCCTTGCGCGGCAGAACGCCAGCCCGCCCGCGACACCGACCAGCGGCAGATAGGCCGTCAGGCTCGTGTGCTTGAGGATGCCCTCCTGAAACAGGTCCTTGAAATAGGGCGCGTCGGGCATGAGCAGGGTGCTGTAAAAAATCGCGCCGTACTGCTGGGATTTGCCGTAGAACAGATACCCGTACCCGCTGAACGGGTCGATGGTGCGCGGATTTTGCAGCAGCGACAGCCCCGCCGGGAGCAGCAGCACGCACCCGCAGGCACAGCCCAGAGCTGTCTCCCACGCCAGGCGCACGAACTTGCGCAGGCCCAGCTCATACCGCCGCCCGGCGGCCATGCAAAAGAAATAGATGATGAGAAAGACCGCCTGCCCGGCGAAGAAGAAGTAGTTATCGACAAGGTTCAGCGCGACCCAGAACGGGAACGCGCCTTTTTTATCGTCGATGACCGCGTCGTCCAGCGCGGCCAGCATGTATGGAAACAGCGCCACAACGTCCAGAAAGTGGTTGAAAAAGATGTTATAGATGCTGAACCCGGAAAACGCATACAGGCAGCCCGCCAGCATGCTCCAGGTCTCGTCCCGCACCCAGCGGCGCGCCCAAAGATACCCGCCGCCGCCCGCAACGGCCATTTTCAGGCAGAGCAGCGGCACCATGGCCCACGGCATGAGCCGCGCGGGCACGACCATGGACAGCCAGAAGAACGGACTGCCCAGCAGGTAGAACGAGTAGGAATTGACAAACCCGCTGCCCAGGTCGGTGGCCCAGCTGAACGACCCGCCGTTTTTGACAAAGGCGTTGGCGTACTGGTAAAAGTTGATCTGCTGGTCGTTGAAGTCCCCCGCGTAGTGGAAGTACCCGCCGCCCGCGACGGCATCCACGATGCAGTGGGGCGCAAACAACAGCACCGCCGTGAAAAAGCAGAGTGCAAAGACGCGCCAATAGTTCGATTTTTGTTTAAAAATTGTGGTTTGCATATTGATAGTCCCCTTTATGGGGCCTCACTTTGAGGAAAGTTGTGGTATACTTACCGTAGAGCTGTAGGGGGCGGCGTCCCTGACGCCCCCCCGGGCCGATGCAAGTATCGGTCCCTGCATACGCCCCATTATACCACAAACCGGAGGTCGCGTGAAGATGAAAACCTATCCGTTCAGTGCGCTGTTCAGCCGCATGAAGTACATCACCCGCTGGTGCCTGATGCGCAGCACCCGCCCCGAGTCCCTGAGCGAGCACACTGCCGACACGGCCATGCTGGCGCACACGCTCTGCCTGATCGGCAGGCACTGCACGGGCACCGGCGCGGCCCTGCGGCCCGAGGTCGTAGCCACAGCGGCCATTTATCACGATGCACCGGAGATTCTGACCGGCGACATGCCGACGCCCGTCAAGTACAAGAACGACGCCCTGCGCACAGCGTACAAGGCCGTGGAGCACGAGAGTGCCCGCGTGATGGCGAGCCTGCAGCCCGAAGAATTACAGGCCGAGACCCAGGTCTGGCTGACCGGCAGCGTGCTGAACGACGCCGAGCGCAAAATTTTAAAGGCCGCGGACCGGCTTTCCGCCGTCATCAAGTGCATTGAGGAGGACCGCGGCGGCAACCGCGAGTTTGAGGCCGCCTACGCCCAGCAGATGGCCGCCCTGCACGCCATGCACAGCCCCGAGGCAGAGTATTTCATCGAGCACATGCTGCCCTGCTATGAGCAGAATCTGGACGAATTGACGCGCGGTAGATTTTAATACGGTTGTAGGGGCCGGACATGTCCGGCCCTGCCGTGAATGGCAAGCGCACCGTCCAGACAAGGCCGAGGGCCGGGCATGCCCAGCCCCTACGTTACTGCAATCTGTACACTGCCTCGATCAGCGTATCCACATCGCTGAAGTGCTCGAGCATCGAGCAGTAGCGGCGCAGGGCGGCAGCGCCGTGCAGGCCCTTCATATAGTGCATGGCCTGGCTGCGGGCCTGGGGCATGGCGGCCCACTCGCCCTTTTCCTCGCACATTTCGTAGATTTGGTCGCGCAAAGCGGTCATCCGCTGGTTCAGCGTCGGCTCGGGCGGGCGTTCCTCGCCCAGCAGCGCTGCGCGCACCTGCGCAAACAGCCACGGGTCGCCCAGCGCGCCGCGCCCGATCATAACGCCGTCGCAGCCGGTTGCTTCTAATAAGGTAAGGGCTTCGTCGGCGGTGGTCACGTCGCCGTTGGCCAGCACCGGGACGGACACGGCCTGCTTGATGGCCGCGATGGCCGCCGTGTCGATGGGCGGGATGTACATCTGCTCCCGCGTGCGGCCATGGACGGCGATCAAGTCCGCGCCGTTGGCCTCAAGCTGTTTGGCGACCTCGACGCCGGTCAGGTGGTCGGCGTCCCAGCCGATGCGCATCTTGACGGTCAGCGGCGTATCATCGCCCAGCGCTTTGCGCGCGGCGGCGACCATCTGACCGCAGAGCGGCGGGTCCAGCAGCAGCCTGCTGCCCGCGCCGCTGCCGGTGATCTTGGGCGCAGGGCAGCCCATGTTGATGTCGAGAATGTCAAATTGGATGCCCTGCTCCCTTACAAACAGAATTGCCTTGGCCATCGACTCCGGCTCCGCGCCGAACAGCTGGATGGCGTACAGGCCGTGGGGGTGCTTGTCCCGCAGCAGAGCCAGGGATTTTTCATCGTGGAAGTTCAGCGCCTTGGCGCTGGCCATCTCGCTGACGGTCCAGGCCGCGCCGTGGTCGGCCATCAGATGGCGGCACGCCGCGTCGGTCAGGCCGGCCATCGGCGCAAACACCGCGCCGGTGGGGATGGATAGGTTGCGTAGCTGCATAAGTTTCCTTTCCAAAAGGCTTCCCCCTCGGGGGAAGCTGCCGCCCGCAGGCGGCTGATGAGGGCAAAGTCCGCGCAGCCGCCCGTGACCGGGTCCCGGCCGTAAGCCCGCCCCCTCATCCGGCGCTGCGCGCCACCTTCCCCCGCCCGCGGGGGAAGACTTTAGACTTTTCGATTTTTACATTCTATTCTACCATATTTTCCGCAAATGTGGTATACTGAAATGTAGATTGTTTATAAGGAGTATTGCGCATGAAACTCATGGTCCTGGACGGCAACAGCCTGGTCAATCGCGCATTTTTCGGCATCAAGCTGCTGACGACGAAGGATGGCCGCTACACCAACGCCATCTACGGCTTCCAAAATATACTGCTCAACCTGCTGGCGGCGCACAAGCCCGACGCCGTCGCCATCGCGTGGGATGAGCGTGCGCCGACGTTCCGCCACACCGCCTACGACGGCTACAAGGCCACCCGCCACGGCATGCCCGAGGAGCTGGCCCAGCAGATGCCGGTTTTGAAGGAGCTGCTGACCGACCTTGGCTTTGTGCAGGTCAGCAAGGCGGGCTGGGAGGCCGACGATATTCTCGGCACGCTGGCCGCAGCGTGCGAGGCCGCGGGCGGCACGACGCTGCTGGCTACCGGTGACCGCGACAGCTTGCAGCTTGTGGACGATGCAACGACGGTTTTGCTGGCGACCAACAAAGAGACCATCCCCATGGACCCCGCCGCCATCCGCGAGAAGTACGGCATCGAGCCGCCGCAGCTCATCGACGTCAAAAGCCTGATGGGCGATGCGTCGGACAACATCCCAGGCGTGCCCGGCATCGGCGAAAAAACCGCGCTGGCGCTGATTTCGAAGTTCGGCAGTTTGCAGGGCGTCTATGACAACATCGACGACAAGGCCGTCAAGCCGGGGCAGCGCGCCAAGCTGACCGCCAACCGCGACAAGGCCGACCTGTCCTATATGCTGGGCACGATCCGCAAGGACGCGCCCATCGAGACCGACCCTGCCGCCTACCTGCGCCAGCCCGGTGACCCCGCTGCCGCCGCGCAGCTGCTGGCCGCGCTGGAAATGCACAAGCTGGTGGACCGCTGGGGCCTGAACGGCGGCACCGCGCCCGCCCCATCCGAGAATGCCGCACCGCTCGAGACCGTCGAGCCGTCCCCCCTGCCGCTGCTGCTGGAGGGCCGCTTCTACGCCGCCCGGAATGCCGACGGCGATTGGTACCTTGTGCAGGGGCAGGACGTCTACCTGCCCGACACGGACCGGCTGGCCGCGATTCTGGACAGCGGTGCCGAGCTTTGGGCGTTCGACGCAAAGCCGCTCTACCGCCTGGCGCTGGAGCACGGCGGCATCGGCAGTGCGCTGCGCTTTGACGGCAAGCTGGCCGCGTATCTTTTAAACCCGTCGGCCAGCGGCTATGAGGTGCACTCCCTGGCCGCCGAGTACGGCGTACACGCCGCCTTTGCCTGTGAGGCCGCGCCCGATGCGGGCGTGCTGGCGGGCCTGTGCGACACGCTGGCCGCCGCGCTGGACGAGAGCGGCCAGCGCAAGCTGCTGGACGAGATGGAGCTGCCGCTGGCCCGGGTGCTGGCCGACATGGAGCGCATCGGCTTTGCGATTGACGCCGACGGCATCCGCGCGTTCGGCGACAGCCTGCGCAGCGAGCTGGACGGGATCTTAAACAATATTTATACAACCGTCGGTTATCCGTTCAACGTAAACAGTCCGAAGCAGCTGGGCGAGGCACTGTTTGACAAGCTGGGTCTGCCGCCGCGCAAGAAAAACGCCCGCGGCTACTCCACCGACGCCGAGACACTGGAAAGCCTGCGCCCCTACAACCCGGTCATTGACGAGATCCTGAAATACCGCACCTACGCCAAGCTGCTGTCCACCTACGTGGACGGCCTGCTGAACGCCGAAGCCGCGGACGGGCGGGTCCACTCGACCTTCATCCAGACCGAGGCACGCACCGGGCGCATCTCCTCCACCGAGCCGAACCTGCAGAACATTCCCATCCGTACCGAGCTGGGCAGCCGCCTGCGCGGCTACTTTGTGGCGGGCGCGGGCGAGACACTCGTGGACGCCGACTACTCGCAGATCGAGCTGCGCATTCTGGCGCACATCACAGGCGACGAGCACATGCAGCAGGCGTTTTTGAACGGTGCGGACATCCACCGCTCCACCGCCGCCAAAATCTACCACATCCCCGAGAGCGAGGTCACGCCGCAGCTGCGTTCGGCCAGCAAGGCCATCAACTTCGGCATCATGTACGGCAAGGGCGCGTACTCCCTGAGCAAGGATCTGGGCATCCCGGTCAAGGAGGCGGACACTTTCTTAAAGACCTACCTCGACACCTTCCCGAAGGTGGACGGATATATGAAGGACTGCATCGCCCACGCGAAGGACAAGGGCTACGTCGAGACGCTGTTTGGCCGCCGCCGCGCCCTGCCGGAGCTGGCCAGCTCGAACTTTCAGGTGCGCGCCAGCGGCGAGCGGATGGCCCGCAACACGCCGATCCAGGGTACTGCGGCGGACATCATTAAACTGGCCATGGTCCACGTCTGGCAGCGCCTGCGGGACGAGAAATTGCAGGCGCGTCTGCTTTTGCAGGTACACGATGAGCTGATCGTCGAAGCACCCGAGGAAGAAATCGACGAAGTCAAGCGCATTTTGAAGGAAGAAATGGAAAACGTCGTGCATTACAGCGTTCCCCTGACGACAGAGGTCGGCGTGGGAAAGACGTGGCTGGAGGCACACTAAAACGGGGCACAGCCTGACGGCTGCCGCACTTTTCCGGGAAAATAGCAAGTAAGAAAACGTTGCGGGCCGGGCATGCCCGGCCCCTACATCGAGGTTTTGTTATGTATGTTTTAGGTATCGAGTCCACCTGCGACGAAACCGCGGCGGCGATCGTGGAGGATGGGCGGAAGGTCATCTCCAACGTCATCTCCACCAGCGTCAAAGAGCAGGCGCTCTACGGCGGCGTTGTGCCGGAGATCGCCAGCCGCCGCCATGCGGAGTATATCAGCGCCACCGTTGACAAGGCGCTGGCCGACGCCGGCATGACGATGGCCGACGTGGACGCCGTGGCCGTGACGTTTGCGCCGGGGCTCATCGGCGCGGTGCTGGTGGGCGTCAACTTTGCCAAGGGGCTGGCCTACGCGGCGGGCAAACCGCTTGTGCCGGTGCACCACCTGCGCGGGCACATTGCGGCCAACTATTTAACGCATCAGGATCTGAAGCCGCCGTTTCTGTGCCTCGTCGCCAGCGGCGGGCACAGCCACATTGTACTGGTCGAGGACTGGTGCCGCTATAAAATCTTAGGCCGCACCGTGGACGACGCCGCGGGCGAGGCCTACGACAAGGTCGCCCGCACGCTGGGTCTGCCCTACCCCGGCGGCCCCAGCGTGGCCGCGGCGGCGCGGGACGGCAACCCCAAGGCGTACAAGCTGCCCGTGCCCCATGTGGACGGCAAGTACAACGTGAGCTTCAGCGGCCTGAAAACCGCCGTCATCAACGAGGTCCACAACGCCGAGCAGAAGGGCCAGGCCGTGAACGTGGCCGACATGGCCGCGAGCTTTCAGGAGCGCATCGACCAGATCCTGGCCAAAAAGCTGCTGGCCGCGGCGGCGGACACAAACGCCAGGCAGGTCGTGCTGGCCGGCGGCGTCGCCGCCAACGGCCGTCTGCGCCAGCTGGTCAACGACGGCGCGCAGAAGCTCGGCGCAAAGATCTTTTTGCCCGAGCTGAAATACTGCGGCGACAACGGCGCGATGATCGCCGCGCAGGGGTATTACGAGTTTCAGGACGGCAATTTAGCCGATTGGAGCCTGAACGGCCTGCCGACGCTGCCGATTGATTACCGGTAATTTTCAACAAAGCAACCGCCGCACGGTGTAAAACGTGCGGCGGTTGCTTTGTTACTCTCGCTTTCTTCTGGGCAACCACGGCATGTGGCGCTGAATCTTGCGGGCAGCTTTTAACATAAATTCGTTGTATTTTTCCACTTTCGGGGAAAGTTGCGTTTTGGGCGGGTCACGCTTAAACGCATCTACGTCAAAATACTCCTCTTTGGGACGGATATAGATATAGCAAGGTTTCACCGTATCCCATCCCGGGAAAAAGCAAAAGCTCGCGTCCAACAGGCGGTAATGCGGATGGGTAAACGCATACCAGTTGATGTGAGACTCATCGTGCCACAGTGCAATGATGCCCCTGTCTTTGTCCTGCCGGATACGCTTTTGCAGTGTGTGGCAAAATTTCAGATAGGCGTCCCGGTCACCACCGTTGATGCCGCCGCAGACGTAATCACGCCCCAGTCCCATCGGAATGTACGCCTTGCAGCGTGGATTGCGGTCATAGGTAAACTCATAGTTATACCGCCAGTAAAATGCCGGGTGCAGCACAAATACCATGTGTTCATGCTTCTCCGGGCGCGGCAACAACATTTCCTCGGTGATTGGCTGTTTGAACTCACAGTTGGCGTTGAAAAAGTAAATGTAATCGAACGCTTTGAGCTGCTCCTCGGCTTTCAGGAAAATTTCAAACCGCAGCAATGTCGTGTACGGCCAAGGCATGGGTTCCTGAAAAATCCGGTGGATGCGCGGGTTGTCTTCCTCCTCCGCCAGATGGTCGACATCGGTAAATACGAAATACTCGACCTCACAGCTTTTCAGCAAATACTTTTCGGCGCTTTCGAGAAATCCCGGCCACAGGCGCACGTATTTTCCCGTTGCAATGTACAGTACAGCGACCTTTTTCATTCAGCATTCTCCTTGCACAGCACGGCCTCCGGCAGACGGATGCTGCCCCAGTCCTTCGCGTTCCACTCAAGATGTCCGCTTGTGAAGGTGTCCACCATACGGAACTGAATGCCCGGCACCCAGTCCTCGACCGTGTGCGCACCACCCTCGCCCGCTGTGAACAGCGTGAAATAGTTGCTGTACTTGCCTGGCGAGAGCACGCTCAAATCGTACTGCGCTGTGAACTCACTATCACCCTCATGCAGATTCAAATCATACAGACAGGACGTTGCCAACGGATTTCCCACCTCGTCACGCACCTCAAGCCGCAGTCCAACACGTTCCACCGATTCCTGCGCCTTGATAACGCAGTGTATCCGCACAGGCTGGGTACGTTCAATGGCCTCGACGGACGGCACCAATACCCGCACGCTCTGCAGACGTAGATTGTCACGTTTAAACCAGTTATCGCGCTTGAAATCGGAATAATCAACAAAATCAGCAGCCTGCGACTTGGTGGAGAGGTACAGCGCGATGCCCTCGTCCACGTCGCCGTCGAAGATGACCTTGCCCTTGTCCAGCACAATGCAGCGGTCACACAGGTCGCGGATCGTCGCCATGTTGTGGCTGACGTAGAGGACGGTCTTGCCGTCGCGCCGGGCGGCCTGGCGCATCTTGGTCAGGCACTTTTTCTGGAACTTCATGTCACCGACGGCGAGGACCTCGTCCATGATCATAATTTCGCTGTCCAGATGGGCGGCAACGGAGAATGCCAATTTCACGAACATGCCGCTGGAATAGCGCTTGACCGGCGTGTCGATAAAGTCGCCGACCTCGGAGAACTCAATAATTTCCGCCATCTTGGCGTCAATTTCGGCGCGGGTCATACCTAAAATCGCGCCGTTCAGGTAGACGTTTTCCCGGCCCGTCATCTCGGGGTGGAAGCCGGTGCCGACCTCGAGCATCGAGGCGACGCGGCCATACAGGTCAATATCACCGGAGGTGGGGGCTGTGACGTGGGTCAGCAGCTTTAACAGCGTGGACTTGCCCGCGCCGTTCGAGCCGATGATGCCGACGGCCTCGCCCTTGTTGACCGTGAAGCTGACGCCGTTCAGCGCCATAAACGTCGTACCGATCAGGCGCTGGTCGGTGCCAATGAGGGTGTTCGGGTCCTCCTTGCCGCGCTTGCGGGCCCACCAGCTTTGCAGGTCGCCGCGCAGCGTGCCGCCGCCGATCTGCCCCAAGCGGTACTGCTTTTTCACGTTCTCGACGCGAATCATCAACGAATTTTCACGCATACTCGCGCCCCCTTACACCGTATCGACGAAGGTCTTTTCGACCTTGCTGAAAAGCGACAGTCCCAGCGCCAGCAGCGCAACGGTCCAGATCAGCGACGACGCCCACATGACGCCCGTGACCTGCCCGGTGCCGAAGAAGATATAACGGAAGCTCTCCATCGGTGCGGTCATGGGGTTGATGACCATGACGGCGCGCAGGACGGAGTGGGTGATCATCGACAGCGGGTAGACGACGGGCGAGCCGTACATCCACAGCTGGACGCCGAAGGTCACAACGACCATCAGATCGCGGTAGCGGGTCGTCAGGCTGGACACGATGATGCCACAGCCAAGGCCCAGCAGGCCGACCTGCAGCACCAGCGGCACGCACAGCAGCAGCATGCCCCAGTGCGGGCTGACCTCGCCTTTGGCAAGGTAGACAAGCAGCAGGATGAAAAACAGTGCAAACTGCACAAGAAAGTTGATAAGGCCGGAGATCACCGTCGAAATCGGCATGGCCAGCCGCGGGAAATACACCTTGCTGAAGATGTTGGAGTTCGTCGTGAACGTGCCCGACACCTTGTTGATGCAGGACGAGAAGAAGCCCCACAGCGCTGTGCCGGCCAGATAGAACAGAATCTGCGGCACGCCGTCGGTGGACAGCTGGGCAATCGTGCCGAACATGACGCAGTACATGGCCGTGGACATGAGCGGGTTAATTAAGATCCACGCCGGGCCCAGCACCGTCTGCTTGTACATGACGTTGAAATCGCGCTTGACAAAGAGCCAGATCAGGTCCTTGTAGCGCCACAGCTCGCGCAGGTCGACACGGCTCCAGCCCTGGGCCGGGCCGTAGTGGACATGGTAGTTTTGCAGTTGCGTTTTTTCCATGCGTGGAACTCCTTAGGTTTTGTGTTTCAAAAAGGCTTGGTAGGCGGGCAGACCGATGCGCAGCAGCGCGGCGCGCAGACGCATCGAGCGCTGCCCCGTGGCCGCGGCCAGCGCGGTGTAGCTGTCGGCACAGGCGCGGCAGGCGGCGCGGTAGCGGGCCTGTTGGGCGGGTGTGGACAGGTCAAAGCACTGCTTTTCGGCAAGGTTCTGTATGGCGTCGTTCAGCAGCCCCTCGGCCCGCAGGGCATCGCCCTTTTGGGTAAAGTAGGCGCACCAGTCCAGCAGATACTCGGGCCGGTCCAGATAGGTGCGGCTCGACCCCTGCGCCATGATGCTGCCGCTGCGCTGCACGTAGCGGTAGCCGGGCGCGGCCAGGCAGGCAATGGTTTTGCACTGTGCCAGCAGGTGGGGCAGCAGGAACTGATCCTCATACCGTTTGCCCGGGGCATAGCGCAGGTGTTGGAACAGGCTGCGGCGGTAGAGCTTATTCCACGCCACAACGTAGTAAATCCTCGTTTCCGCCAGGGAAAAGCAGCGCTGCCAGACGCCGTCCTCGTCGAGGATCTCATCCGTAAAGCCGCTGAAATCCGGCTGCGGCAGCGGGCGGTTCGCTTCATCGACGTAGGTCAGGTTGAAGATGACCAGATCGGCGTCCTGCTGCCGTTGGGCGTCCACCGCGCGGCGGACGGCGTCGGGTTCTAATAAGTCGTCGCTGTCAACGAACAGCAAAAACTCGCCCATGGCGGCGTCGATGCCGGAGTTGCGCGCGGCGGACAGGCCGCCGTTCTCCCGGTGGATGACCTTGATGCGCGGGTCCTTTTCTGCCCAGGCATCGCAGAGCGCCGGGCAGCGGTCCGGGCTGCCGTCGTCGACGAGGAGTATCTCCAAGTCCGCATAGCTCTGCCGTACAACGCTCTCCACACAGGCGTCGAGATAGCGCTCGACCTTATAGACCGGGATAATAACGGTGACGGTGGGCATGAGAGGGCTCCTTTTGTTGGCGGTTTTGTTGGGGAGGGGTTCGGGCAGCGGGAACGGGTTAAAGCCCCTCAGGCCGGCTTCGCGGCCAGCTCCTCGCTTTGCGGGAAGGTGGCCGAGCGCAGCGATGGCCGGAGGGGCTCTGCCCATCACCCCCGCGCTCTTACATACATGGCAAACACGCCCAGCCCCGCCCTCAGTGCGGCGGCCCGCAGTTTCATCGACGCGCTCCCCTTTTGGGCGGCCAGCGCATCGTACACGCGGCAAAGCTCACGTTTTGTCTCGGCAAATTCCGCGCGGTGGCCGGGCTTGGTCAAATCGTAGGCGCGCTTGTTGTCGTGTAAAAACAGCGCAGCATCGGTCAGCGCACCCTCGGCGCGGTCATACCAGCCGTTGCGCAAAAAGTATTCGGCGCGGTGGATGTCGCCTTTCGTCATGGCCAGACGCACCTCATGGCGCGCACCGTCGGTGATGCTGCCCGCGTGGCGCAGCACATAATAACCCGTAAAGGCCATACAGTAAACAGCGCTACAATGTGCAATTAAATCCGGCAGCACGTAGTAATCCTCGTGCAGCAGGCCCACGGGGTAGCGCACGCCGTCAAAAAGCCTTGCAGCGTAGAGGCGGTGGGCCGTGCCGGTGAACTGGTTGATCCACGGCGTATGGAAGGCGTCCCAGAACGCATCTACGTCCAGCAGCGTGTCCTTCGTGAACTGCTCGTCGACGGGCAGCGGGTGCCGTGCGCCGTCCTCGGTCACGGGGCAGCCGTTGCAGATCACCAGCTCTGCGCCGGTGGTCTCCGCGCCTGCCAGCAGCTTTTCCACAAGGTCGGGCGCTATCGTGTCGTCGCTGTCCACCATCGTCAGCCAGGGGGCCGCGGCGGCCTGCACCCCGGCGTTGCGCGCGCCGGACGGGCCGGGCCCGGCCTTGGCCGGGTGCAAAACGCGGATGCGCGGGTCTTTTTTTGCCCAGGCATCGCACATTTCCGGGCAGCGGTCCGGGCTTTCGTCGTCGATGAGCAGCAGCTCAAAGTCCGGGAACGTCTGCGCAAGGATGCTCTCGACGCAGGCGTCCAGCGTTTTTTCCGCCTTGTAGACGGGTACAAGGATACTGACTTTCGGCATGGTGTCTCCTTAGTCGTCGACGCCGGGCAGGTGAATGAGGCTGCCCATGTACTCGTTGGCGCTCTCGGGGTGCCACGGCGCAATGCCGCTGTAGGTCGTGAACGTCATCTCGCCAAATTTAATCGTTCCATCGTTCAGTGCATAGAGATCCACACGCACAAACGGAATGCCCTGGCTCAGCGTGCGGGCTACCTCGACCATCTTTTCCAGGTTTTTCGGGCGTGGGATGTCATCCGGCTGCTCGAGCGGGGTGAACAGGTTGAACGGCAGCACATTCCAGTCCGTGTCAAAACAGATGATGCGCTCATCGGCGTCCACATAACGGTTCATAATATAAATGATGACCTTGGGTTCGCCGTCAAAGCAGCAGAGCTTGTAGTCGTACAGGTCGCCGCCGTCATTCTCAATGAACTGTTCCGCAATGATTTTGGGCTGGATATGCTCATATTGCAGTTCCAAGCCGCCGCGGTAGTAGGTAAAGTTCAGCTTCATCCACAAATCGAACTTCTTCTTTGCATCGGCCTTGTCGAACTTCGATTTATCGGCCACGGGGTAGTTCCAGCCTGCGCCGTGGTTCGTTTTAAGCATGAACTTGTCGGGCAGCTGGTCAAAATCGATGTCGTCGAACTTGTCCCAGACTCCCAGCAGCGGGATCAGATAATCCTCGCCGATTTTCTCCCTGACCCAGTCGCGGACCTTGTACTTATCCACTAGATTCTGCTTTTCGGCCAAGCCACCGTAAATTTTCATCCACTGTGTTTTCTCGCTGAAGGTCTTGGGGTGCTCCAAATCGAGCGGCTGATGGGTATAGTTCTTCTCCTGAAACCATTTTTTCAGTGCCTCAGGGTAGTCCTTTTTTTGCAGGCAGGCCCAGTAGGCGTATTCCTTGTTGGCGATCTTGTGATATTTCGCGTAGGTATACAGATATTTGGCGCTGATGGCCGGGCCGTTGTGGGCAAGGTACGCCAGCGCCTTTTTCGCATGGCGGGGCAGCCAGGTCACGGCGCGGCCAATTTTGTACGACGACGAGCCGTAAACAGCCTCCAACTCATGGCGCAGCAGCTTGGCCTGCTCCTCGGCGGTCAGTTCGTTCATTTCTTCCATGATTCAGCACTCCCCTTTTTCGGTTTTGATACGTGCCTCTTCCAGCAGGGCCCGCACCTTGGGCTTCCAGATATAGTGGCGGAACACCTTCGTCATAAAGAACCAGAATTTATTTTCCAGCTCACACCACAGGCGCACCGGGGCGCTTTCCTTATTATAGTTCACAAGGCGGCGCAGGCGGCCCGCGCCGTAGCGGTCAATATTTTCGAGGTAGGTCTGCCCTTCCGCGGTCAGCTTCGGGTCGCGGCGGTTCTCATACAGCTGGGTGTACTCAAACAGAGTGCGTACCAGCCCCGCGCCGAATAAGCCGCGCAACACCGCCTTTTGCTGGTAGAGCATCAAGGCGTTCAGGATATAATTCTGGTAGACGCTGCGGCGGTGGAAGGTGCTGTCCTCCGTCTGTCGGTAATTGAACATGCAGTCCGGCAGGTAGTAAATGCCGCCGTAAGGCAAAAACATATAGGTCAGCATGTTATCGATGATCTGCACGCCGCTGGTGTAGGGGTCAATGCCCTGCAGACCGATGTTGCGGAACATCATGGCGTTGGTGTGGATGTAGAAAAAGCTCCAATACTCCTTCGCCGTCAGCGCACATTCCCGGATGGGCTTTTCAATCGGCTTCGTCTCGCCGGTTCTCTGCCAGTAGTAGCAGCCGTTATGCCCACAGGCCACGTATTTGTGGGCTGTGTCGGCGTCCAAAATGTCCGCCTGCTTTTGCAGCTTGCGGTCATCGGTGTAAAAATCGTCGCCGTCCAGATAGCAGACATAGCTGCCTTTGGCCTCGTAAAAAAGCCGCCCGCGGATGGCGTTCATCCGCCGGATGCGCTCGTTGCCCTCATATTTTTTGCCCGGCACGCGGTCCATGACAAAGACGCGGACGGTGTCGGGGTGCGCCGCCTCCCAGCTGCGCAGCTTTTCAACCGTGCCGTCGTCGGAGCCGTCGTCCGCGCAGAGGATTTCCACGGGGAAATCGGTTTTCTGCGCCAGCACGCTTTCCATCGTCTGGTCCACGAAGGGGGCCAGATTGTAAAATGAGATCAACACACTGACCTTGGGCTGTGACATAACAGTACTCCTTAGGCAAAAACTTCAAACCAGAGCAGGTTCTCTGCGTCCGGCTCCGGGGTGATGGGGGTGTAGCCCTGCTTGGCGTAAAAGCGGCAGGCCCGCGCATTGACGGGGTCAACACACCAATAAATACGGCGCAAGCCCAGTTCGGCAAAACCCAGGTGCAGGATCTCCCGCATGCCCCAGGCAGACACGCCCCTGCCCATGGCGCAGCGGCGCACGGCGATGGCAAACTCGGCCTCCCCCTTGGCGGGGTCGATATTCTTCAGGCTCACGGTGCCCTGGTATGTGCCGTTTTCATCGGCAATGGCGCGGTGCAGGGCCGGGGTGTCCTTCTGCGCGGCAGCGATGAACCGCTCGCAGTCGGCAAGAGTCATGGCCGCAAAGTTTGCCCGCATGTGCTGCACGGCGTCGGCGTCGTGCATCCATTCCAGCATGAGCGGGGCGTCCTGCGGCTGTAAACGGCGCAGCTGCATCATTCGCTCACCCGCTTTTTGAATTCATCGTAGTCACGTATATAATCGTCGGCGTCGTAGTAGGAATCCGCCGCAACGCAGAGCACGGAATCGTCCTTCTGCCACAACATCTCGCGCCACATGTTGTGCTCAACGATCAGGCCCTTGGCGGGATCATTGAGCAGAACCTCGCTCGTCTCATGGCCGTCGTCCAATTTGATGAGGATACTTCCGTAGGGGCACCACAGCACCTGGCGCAGGGCCTTGTGGGCGTGGCCGCCGCGCTGGGTGCCCTGCGGTGCGCCGTAGATATAGTAGATGCGCTTGATGTCAAAGGGCACATCGTGCCCGCCCTCAAAGACCGAGAGTGTGCCCAGGCCCTCGGCTGTGACGCTCTTCATGCTGATGGTTTGGATGATCATTCCCATATCACCTTTCCGTTACTGGTAGGAACCGATGCTCGCATTGGTCCGCGGGCGCACAGATGCACCCCCTACAGCGGCCTTTCGGCCATTTCATAAATTGCCTGTAATTTTGCCTTGTCCCCATTCGTCGGCGGCTGCCAGGCGCGCTGGGCTTTTTTGAAGGGGGCGTTCTGCGGCACGATGAGCCGCCCCACCAGCCCGCGCACAAGGCGGGACTTGCGGCGGTCGTTGAAGTAATATTCATAGGCCAGTCGCACCGTGCGGTCGCGGGGGTATTCCGCCCGCAGCACCTCCAGCATGGCGCGCCAGTCGCCCAGCATCCGGGCACGGGCGGCTGCATCGGTCGAGACGCCGCCGCCGTACTCGTACCAGACGGTCAGCCGGTCATATCGGGTGATGCGCACCCCCTGCACAGCGAAAAGTCGCAGGGAGAAATCCTCAGCCAGCCGCACATGGTCGGCCATCTTGTCCAGCGCCGAGAGGAAAAGCGTCCGCTCGTACACAAGCCCCGCGCCGCTGATCCCGTCGTCGTACAATAGCAGGTTTCGGCGGATGGCCTTGGCGTCGTAGTGGGCGGGGTCGTAGGGTGTGCGGTCAAAGGGTGTCTCACCTGCCGTGGGCTGCGGCGGATCGGGGGTGAAGTAGGCCTGCCTGCCGAAGGCCACGCGCGGCTCGTCGGCCTGCAAGCGCCCCAGCCACCAGCGCAGCGTTTCGCTGTCGTAGAGGAAATCCCCCGGTGAGAGCATGAGCACCCATCGGGTCGCGGCAGCGCGCACAGCATTCCGGGCGTTTTTCACGGTGCCGCCGTTCGGCTGCAGCTTCGTGGTCTGCACGTCGGTGATGCCGTGCGCCGCTAAATACGCACGGCTCTCGGCAAAATAGTCCTGCGCCGAGCCGTCGTCGCCCAGCACCACGGCGAAATCGCGCGTGTCCTGCATCGCCAGCGAAGCCAGCGTGTGCCGCAGCGCCGCAGCGTCAGGCCGGTATTGCAGGATGACAATGGTGATTTGCGGCACGTTCAGTTCGCTCCTTTCATCCGCCCCATTTTCCCGTTCCAGAAATCCACGGCACCTCGGAACGCGCCGTAGCTGCGGCCTTTTTTGCGGCCCAGCAGCTTTGTCAGGGCGTAGCGTGCCGCGCCGGTGAGGAGGGGGAGAATCGTTTTCAGCTTCGCATAGGCCGCGCTTTTGCCCTTGCAGGTCAGGTACAGCGCGTTGCGGGTGATGTAGTAGACCGACAGCATCCCGCCCGCGCTGCCGCCCGCCTTGTGGTGGATGACAGCATCGGGCAAAAACCACATCGGCACGCCGACCTGCGCCAGACGAATGCAGTAGTCAACGTCCTCGCAGTACATAAACAGCGTCTCATCGAGATAGCCGACCTTCTCGATCACGGCCCGCGGCAGCAGCACACAGCAGAACGTGATAAAGCTGACCTGCTTTTTTTCGGCAAATTCGGGGCCGTCCTTTTTGTGGCCGCCCAGGTGCTTTACCTTGCCGGTCTTGGGGTCCAGCTCACCGCCCGCAAACCAGATCTCGTCGGGCGGGTCCATAAACAGCATCTTCGGGCAGCTGACCGCCCCCGCGGGGGTCTCGGCCAGCAGCTTTTCAAGGAAATCCGGGCGGACCGACGTGTCGTTGTTCAGCAGCAGCGCAAAGTCGCAGCCGTCGTCCAGCGCACGGCGCATACCGATGTTGTTGGCCGCGGCAAAGCCGACGTTGCGCTCTTGCGGCAGGAACACCGTGTTCGGCGGCAGCTTATTTTGCAGCTGTGCAACGGAATCATTCGGCGACGCATCGTCAATTAAAATCACTTCAAAGTCCGTGAACGTCTGCTTTTGCAGGCTGTCCAGACAGACGAGCGTGTCCTGCCAGCCGTTATAATTGGAAATTACGATACCGACCTTCGGCATGGTTCACCCCTCAAACTCGTTCACGGCGTCGATGACGGCCTGCACCTGCGCATCGGTCATGCCGTAGAACATCGGCAGGCTCAGCTCGGTGGCGGAAATTTCCTCCGCCAGCGGCAGTGCGCCCCTGCCAAGGCCAAGCTCGGCGTAAGCGCCCTGCAGGTGGATGGGCGTCGGGTAGTGCTTGTTCGTGCCGATGCTGCGGGCGTTCAAATGCTTTTCCAGCGCGTTGCGGTCAGCGCAGCGCACGGCGAAGATATGCCAGACGTGGGTGCAGTCGGGCAGCTCGGCGGGCAGCGTGACCGCCGGGTTGTGCATTTCGGCCAGATACCTCGCGGCAATGCGGCGGCGCTCGGCGTTCATAGCGTCGAGGTGCGGCAGCTTGGCGGCCAGGAACGCGGCCTGCAGCTCGTCCAGGCGGGAGTTCTGGCCCTTGTAGACATGGTGGTATTTGTAGTCGCTGCCGTAGTTGCCCAGCGCACGGATGCGCTCGGCCAGCGCGTCGTCGTTCGTCGTCACACAGCCCGCGTCGCCCAGCGCCCCCAGGTTCTTGCCCGGGTAGAAGCTGAACCCGGCGGCATCCCCCAGACTGCCCGCGCGGCGGCCCTTGTAGGTCGCGCCGTGGGCCTGGGCGGCGTCCTCGATGACCTTGAGGCCGTGGGCGTGGGCAATGGCGTTGATCTCGTCCATCGGGGCGCACTGGCCGTAGAGGTGCACGGCCATGATGGCCTTCGTGCGCGGGGTCACGGCGGCCTCGATGCGGGCGGGGTCGATGTTGTAGCTTTCGAGCGTCGGCTCGACCAGCACGGGCGCTGCGCCCGCGTAGCTGATGGCCAGCACCGTGGCGATAAAGGTGTTGGACGGGGCAATGACCTCGTCCCCGGGGCCGATGCCCATAGCCTTTAAAATGAGCACCAGCGCGTCCAGCCCGTTGCCGCAGCCGACGCAGTGCCTGACGCCGCAGTAATCGGCAAAAGCCTTTTCAAAGGCGGCGTCCTCTCTGCCGCCGATGTACCAGCTGTTGTCCAGCACGCGGGCAAACGCGCCGCGCAGGTCGGCATCCAGCTCCCGCTCCATCGGGCGGAAGGAGACAAACGGCACGGTAACAGGAGTTTCGGACATGGAGTGACACCTCGTTTTTTATAACAAATATTTGTTTGCGCGGTCAAAACGCACCTTGTAGGGGCGGGCATTGCTCGCCCGCGGGAAGCTCGTGGCTGCCCTGGCCGCAAACGGGCACGGGCAAGCAGCCGACACATCCGCAAAAGGGCGGACAAGACCTACTATATCGTCTTATTATACAACAAAGCGGATGATTTAGCAATAAAAAAGGGATGCCGCTTTGTGAAAACGGCATCCGTTCCGGGATAAAATTATTCGGCGGTCTCCCGCGGGGCGCGGGTGGCGCATTCGGGGCCGCAGTTGCACTCGTCAATGCTGACGTGGTCGGCGCAGCAGCAGCGCCCCTCAAGATGGCGGCAGCCCCTGTCGTCGCAGTGGATCTCGGTCTCGGGCGAGGCCGGCTGGTTGTCGGTAGCGACGTTGCCGCAGCCCTCGCTATTGCGGTAGCTGCCGCAGACAGCGTCCCCGGGGCCGGTATGGCGGACGTTGATGCTGTCCAGGCAGCAGCAGCCCGCCTTGTTATGGCAGCAGTCATACTGGGCACAATCAAGATAGCTCATAAAAACACCTCCGTGCGCACAGTATGTGCAGGCGCGGAGGGGGTTATACACGGGTCGTGTTTGCGGGTATGGCAAGCGGGCACGGGCGGATATGGAATCCGCCCCTACGGCGTAGGGGTCGATGCTCGCCATCGACCCGGACCCTCTGCCCCTGCCGCGCTTATTCCGCAGTCAGCCACCCCTTGACATCGTCGAGGCTTTTCAACATGGCCGCCGTCATTTGTTGATAACTTTCCGCGGGCATTTTCATATCGGGCACGCAGAGGACGTCGATGCCCGCGGCGTGGGCGGCCTGGATGCCGGCCTCGCTGTCCTCCAGAACCAGACAGTCCGCCGGGGCGGCGTGGGCTTTTTCGGCAGCCTTCAGGAAAATATCCGGCCAGGGCTTGCCGCGCTCGATCTCGGTGCCAAAGACCATGTCGTCAAAATACTGCACGACGCCCAGCCGGGTCAGCACCTCGACGGCGCGCTCCCGCACGCTGGAGGTTGCCAGCACCACGGCCACGCCCTCGGTTTTCAGCCAGGACAGCAGGGCCGCCGCGCCGGGCTTGAGCTGCACATCCTGCAGCAGCTCCTTTTCCCGGGCAACCTCCCAGGTCAGGCCCTCCTCCACCGTGATGGGCAGATTGTACCGGGCAATGACGTTCGTCATGTTGGCCACGCCCGTTTTGCCGCTGTAATCCCGGGCGTACTCGGCCACGGTCACGCTCTTACCGTACCGGTGCAGCAGTTCGTCATACAGTCGATGGGAGATGACCTCACTGTCGATCAGCAGACCATCCAAATCAAAAATCACAGCTTTTTTCATGTTAGCAGTCTCCTTATTGTGCCTTGACCTCATGGCATGGTCCCCGGCAGATTTATACAAACCGTGCAATCGTGCGCAGCATGACATCCTTGAACAGCGGCTTGCTGATGTGGGCGTTCATGCCGGAATCCAGGCATTTCTTCACGTCCTCGGCGTAGGCGTTGGCGCTCATGGCGATGATGGGCACAGTCCCGGCACGGGTCTGCCCGCTGGCGCGGATGGCCCTGGCCGCGGCGTAGCCGTCCATGACCGGCATCATCAGGTCCATCAAAATCGCATCGTAGCCCGCCGGGTCGGCGGCAAAGGCGCGCACGGCGCTCTCGCCGTCAAACGCCTTGACGACCTCGGCCCCGGCGCTTTTCAGCATGAACTCGACGATCTCCATGTTCAGCTCGTTATCCTCGACAACCAGCAGGCGCTTGCCGTGCAGGTCGGCGGGGGCTTCCTTCTCCGGCCCGGCGGCGGGCGGGTCGTGGTCTATGGCAAACGGCAGCGTGACGGTAAAGCAGCTGCCCTCCCCCACCGTGCTCTCGACGGTGATCGTGCCGTTCATCTTCTGCACCAGCTGGTTCACGATGGACATACCCAGCCCGGTGCCGCCGTACTGGGATCGCGCGGCGTTGTCCTCCTGGCTGAACGCCTCAAACAGGTGGTTGTCAATAAAGTCCTGCGTCATGCCGATGCCGGTATCCCGGATCGTGAACGCATAGGCCGCGGTGTCGGCGGTGCGGCTCACCTCCCGCAGGCGGGTGGTGAGCTCGTCGGCCTTGTCGGAGGCCCACTGATGGGCCTGACGCAGGCAGGAGGAGGCATCCTCCAGCATCTCCACCTCCCGGGTCACGTCGCTGCGCAGGGCGGCTTGCTCCTCCGGAGAGAGGCTTTGCTGGTCGGCCAGCTGTTCGTAATACTCCTCATACTGAACTTCCAGCGCCTTTTCCGCACGCAGGACGTCCTGACTGCAATCCAATAGATCCTTTGTCTGCATAAAAACCTCCTGTCGAAATTTGCCGTTGTGGGATATAGTAGCACACGGAGGGCGTGAAGGCAAGTGCCGCTCCGTTGTGCAGGGGCTGCAGGAGTACAAGAAAAAATCCCGCCACATTGCTGTGGCGGGATTTTTGAAAGTGCAATCGAAGAATCAACGCTTGGAGAACTGGGGAGCGCGACGGGCGGCCTTGAGGCCGTATTTTTTTATCTGAGGCTGGGTTACATATATGTCGTCGGGCGATGCGAGGTAGTTGAAGTCGCTTGAGCGCAGGAAACCGTAGCCTTCTGGCATTATCTCAAGTACGCCTTCTGCTTCAAGGAAGCCGTCGAAATTATAGGCCGGTGCGTTCGACTGCTGCATTTTTGCAGCCATGCGTTCTTTCTTTTTGGCCTTTTTGCTTTTCGGCTCCATAACCTGCTTCTGAGCCTGCGGTTCGCGGATTATTATGGGAGCTGCGGCAGCAACGGCAGCTGCTGCCTCGCGTTCTTTCTGCGAACGGGGAGTGAAGCTTTTGCCTGCAGCGTGGGGGAAGAATGCTCCGAACGATTCATCCACCTTGCGTCCGAAAACGCGGGGGCCGTTAGCCTGTCGGGGTTGATTCTGAGGCTGTGAGGCTGAAGGATTCTGTGAGGGGAGAGGCGTATCGGTGTTGTTTGCAGGAGTTGTGTCCGTGGTTTTGTCGTCGGTCTGGATTTTTGGCCCTTGTGGGGCGCTGTTGTTTGTTTCGGCAAGTAGAGCAGGTACAGCTTCTGTGCTTGCTGCTGGCAGTTGTAGCGGTTGGTTGCTGTCGCTGTCTATTATTTCAGCCATAAAGGACGGCTCTATCTCATCCGGATTAGCTGCGAATTGTGGCGTGCTCGCAGCAT
>ERZ772872.1297-NODE-1297-length-22824-cov-14.129386_pt1 | contig 22824 bp, 18 predicted proteins | sample MGYA00512132_ERZ772872 | MGnify/ENA primary metagenome ERZ772872 (study PRJEB29015, sample SAMEA2737724) | human gut metagenome | biome: human gut; feature: human-associated habitat; material: faeces | place: China | collected 2012 ...
TAAACCCAATGAGACCGACAATTGCCATGAACAGATAGCAGCCAAGCTTCATCATGTTTGTGGCTTTGGAAAACGCAAAAACATCCCTGTTCCTTGCGCTTGTGCGTAAAGTATTTTTATTAGTACCACTGATTCTTTTGCTGCCTCTTATATTGCCGGATCCGGTCGTTGCCGTTTACCTTGCAGAGCCGATTACAGATACACTGGCATGTACCGCAACAGTTACAATGTTTGTCAGATATTATCGAAAACACCTGTCATCTTTACAAAAATAACAGTAGATCGTCCATGCGGCTAGATAGAAAAAATCCGCCGCACTCCTGCTGGGAGCGCGGCGGAACTTTCTGGCGGATAGGGTGGGATTCGAACCCACGAGCCGCTTGCGCGACTACCTGATTTCGAGTCTTGTTCGCACTTGGCATTTCCGTGTCTGCTGTGGTCGGTGACGGCAGCTTTGGAAACGGCGAAAGCCCTTGTGCTGCAACGGATTTTGGACGCGCCGACCGGTATTGACCAGCTCCATATCAGAAAAAACCTGAGTTCAAATTGAAATGAGAAATGCCCCAAAACGACCAGCTTTTTGCACGCTGGCAAGAAAATACGCAAGAAGAAAGCCCTTGTCCGGTATGGCTTTGCGAGCGGCCTCCCGGATAAATGCAAGAAAAACCGGCTCAAAACAAATCACACGAAGCACCCTTTCGGACCGAAACACAGAAAGGAGTCTTCGTTATGAAATACGACGCCAAGGAATTCAAAAGATACCCAGAGATTATGAGCAAGGAGCAGATGCGGATCGCCTGTCACATCAGCAAACGGACGGCTCTCTATCTTCTCCAATTCAACCTGATTCCCCACACCTTCACCGGCAAGAAAACCCGCTGCTACGCCATCAAAAAGAGCGATGTGATCGCTTTTATGAACGACCGTGAGGTCAACCCGGAAAAATACATAGCGCCGAAGAACTGGTACAAATACGGAGGCGAAATAGTTCGGCCCTATAAAATTCGCATCCAACCGCCGTGCGCCAAGGACGAGAAGAAGCTCCGGCGCTACTATGAGAGCAAGCTGGCTGCGCTGCCGGATGTGATGGATGTGGCCGCCGCCGTGGACTTCACAGGCTATAACCGACGCACCGTCTGCCAATGGATTCGCGTGGGGAAGCTGAAGGCGCTGTCGCTGCTGCAGAAGTACATGATCCCCAAATGCTATCTCATCGACTGGCTCTGCTCAGACGATTACAACAACACAAACCGAAAATCCCGCCGGCATATCGATATGCTTTGGGAGGCGCAGAAATGGAGAGATTGATGCGGACATTTTCCCTTGTTTTCTCAAAAAGAGGCACAGGGGCATCATTCCCTTGGCGTCTGTTGAAAAAACGCCGATTCTGTGATACTATAATAACAATAAGCCGAGCGTTTGCTGAAGCCACCGAAAAGCCGGGAGGGAACAAAAATGAGCAGTAATTTCCTCAACGATGAAAACAAGGGCGATATCATCATTTACCAGTCTGAAAGCGGCGAGACAAAAATTGATGTCCGGTTTCAGGATGAAACTGTCTGGCTGACACAGGCACAGATGGAGGAGCTTTTCCAATCTTCCCATGCAAATGTGGTTGAGCACATCAAAAACATCTATTCCGAAGGTGAGCTGGACGAAAGTTCAACCTGTCGGAAATTCCGACAAGTTCGCCGCGAGGGAAATCGCAATGTGGAGCGCGAAAGACTATATTATAACCTGGACATGATCATCTCTCTGGGCTATCGCATCAGGTCCTCCATTGCAACGCAGTTCCGCCGCTGGGCTACCGAGCGCTTGAAGGAGTACATGATCAAGGGCTTCGCCATGGATGATGAGCGCCTGAAGAATCTCGGCGGCGGCAGCTATTGGAAGGAGCTTCTTGACCGCATCCGGGACATCCGTTCCTCCGAAAAGGTGATGTACCGTCAGGTCCTCGACCTCTACGCTACTAGCGTGGACTATGACCCCAAAAGCGCCGAGTCGGTGGCTTTTTTCAAAATGGTGCAGAACAAGCTGCACTATGCCGCCCATGGCCATACCGCCGCAGAGGTGATTTTTGAGCGAGCCGATGCCGAAAAGCCATTTATGGGGCTTACCGCATTTTCCGGGGATTTTCCCACGGCGAAGGATATTGCTGTTGCAAAGAACTATCTCTCTGCGGACGAACTGAAGATACTGAACAATCTCGTTTCCGGATATTTTGACTTTGCGGAAATTCAGGCGATGCGCCGCCGGCCCATGTGCATGAGCGATTATGTAGAGGACCTGGACCGCATCCTTGCCTCCACCGGAGAAGCCCTGCTTACCGACGGGGGAACCGTAAGCCACACGCAGGCGATGGAGCAGGCAAAGGCGGAATACAGGAAATATCAGGTGCAGAATCTTTCTCCCGTGGAGGAGGAATATTTGCAGACCATTCGCAGCATCGAGAAGGCGGCAAAAGAGGGCGAAAAACGCTGACTCTGAAATGCCTTCACAGGGAAGTGATCCTCTTTGGGCCGGTATACTGCGGGTATGGATAGGGGCTGTCGTAAATATTCACAGGAGATTGTATATGGGTAACGAACAAGCGGAGATCGATGGCCTCCGCTTGCTTTATATGTTGGCTTCTGTAATTAGTCTGGAATCGATTCCTTGATTAAAGTCGACAATGCGCTTCCTTTTTGATGGTTTATGAGCCCCACGCCAAAGATGCAGACCTACTCTGGGCATGTGGCTTATGTGCGGGATTCACCGGGATCGACAACTACATACAGAAAGAAAATAAGGGCTTATCGGCTGACAGCGCTCTACCATGCGCTGTTGACGATAGGCCCTTATTATCCTGCTGCCGGACTGGCACCGTGAGATATGGCGTTTTACGGTCAAAAGAATGCGTTTCACCGTGAAACGCATTCATGAGGAAAAAACAGATTTCTTTTTGTCTCTCTCAATATATCTCGATATCTCATGTACCGAGGTATCATAAGTTTTGCGGAAAAGATTTATTCCGGCTCTTTTACTAGATATTCAGCCAAATAGGCTGGGACACAGTTGATCCAGAAGGTATACAGCCAGTCGACCTGAATGGTTTTGGAATCCAGATAATACTTTTCAAAATAGCGCGTAATACCACACATGAAGAAACGGAGCACTTCTCTCAATTCCGGCGTTATCGCACCCGGAAAATGGTTCCATTTCAGCAGCCTTACAAGATCCTCAACGCCCTTGTTTTCTATTTCGGAGCGCAGGTCATTCTGCCCGTAATAGGATAGAGCGTTTCCGAAGCCCTTGAGGGTGCCGTTATAAAGAAAGTTGTCCTTGCAGCAAGTAAAAAACGTTTCGAGAGAGTTTCGCTTCCCATCCGTATACCACAGAGGCTCGACAGTTATCCGATAGAGATAGGCAAGCAACTCGTTTTTATCCCGAAAGTGATTGTAAAACGTCCTGCTGCTAAGACCGGAGAGCCCCACGATATCCCCGACAGAAATACTCTCAAAGGAGTTGCTCTCAAGCAATTCCCTCAAAGCCAATGCAAATCTCTCTTTTGTTGATGGCAGAGCTTTCACGGTACCCCCCCAGTTTCTGTTAGCATAATAAAATTTTAACACAGTTTTTGCAGAAATACAAGAAATGAACGATTTGATAACGGCTCAAAACGGGAGAATTAAATTCAGAAAAAAGGATAATTATGAACTAATACAGAAAAGTGGAAGATTGTGAATGTATTTTGCCCCATGTTTGTTTTAAAATTAACACATCAAACGTGTGAGTCATGACGCACAACAAATCAATCAGACAGGAGGTAATTGAATTGGAGACATACAAGAGCAATTACATTCAGAAAAACTACGTGGAAGGCAAGGTCATTATTATCACCGGCGCCTCCAGCGGCTTCGGCAAGCTGACTGCAAAGCGAGCCGCAGAGATGGGCGGCAAGATCGTTCTGGCGGCACGCAGCGAAGAGAAGCTGAAGGAGACCGTGGCGGAGATCAAGGCGGCGGGCGGTGAGGCCAGCTACATCGTAACAGACGTGGCGAAAAAGGACGATGTTTTCGCAATGGCTAAATTCGCGGTAGATACCTACGGCAGGATCGATGTGCTTGTTAACAACGCCGGGACGATGCCGCTGGCCTTTTTCAGTGAGCATGAGCAGGCGCTGGACAAATGGGAACAGTGCATCGACATCAGCATCAAGGGCACTATTTTCGGCATCTCCGCCGTCTATGACCAGATGATCAAGCAGGGACAGGGACAGGTGATTAATGTCTCCTCCATCTACGCCAACTTCCCCGTTGCGGGCGCAGGCGTGTATCAGGTCGCAAAGATGGGCGTGCAGTATCTGGCGGAATCTCTGCGCAGCGAGTGTCAGGGCAAAATCAAGGTCACGACCATTAAGCCCACCGGCTTTATGAAGACCAACCTTTCCAGCAGCGTGGTCGATCAGATGGCAATGATGCCCGCAGTGGCAGGCCCCCTTGAAATCCTCAGCAACTGGGTAGAAGAGGCTCCGCTGCGTCCCGATTTCCATGACATCAACAGCATGACCTACAACGATCCTGATCCACAGGTCTTGGCGGACAATATTATTTATGCCATCAATCAGCCTTGGGGTGTCAGCATCGGTGATCTGACCGTGCGCGCTTCAGGCGAATCCTTTGTCATTTGATTAGGAGGTGTTTCGATGAACAGCTATAGAACCGAAAACTACATAAAAGACAAGGTCATTGTCATCACCGGCGCTTCCAGCGGTTTCGGCAAAGAGACCGCAAAGAAGGCCGCCGAGTTGGGCGGAAAGGTCGTTCTGGCCGCGCGGCGTGAGGAATTGCTCCGGGAAATTACGCAGGAGATCCGTGAAAGCGGCGGCGAGGCTTCCTACATCAAGACCGATGTTCGTGTGAAAGATCAGGTCAATGCCATGGCGAAGTTCGCCGTGGACACCTACGGACGCATTGATGTGCTGGTCAATGATGCCGGCACAATGCCGCTTGCCTATTACAGCGAACACGCAATTGCCATGGAAGCATGGGAGCAAAGCATTGCTACCGCGATCAATGGTACACTGTACGGCATCGCGGCGGTCTATGACCAGATGATTGAGCAGGGGCAGGGACATATCGTGAACATTTCCTCCATCCTCGGCAACTATCCCGTGAGCGGTTGCGGGGTCTATAATGTGACAAAGGCCGCCGTCAGAATGCTGGGCGACAGCCTGCGCGTAGAATCCCGCGGGAAAATCAAAGTTACCAACATCAAGCCCACATCCGTGGCAAATACGGGTCTGGTCTCTACAGAAGTAGATTATAATGCAGGTCTGTCCGGCATTTACGGGAAAATCATTGACGCATTTATGGGGTTGGCGATCCCCGATCGTCTTGACACGGAGAGCATCCATTGCTTTGACTTTTCTCCGTCTATTCTGGCGGACAACATCATTTACGCCATTGACCAGCCTTGGGGCGTGAATATCAGTGAGCTGACTGTCCGCGCTTCCGGTGAAGCCATGTTTGTATAAGGAGGTCACATCATGAGCCATAAATTTTTGGAGCCTATTAAAATCGGTAATCAGACCGTGAAAAACAGAGTGATGTTCCTTGCGATGGCAAAGAATATTTCTAATTTCGACGACAGCGTATCCGCAAAAGACATCGCCTATGTGGAATCGGTCGCCGCGGGCGGCGTGGGGCTTCTTGTTCCCGGCGCAATGATCGTAGACCCGGAGTGGCCTTCTGTGCTGCCCTTGCAGCCGGGCATTTATGATGACCGCTTTATCCCCGGGCTTCGCAGGCTGGTGCTTGCTGCCCATAAGTACGACGCAAAGATCCTGTTCCAGCTTTGGCATCCCGGCGCAACCAACTATTCCGGCATTGATCCGAAGACTGTGGACGAGCTGACGAAGGACGAGATCCACGCCATTCAGGACAAGTTTGTGGCCGCTGCCAAGCGTGCTATGGCCGCCGGTGCGGACGGCATCGAGTTCCAAACCTGTCATGGCTATCTGGCCTGCCAGTTCATTTCTCCTCTGTTCAATCACCGCACTGATGAGTACGGCTGGAATAAGGTGGAGGATCGCACCCGTTTTGCCACGGAGATTTTGACCCGCATCCGCAAGGTCATCGGACCGGATAAAATCATCTCCGTGAAAATGCAGGGCTTTGACTACCCCAAGAGTGAAGGTCCCAACGGCAACGACGGAATCACGCCGGAACAGGCCGCCGAGGTCGCTCCCTATCTGGAAAAGGCCGGTGCGGATATGATTGCAGTGTCCGCCGGCGGCACAATATATCATCAGGACGATATTATGTCCGGCGATGTGCATCGTGCCGAAGGCTGGAAGGTTCCTGCTGCTACCATGGTCAAGAATGCTGTTTCCGTTCCCGTAGTAGCTACCGGCAGCATCCGTCACCCGGATTTCGTGGATCAGATCATCAATGACGGCAAGTGCGACATGGTCGGCATGGGCCGCGGCATTCTGGCTGAGCGCGAATGGGTAAAGAAGTGTGCCGAAGGTCGCGAGGATGAGCTTCGCTACTGCATCTCCTGCATGAATTGCTTCAATGTCAATCCGTTCAGCTATGAGCAGACGAACTGCTCCGTGAACCCCTTTGCCCTGCGCGAAGGCTCCAAGCGCCCCATCGTTCAGGACGGGGACGGCCGTCTGGTGGCGGTCATCGGCGCAGGCCCCGCGGGCATGGAAGCTGCGGTCACGCTCAAACAGCGCGGCTTTGACGTGGTGGTGTTCGACAAACGCGATGAGATCGGCGGTAACCTCCATGTTGCAAAGAAGCCCCCCTTCAAGGGCAAATTTGAGTGGGCTATCGACTATTATAAGTCCATGGCAAAGAAGCTGAATATCACGATGAAGCTGGGGAAGGAGGTCACGGCGCAGGAGGTTCTGGCTCTCAAACCCCATTCCATTCTGGTTGCAACCGGCAGCAACGTCATTTCCATCCCACTCGAGGGGCTGGATCAGGTACAGACGGTTCAGGCGCACGACGTGCTTGCCAACGACATGCAGTTTGCAAACAAGAAGGTCGTTGTCATCGGCGGTGGCATTACCGGGCTGGAGACTGCGCTGTATATCAACCGTCAGGGCACTAATCAGGTTTCCGTGGTGGATATGCTGCCCGAATGGCCGGTGGATATGCTGGATATGCGCTATCAGAACGAAGCGCTGCTGGAGGTCCGCCACTGCAACGATCAGGGTGTTGCCCTATTTTATAATAACAAGGTTGTGAAATTTGCCGACGGCAAGCTGTTCATTGAGAGCACCAAGGACGGCGAGGTGAAGGAGCTTCCCGCAGACGTGATCGTTCTGTCCGTGGGTGTGAAGCCCAACGACGCACTGTGGCAGGAGCTGCTTGCTTCCGGCCATCCCAGCGTCTGGAAGGCGGGCGATGCCATCGCCACCGGCAAGATCAACAAGGCAGTCCTCCACGGCAGCAAGTTCGGCTACAGCCTGAACTGAAGCATAGTAAGGCGCTGTTCTTGCACACCCTTTAAAAAGATGCGATAATCAACATGGCAATGCCCGGCTCCAAAACAGAGCCGGGCATTGTGCTGCATATTGCTTTACCGGCTTTTACGGTAAGCCGGAGCGACGTCGTAGTACTCTTCCATGCCCGTCCTTACAGCCTCGTGGAAGTCGAAGGCGGCATTTGAACAGCACCAGTCCAGGAGAGTCGCCTTAGCGATTTGTATAGAATATTTCACCAAAATCTCCGGCTTGCCAAGGTTCCTTATGATGCCGTTCTTCTGGCAGTTGGATAAGAGCTTGTAGTACAGTTCATTGTAAGCGTCGACAAAATCGAAGATACCCAGCCTTTCATCCACCTCAAGCTTCAGGAGGGTCTTACAGTAGTTGACGTTGTCCTTTGTCCACATGGGCGTGTGCAGCGCAAAAATGTATATCATGCGCTCGAAATCATTGTCCAAAAAAAGTATTTCCGACGGCTCAATATTGCTTTCCAGAGAAGCGTCGCGCATGGTCCACATAATCAAGTCCTTTTTGTCGGAAAACAGAGAATAAAAACGTGTCCTCGAAACGTTGGCCGCGGCGCAGATACTGTTTACGGATGTCTTTTCATATCCGTTGGCGTTGAACAGCTCAAGCGCTTTGTCCGCCAATTTATTCCTCACATCCACGGGTTTACTCATAGCGGTTTTTGTCCCTCCTCGCGGTACAAATTCTAAAAAATGTTCGCGCGTTCCGCAAACAAGCAGGGCGTGTGTTCAAACGCTTAACACCTTTTTTGTAGCTATTATAGAACATTCCCAGGCGGTATTGCAACTTTTTTAACACAGGCGTATTTTGATTTCAGATTCCGGCGATAGGCGGATAATGAATAATACGGAGGGAATGACTATGAGCAACAAATACCCGAATCTCATTAGATGGGCTGATTGGCTGGATAATATCTATCCTGGTCAGGAGGGAAATAACGACGAGAGCGAAAGCGTACAGTTCCTGCTGCATTTCTGCTCCGACGAGGACGCCCGCATAGCGATGATGTGCGAGCCCTTCTTCAAATCGCTCGACGAAATAGCCGAGGCGAACAACGTGACCGTCGAGGAAATTGCTTCCACTCTTGAAGAGATGAGCATGAAAGGCCTGATCATGTGCTCGTCGCTGTCCGGCGTGCTCAAATACCGCCGCTGGCCCTGGCTGCCTGGCATCCTTGAGTTCGTCGTCCTGGACAAGGAGATAGACCCCGAGCTGCTGAAATACGCCTCGGATTTCTACGAGGAGCGCATCCGTCTCACGGACATGACCGCCATGCCCTTTGAGAAAAGAGCGCACGGCGGGCTCAGGACAATACCGATAATGGAGTCCGTGGCCGCCAAATCCACGATCATGCCCTTCGAGGAGCTGAAGCCCTTCATAGACAAGGCCACCAAGTTCTCCGTCGCGAACTGCGCCTGCCGCACGGCTACGCGCGCTCTGGGCATGGGCTGCGAGCACACGCATATAGACACCTGCATCCAGCTTGACGACTACGCAGACTACGGCATCCGTACCCAGAGAGCCAGGGAGATCTCCAAGGAGGAGGTCTACGAAATACTCAGAAAGATGGAGAAGGCTGGGCACGTCCACCAGGTGTTCAACACCCAGGGGCACGACACCACCTGCTTTATCTGCAACTGCTGCGGCTGCGGCTGCGCCTCTCTGCGCACGGCCAATATGCTCAACCTGCAGATGAACATGGCCTCCAACTTTGTCGCCAAGGTGGATCCCGAAAAGTGCGTGGCCTGCGGCGCGTGCGTCGAATCCTGCAACGCCAACGCGCTCACCCTCGGCACGAATTTCTGCGAGGCGGAGTGCGAAACCAAGAACCTTCCGGACTACATGGACACCAACTGGACGGAGGAGTTCTGGGATATGGATTACCTCAAGCGGAAGATGGTAAACAAGAGCGGCAGTGCTCCCTGCAAGGCCGCCTGCCCCGCGCACATATCTATCCAGGGCTATATCCGCAAGGCCGCAGAGGGCAAATACGACGAGGCGCTCAAGGTCATCAAGAGGGACAATCCCTTCCCCGCAGTCTGCGGGCGAATCTGTCCGCATGACTGTGAAAACGAATGCACCCGCGCCCGCGTCGACGAGGCCATGGCCATCGACGACATCAAGAAGTTCATCGCCGACAAGGAGCTCGAGGAGGGGAACCTCTACGTACCGGAGAAAAAAGACAGCTACGAGGAAAAGGTAGCCGTAATAGGCGCCGGCCCCGCCGGAATGACCGCCGCGTACTATCTCGCGGTGGAGGGCTATCCCGTCACGGTGTTCGAGAAGAACGCGGCTCCCGGCGGTATGCTGAAGTTCGGCATACCCTCCTTCCGACTCAAAAAAGACGTCATAGACGCGGAGATCGAGGTTCTGCGCAGGCTGGGCGTGGAGTTCAAATGCGGCGTCGACGTCGGCAGGGACGTGACTATAGAGCAGCTTCGTGAGCAGGGCTACAAGGCCTTCTACGTCGCCATCGGCGCGCAGGCCAGCCGTAAGCTCGGCATTGAGGGCGAGGAGCTCATCGGCGTCCAGGGCGGCATCAACTTCCTTCGCGGCGTGAACGAGGGCGTCATCTCCTCCGTTGAGGGCGACACCGTGGTGATAGGCGGCGGAAACGTGGCCGTAGACGTGGCTCGCGCCGTAATGCGTCTCGGCAACCGCAATGTCAAAATGGTCTGCCTCGAAAAGGACGAGGAAATGCCCACCGTTCCCGACGAAAAGGACGAGGCTCTGGCAGAGGGAGTGGAGATTTGCAACAGCTGGGGTCCGAAGCGCATCATTGGCGAAAACGGTCGCGTCACGGGCGTGGAATTCATGCGCTGCGTGTCCGTATTTGACGAAACCGGCAGGTTCAGCCCCGTTTACGACGAGAATGACACCGTTATCATGCCCTGCTCCAACGTGTTCACCGCGATCGGGCAGTCGATTGTGTGGGGAGATCTCCTGAGCGGCACCAAGGCCAAGGTTGAGGACTTCAGAGTCGTCAATGTTGCCGAGATCTCCTATCAGACCGCCGAGGAAGACATCTTCGCCGGCGGCGACTGCGCGATGGGCCCCGGCTTTACCATCGACGCCATTGCAACCGGCAGGTCCGGCGCTATTTCCGTGCACAGGTACGTCCAGGGCAAGAACCTTCTCATTCGCCGCGAGCGCGAGTACAAGCCCTTTGATAAGGAGCTCGGGGATTACAGCGGCTTTGACAAGCAGCCCCGTCAGCGTCCGCACCACGCCGCCGCGAGCAAGGCGCTCGAGACCATGGACGATACCCGCGCCACATTTACAGAGGAACAGCTTAAGAAGGAGGCCGCCCGCTGCATGGGCTGCGGCGTTACCGTAGTAGACGAGAGAAAGTGCCTCGGCTGCGGCGTCTGCACCACCAAGTGCGAGTTCGACGCCGTAAAGCTCTACAAGGTTCACGACGCTGTGCCGCCCACCTCGCCCGACGCCTGGGCCGCCGCGCTGGGCGCAAATATCGCGGAGCGGACGAAGCGCATCGCGGCCAATTCACCCAAGACGGACGAGCAGGACTGCAGCGACTCCGGTACTGCCAGTATGATGTTCAAGAAACACGAAAGTGAAAAGCAGGACAACGCCAATGCATGAATTAGGAGTAGTTCTTAATATGCTCGATACCCTTGACGCCGCAGCCAAACGGTACGGGGTATCCCGCATCGCATCCGTAAGTGTGGATGTCGGAGAGATGACCGGCATAGTCCCCGTGTACATGCACGGGGTCTGGCCGGAGGCCGTAAACGGTACCATCTGCGCGGGCTCAGAGCTCTACATCAATATGGTGAAAGCCATCGCCCACTGCGCCGACTGCGGCAAGGACTACGAGGTCATGGAAAACGCCAGGGACGACGTCCCCATGTGCCCGTTTTGCGGCAGCACCCGCTGGACGCTCAAGCAGGGCGACCAGCTGGTAATCAAAGAAATCGAGGTAGCGGAAGAATGACAAATGGCAAAGTGCGAGTCATCGAAATAAAGCAGAGCGTATTTGAAAACAACGACCGGGAGGCGGACCGGGTCAGGGCGCAGCTCAAGAAGGAGCACACCTTCCTCCTGAACCTCATGTCCAGCCCCGGCAGCGGCAAGACTACCACGCTCAAGGCGACCATCGCACGCCTCAAGAATAAGCTGCGCATCGGCGTCATGGAGGCCGACATCGACTCGGACGTCGATGCGGCGACCATCTCCACCAGCGGCGCAAAGGTCATCCAGCTGCACACCGGCGGTATGTGCCACCTCGACGCGGGCATGACGCGTCAGGGCCTCGAGGGGCTCGGCACGGAGAACATCGACCTTGCCATCCTCGAAAATGTCGGCAACCTTGTCTGCCCGGCGGAGTTTGACACCGGCGCCGTGAAAAACGCCATGATCCTCTCCGTGCCGGAGGGCGACGACAAGCCGCTGAAGTACCCGCTCATGTTCTCGATCTGCGACGTGCTGCTCGTCAACAAGATCGACGTCGCACCGTACTTCAACTTCGACCTCGACAAGTGCGTCGAGCGCGTCAAGAAGCTCAACCCGAACATTCAGGTGTTCCCGATCTCCGCGCTCAAGGGCGAGGGCATCGAGCCGTGGGCCGACTGGCTGCGTGAGCAGACAAAGACCTGGAACGCATAAGCGCCAGAAACAAAAACCGGGACGCTCCCATCGGAGCGTCCCGGTTTTTTTATATGGGCCGGGTCGTTTCCCGTCACGGGTTGGCCTGCGCCCACGCGCGCACAAAGGCGGCGAACGTGCGCACGAGCGGCTTGCCCTCGCTCTCCGGCGGGATGGCCATGGCGATCGTGCGGTGCGCCGGGGGATCGAGTGGGCGCACGACGACGTTGTGGTGGTCCGAGCGCAGCACGAGCTCGTGCGCGATGCAGATGCCCAGCCCGCTCTCGACCATGGAGATCATGGCGTAATCGTCCGCCGTCTGAAAGCGGATGTCGGGGTGCACGTGCGCGGCGTCGAGCACGCGCAGCGCGTCGCGGTTCGTGCTGTCGATCAGGCTCACGACCGGTTCCGTGCCGAAGGCCGCGACGGGCACGGCCTCGCACGCCGCCAGCGGGTGGCCCGCCGGCAGCACGGCCAGCAGCCGGTCGCTGCACACGGGCACGATCTCGCCCGGCAGCTCGCTCGGCAGCGAGATGAAGCCCATGTCCACCGTGCCGCTGCGCACGTAGGCGTCCACCTCGGCGTACGCCCCGTCGAACAGGCGGAAGCGCGCCTCCGGATGCTGCACCTGAAACTGCTTGATCATCGGCGGCAGCCAGTTGACCGCCACGCTCTTGAACGTCGCAATGCGGATCGTGCCGCCGGCGCGCTCGCGCACCTCCTGGATGCGGCCGCGCAGGTGCGCATCCGCTGCGCACACCTGCTGCACGGCCGGCAGCAGCGCCTTGCCCGCCGGGGTCAGGTGCACGCCGCCGCGGTTGCGCACCAGCAGGGGAAAGCCGCAGTCGCGCTCGAGCCCCGCCAGCAGCTGCGTCAGCGCCGACTGGGACACGCCCAGCGCCTGCGCCGCGGCCGACACGCTCGCGCACTCCACCGTTTTTAAAAACGCCTCATATTGCCGCAGTGTCACACGTACCCGCTCCTTGTCCGAACTTTATTGCTTAAAATAAGATTATCTTATATTATACGCGCGGTTTCCAAAAAGTCAAGCGCAGAAATTTTCCCTGATATTGCAGGGGAAACGCCGCTTTTTTCCCGAAAAGTATGAAGAAATTGTTGACACGGCGGGGAAAGTGGCGTATCATACACACATATTGTTTTTACGGAAATTATATAAGGTTTCCTAATGAAAGGGGCAAAACATCATGGGCACTGCTTCGAGCGGTGAATGGATCGCCATATTACTGTATTTCGCGCTGGTCATCGGCGTCGGCGTGTATTTCTTCTTCCGTGACCGCCATCAGGAGGGCGAGAAGGAGTACTTCCTCGGCGGCCGCAGCATGGGCGGCTGGGTCGCGGCGCTGTCTGCCGGCGCGTCGGACATGAGCGCATGGGTGCTCATGGGTCTGCCCGGCTCGATCTATCTGTACGGCATCGGCAAGGTGTGGATCTCCGTCGGCCTGCTCATCGGCACGGTCTGCGCGTGGATCTTCGTCGCGCCGCGTCTGCGCCGGTACTCCATCCGCGCGAACGACTCGATCACCATCCCGCAGTTTCTCACCAACCGCTTCCTGTCCAAGAACAAGGGCCTGCAGATCATCTCGGCCATCGTGTTCGTCGTGGTCTACTGCGTTTACAGCGCCTCGAGCATTTCGGCCTGCGGCACGCTGTTCAACACCGTCACGGGCATGAGCGCCAAGACGGCCATGATCATCGCCACGGCCATCATCCTCGTGTACGTGTTTCTCGGCGGTTTCAACGCCGTGTGCTGGACGGACTTCTTCCAGGGCATGCTCATGCTTGCCGCGCTCATGCTCACGCCGATCCTCGCGCTGTTCGTCATGAAGGGTGCAGACTTTGTCGCACCGGTCATGGCCGTTCCGGAAAACTACTATAATGTGCTCTCCGGCGGCGGCTTCAACTGGAAGAGCATTTCGGACATTCTCTCCGGCCTCGGCTGGGGCCTCGGCTACTTCGGCATGCCGCACATCCTTGTGCGCTATCTGTCCATCAAGTCCGAGCATGAGATGCGCAAGAGCCAGATCATCGGCTGCAGCTGGATCCTGGTCATCCTGGCTATGTCCGCCGTCGTCGGCGTGATCGGCCGCCAGTTCCTCGGCGAGATCGACAATGAAAACCTTGTGTTCGTGCACATGGTGCGCCGCCTGTTCCCGGCGTTCATCTCCGGTGTGCTGCTCTCGGCCATTCTTGCCGCGGCCATGAGCACGGCCGACTCCCAGCTGCTGGCGAGCAGCAGTGCCTTCGCGTCCGATATCTATAAGCCGGTCATCCGCAAGGATGCCACCGACCACGAGATGCAGTGGGCCGGCCGCATCATCGTCATCCTCATCTCCGTCGTCGCGTACTTCATCGCGGCCGATCCGAACTGCGGCGGCATCATGGCGCTCGTCGAGTGCGCATGGGCGGGCTTCGGCTCCGCGTTCGGCCCGGTTATCCTGCTCTCGCTCTACTGGCGCCGCCTGACGTATTCCGGCGCGGTCGCGGGTGTGTGCGTGGGCTTTGCGGTCGACGCTTTGTGGTATGCGTTCCTGTCCACGCCGACCGGCCTGTATGAGATCATTCCCGGCTTCCTGTGCGGCCTGATCGCGGCGGTCGTCGTGTCGCTGTGCAGCAAGGCCCCGTCGAAAGAGGTCACGGACCTGTTCGACCGCGCCTTCGAGCCCACGGACTGAAACAAAATCGTTCCCAAATAAAGCCGTCCCTCTCCGGAGGGACGGCTTTTTGCACATTTTCACCAAAATGTCCTGCGTGATACTTGACATCGGGGCAGGGAATCTGTATTATCTAATGGTAAAAGGAAACGGTATTAGTGAAATATCCATTTTTTCACCCGGCCGCAGCCGGAGAAACGGAGCGAACCGATCATGGATTTTTTTGAACAGATCGCGCGCGAACAGGTGCGCGCGATGATCCTCAACCACGCGCGCCGCGAGGACCTCAGCCAGATCTTTTCGCAGGGCGAGATGCGCCTGCTCGGCTGCCTCAATGCCGGGGCGGACGGCCGTACGGCCGGCGAGCTGAGCACGTTGCTCGACCTGAGCACGGCGCGCATCGCGGCCATGCTCAACAATCTCGAGCGCAAGGGCGCGATCACCCGCGCGCGCGACACGGCCGACCGCCGGCGCGTCGTCGTGCGCCTGACCGAGCAGGGGCGGCACGAGGTGCAGACGTCGCTCGACGAGGCAGTCGCGTGCCTGTCGGAGGTCTACCGCCGCATGGGCGAGGCGGACACGCGCGAGCTGCTGCGCCTGAGCGACCGGGCGGGGGAGATCGCCCAGCAGATCTATGAAGAGCAGAAGGAGGGAGCGCCATGCGGGTGCTGAAATACCTGCGCGGGCACATCCCGGCCGTGGCGCTGATCGTGCTGCTGCTCGTGGCGCAGTCGTTTTGCGAGCTGTCGCTTCCGGCGTACACGAGCCGCATCGTGGACACCGGCATCCAGAGCGGCGGCATCGAATATGCCGCGCCCCTCGCGCTCACGGACAAGACCATGGACGGCGTGCGCCTGTTTTTGTCGGATGACGACGCCGCCGCGGTCAGCGCCGCCTACACGGATGCCGACGGCGTCTGGACGATCAACGACACGGCGAAGCTGCCGGAGCTGGAGGGCATCTTCATCCGGCCGCTGGTCATGTATGCCCGCCTGTCGGAGCAGGGGGCGAACACCGTGCTCGCCCTGCGCCAGCAGATGCAGGGCGGCCTCATCACGCATGAGGAGATCCTCGCGCGCGGCGAGGAAGCGCTCAGCGGCATGGGCACGCTCACCGACAGCGTCCTGCACAGCGCGGCCGTGCAGTTTCTCAAGACGGAGTACGCCGTCGCGGGCCTGAATGTCAACCACATCCGCAACAGCTACCTGCTGCGCACCGGCGGGAAAATGCTCCTGCTCACGCTCGGCATGATTGCGGCGGCCGTGCTCTGCAACTATGTCGGCGCGCGGATGTCTGCCGCCATCGGGCGCGACCTGCGCGCGCAGGTGTTCCGCAAGGTGCTGTCGTTCTCGTCCGCCGAGATGGACAAGTTCTCGACGGCCTCGCTCATCACGCGCACCACGAACGACGTCACGCAGATCCAGGCGGTGTGCGTGCTGATCGTGCGCGTCGTGCTCTATGCGCCGGTCATCGGCCTCGGCGGCATTATCATGGTCGCGCGTACGAAAACCGGCATCGGCTGGATCATCGCGCTGGCCGTCGCGGCGATGCTGCTGCTCGTCGGCGTGCTCATGAAGATCGCCATGCCGCAGTTTCGCACCATGCAGCAGCGCGTGGACGACGTCAACCTCGTCAGCCGCGAGGTGCTGACCGGTCTGCCGGTCATCCGCGCGTTCCACCGCGAGCGGCACGAGGAGGAACGCTTCGACACCGCGAGCGCGGCGCTCATGAAAACGCAGCTGTTCGTCAACCGGACCATGGCGTTCATGGGCCCGGTCATGACGCTCATCATGTACGGCGTCACGGTCATGATCGAGTGGTTCGGCGCGAAAAGTATCAACGCCGGCAATATGCAGATCGGCGACATGATCGCCTTTTCGACCTACGCCTCGCTCATCATCATGGCCTTCATGATGATCACGATCGTGGCAGTGCTCCTGCCGCGCGCCGAGGTCTCGGCCACGCGCGTGGATGAGATCCTGCGCACGCGCGCGAGCGTGCGCGACCCGCGCAGCCCCGAGCCCGCGCCTGCGGACGCGACCGTCACGTTCGACCACGTGTCGTTCCGCTATCCCGGCGCGGAGGACGACGTGCTGCACGACATCAGCTTCACGGCGCGGCCCGGCGAGGTCACAGCCATCGTCGGCTCGACCGGCTGCGGCAAATCGACGCTGCTGAATCTCATTCCGCGCTTTTACGATGCGACCGGCGGCACGGTCAGCATCGGCGGCGTGAACGTGCGCCGCCTGCACCAGGCCGACCTGCGCGCCATGCTCGGCTACGTGCCGCAAAAGGGCGTGCTCTTCACGGGCGACATTCTCTCGAACCTCGAGTTTGGCGGCGACGTCTCGGAGGCCGACGCCATCCGCGCCGCCGCCACGGCGCAGGCCGAGGACTTCATCTGGTCGCGGCCGCACCACTTCCTCACGCCGGTGGCGCAGGGCGGGGCGAACGTGTCCGGCGGGCAGCGGCAGCGCCTGTCCATCGCGCGCGCCATCGCCAGACACCCGCAGGTGTACCTGTTTGACGACAGCTTCTCCGCGCTCGACTATCAGACGGATGCCGCGCTGCGTCAGGCGCTGGCCAAACAGACGCACGACGCCACGGTCATCATCGTGGCGCAGCGCCTGAGCACGATCCTGCACGCGGATCAGATCCTCGTGCTCGACGGCGGGCGCATCGTCGGCCGCGGCACGCACAGCGCGCTGCTGCGCAGTTGCGAGACCTACCGCGAGATCGCGCTCAGCCAGCTCAGCGCCGCGGAACTCGGAGAGGAGGGCTGACCATGGCGGGTCCCAGACGCGGACCGGGCCGCATCCCGGAAAAACCGAAAAACTTCAAAGGCACGATCACGAAGCTCTTCCGCTGCCTCGGCCGCTACCGGCTGCCGCTTGTGCTCGTGTTCGTGCTCGCGCTGGCGAGCACGGCCTTCGGCATCGTCGGGCCGAAGATCCTCTCGACGGCCACGACGGAGCTGGCCACCGGCCTCGGGCGCAAGCTCTCGGGCCTCGGCGGCATTGACTTCGGCAAGATCGGCAAGATCCTGCTGACCGTGCTCGCGCTCTATCTCGTCAGCGCGGCGTGCAGCTTCTTCCAGTCGTGGATCCTCGCCGGCATCACGCAGAAGCTCGCCTACCGCCTGCGCGGCGAGATCAGCGCCAAGATCCACCGCATGCCCATGCGCTACTTCGAGCGCAACACCGTCGGCGACGTGCTCTCGCGCATCACCAACGACGTCGACACCATGTCCTCCGGCATGGCGCAGTCGGTCACGCAGCTCGTCACGAACGTCACCATGCTCGTCGGCGTGCTGGTCATGATGCTGCGCATCAGCTGGCTCATGACGCTCATCGCGCTCATCGTGCTGCCGGTCACGGGCGTGCTCACGGGCCGGATCGTCAAGCGCAGCCAGCGCTATTTTGTCGCCCAGCAGAAGAACCTCGGCGATATCAACGGCAAGGTCGAGGAGACTTACGCCGGGCACAACGTTGTCTGCGCCTTCAACCGCGAGGGCGCGACGCAAAAGGAGTTCGACGCCATCAACGCGCGGCTCTACCGCTCGGCGTGGAAGAGCCAGTTTTTGTCCGGGCTCATGTCGCCGGTGACGACGTTTGTCAGCAAGCTCGGCTACGTGTGCGTGGTCGTGCTCGGCGGCTCGCTTGCCGCGCGCGGCACCATCACGATCGGCGACATTCAGGCATTTCTCAACTACATGGCGAACTTCACGCAGCCGATCACGCAGCTGGCGCAGATCAGCACGCAGCTGCAGACCATGGCGGCCGCGGCCGAGCGCGTGTTCGCCTTCCTCGACGAGGCGGAAGAGCCGGCTGACCCCGCGCTGCCCGCCCCGGCGGAGCACATCCGCGGCGACGTGTCGTTCCGGCACGTGCGCTTCGGCTACGATCCCGCGCAGCCGGTCATCCATGACTGGAGCTGCGACGTGCCGGCAGGCAGGACCGTTGCCATCGTCGGCCCGACCGGTGCCGGCAAGACCACGATGGTCAAGCTGCTCATGCGCTTTTACGATGTCGACGCCGGTGCGATCTTCGTCGACGGGCGCGACGTGCGCGACTATGCGCGCGGCGACCTGCGGCGCGCCTTCGGCATGGTGCTGCAGGACACGTGGCTCTTTAAGGGCACGATCATGGAAAACATCCGCTACGGTCGCCCCGAGGCGACGGACGCCGAGGTCATCGCGGCGGCAAAGGCCGCGCGCGCCGACGCCTTCATCCGCACGCTGCCCGGCGGCTACCAGATGGAGCTCAACGAGGAGGCGACGAACGTCTCCCAGGGGCAAAAGCAGCTGCTGACGATCGCGCGCGCCGTGCTGGCAAACGCCCCCATTCTCATTCTCGATGAGGCGACCAGCTCGGTCGACACCCGCACCGAGCAGCTCATCCAGGAGGCGATGGATCACCTCATGCGCGGCCGCACGAGCTTTGTCATCGCGCACCGCCTGAGCACCATCCGCAATGCCGACTGCATCCTCGTCATGCGCGACGGCAACATCGTCGAGCAGGGCACGCACAGCGAACTGCTCGCGCGCGGCGGGTTCTATGCCGCGCTCTACAACAGCCAGTTCGAGGACGTGGTCGCGTAAAGTATTCGGTGTTATGACAACCAAAACCGCGCAGGAATGCTGATTCCTGCGCGGTTTTCCAATTCAAGCGAGATGTTATGTAAACAGAAAAGCAAGATATACAGTTATGGTAACTACATTATGAAAACCAAATACTTAGAAAATGCTTATAATTTCAGCAAAAATGACGAAATATAATTGAATTATGTAAACTGAATTATGTAAATGCAACGGAGCGACATGGGCGCTTGTACTATTTCAGTTATGGAAACAGGATTATGACAACCAAAATTAAGAAAAAATATTGATATTTCAGTATGTTTTTATATTTATTTATCATTTATGTAAATATCATTATGTAAACATATCGCATAATAACCAGCCCCGCGCGAAGATTCTCGCGCGGGGCTGGGGAGCCTGGTGTATTTTCTGGTGGCTTTCCGGCGCGCTCGACTGCGGCGCGCCAAGGCCGCCCCTTCGGTGCGGCGCGCTGCGGCTGTCCGGCCGACCTTGGCGCGGCCGTGTGCCGGGGTGTGCTGCGTACCTGCCGCACACCCCGGCAGCCTTATGCGTACTCGACCTTGATGGTGTTCGTGTTGCCGCTGCGGCCGTTGATGATGCCGCCGGTGATGATGACCTTGTCGCCCTTTTCGAGCTGCATCACCTGCCGGCTGACCTGCAGCGCGTGGTAAAACAGCACGTCGGTGCTCTCGTACACCTCGCTCATGACGGGCGTGATGCCCCATGAGAGGGCGAGCTTGCGGTAGGCGCGCTCGTTCGTGGTCAGGCCGATGATGTCCGTCGGGCCGCGGAAGCGCGAGATCAGCCGCGCGGTGCGCCCCGTGATGGAGCAGACGGTGATGACCTTCGCGCCGATATCGATGGCCATGCCGCACGTGGCGTGGCTGATGGCGTCGAGCGTGTCGTGGATCTCAAACTGCGTCTTGGGGAAACGTTTGGCGTAGTTGATGTGCGCCTCGGTGTATTCGGCGATGCGGGCCATGGCGCTCAGCGCCTCGACGGGGTGCTCGCCCGCGGCCGTCTCGCCGGAGAGCATGATGGCGCTCGTGCCGTCGTAGACGGCGTTGGCCACGTCGGCGATCTCGGCGCGGGTGGGGCGGATGTTGTGCGTCATGCTCTCGAGCATTTCGGTCGCGGTGATGACGCGCTTGCCAAGCAGGCGGCACTTGCCGATGAGCTCCTTCTGGATGCTCGGCAGCTCCTCATACGGCACCTCGACGCCCATGTCGCCGCGGGCGATCATGATGCCGGTGCACTCAGTGAAGATCTCCTCGATGTTGTCGATGCCGGGCTGATTCTCGATCTTGGCGATGACGGAGATGTCCTCGCCGCCGTTGGCGCGCAGGAAGGCGTTGAGGTCGGCCAGGTCCTGCTTGCGCGACACGAAGGACGCGGCCACGAAGTCCACGTCGTTTTCGATGCCGAAGAGCAGGTCGCTCTTGTCCTGCTCGCTCAAAAACGTCTGCTTGAGCACCTTATTCGGGAAGCTCATGCTCTTGCGGTCCGAGAGCACGCCGCCGGCGGTGACGCGGCAGATGACGTCCGTGTCGGTCGTGGCGGTGACGGTCAGGGCGATGAGCCCGTCGTTGACGAGCACGGTGTTGCCCGGCTCAAGATCCTGCGCGAGCCCGGCATAGCTCACGGACACGCGCTCGGCATTGCCGGTGACGGGCTCGGTCGTGAACGTGAACGTGTCGCCGCTGTGCAGCTCGATCTTCCCGTCCGCGAACGTGCCGATGCGGTACTCCGGGCCCTTCGTGTCGAGCATGATGGCAATGGGCAGGTCGAGCTCCGCGCGCAGCTTTTTGATCCGGTCGATGCGCACCTGGTGCTCGGCGTGCGTGCCGTGGGAAAAGTTCAGGCGCGCGACGTTCATGCCCGCGAGCATCATGGCGCGCAGCGTCTCCTCGCTGTCGCAGGCGGGGCCGATGGTGCAGACGATCTTCGTTTTTCTCATATCCGACTCCCTCTCCGCATGTTGCGGTTTACTTTTTCTTCTTGCCGAACCAGCGGCGCTCCTTGCGGTTGCGGCCCTCGGGCTCGTCAGCGGCGGTGATGTTCCGGGCGGCCTCGGCCACGGCGTCGGCGTCAAAGTCGACGCCCATTTCGGCCGCGGTGTTGCGCATCTGATCAAAGAACTCGAGCTGGGCCTTGAGCGTCTGGAGCATTTCGCGCGTGAGCGCAAGGCCGCTGCCGACGCCGGGGTCGATGATGATGCCGGTGTCGTTCGAGGAGAGCACGAGCGGGGCGTAGTCCTTCACGCCGAGCTCAACGCTGCCCATGTTGCGCCACTGCAGCAGGCGCGCGCGGTCGGTGAACGCGCAGAAGAATGTGCGCCCGTCGTCGGTGCGCACCTTGCCGAACTGCAGGTGCTGCTGGCCGTCTTCCGGGGCAGCTTCGCCCTCGGGCCGCTGGGCGGGGAAGAACAGCGGCGCCGCGATCATGGTCGCGGCCAGGCGCTGGAAGTTTTCCTTCGAGGCGTTGATCTTGCACGCGTCGAGCGCGTCGCGCAGATCCTCTGCCAGCGCGGCGCGCATGGCCTGCTCGGGCGTGCGCTCGCTGAGCTCGATGTGGAAATCGGGGTAGGCCACGCGCAGCATGTCCAGCGCGGTGCTCAGGCCCTGCACGTCTTCGTCGGGGCGGTCGTTGGCGGCCACGACGAACAGGCGCGGGCGGTGATTGGCGCTGCGGTCGACGATGCCGGAGGCGTAGAGCTCCTCGAGCTTCGTCTGGATGCACAGGGCGATGCAGTTGGGGTGCTCGCTCGTGGCGGTCACGGCGATGGCGTAGGTCTCGTCGCCGTCCTGCACGGGCATTTTCGCCGCTTCGAGAATGTGCGGGCGGCCGAGACCGTAGGCGGCCTCGGCCTTGTGCTGCTCGCGCTCGGCGTCGGTCATGTCGTCGATGTTGTCCGGCTCCGTGTAGGCGCCGGCGGCCAGCAGCTCCGCCACGGCCTTGCGGCGGATGTCCTGAATGCCGAGCAGCTGCATGGCGCGCGAGCGGTCGGCGGCGACGTGGTCGTACAGATCGTTAAAATTACTCATATGCTTCCTTCCCGGGACGCCTGGGCGCCCCTTGGTTTTCTTTGCCGCCATTATAACACACCCCGCGCCAAATGCAAAGCGCCGATTCACCGCGGCAGATTGCACAAACATTGCCGCAGGGCGCAAAAAAATTTCTTGCCGCAGATCGCCGGTTTCTCTTTGCAAGCGGCAAAAATGTTGCTATAATGATTTTGTATGGAAACTTGGGTTTTGGCGTCCGCACGCAGGACGCGGAGATTTTCAAAAAGAGAGGAAGTTACGATATGATTCCACACGGCAAAGAGATCAAGGTGTTCACCGGCTCGTCCAACCCCGACCTGGCGGACATGATCTGCAAGAACCTCGGCATCTCCCTGGGCAAGAGCACGGTCACGGCGTTTGCCGACGGCGAGTGCTCCA
>ERZ772872.1301-NODE-1301-length-22781-cov-22.028470_pt1 | contig 22781 bp, 47 predicted proteins | sample MGYA00512132_ERZ772872 | MGnify/ENA primary metagenome ERZ772872 (study PRJEB29015, sample SAMEA2737724) | human gut metagenome | biome: human gut; feature: human-associated habitat; material: faeces | place: China | collected 2012 ...
CATCGCTGTACAAAACGCCACCCTCACCGATTTCAACAGCACCAGTCAGCGTGCCGCCGATGGAACGACAAGTCAGGGTGGGGAAGCGTTTCTTTCGGTTCAGATCAACGCTTTCATCCTTTGCACTCTTGTCCACAAGCTGAACGTCAGGGAAGATTTTGCCCCAGTTGTAGGTCACAGGGTCGGTGATGATGGACAGTACTTCCCCGTAGAAGCCATTGGTCAGCTTATCGGAATGTCCGCTCATAACCGATGCAACGTCAGGACGGTTGCCCATTAGCCATGTAATAAAGAAGATGCACAGCGTGGACTTGCCAACGCGAGCGGGTAGACTAACTCCTAAGAAGTCGATTCGCTTATAAAACAAGTCCTCAAGGTCATCTGCCAGCACTTTCAGAACCCTGCGTCTCGGCTGATAGAACTTCTTCTCCGGCGCACGGTTCCATTCAAGGTAGATGCAATAGCTGTCGAACACATCCTTTGCTTCAAACAGGTACGTCCGACCGATAATGTCATAGACTTTTGCCACGTCCTCGCCTGTTTTCATCTTTCCCATCATGGCTGCGCAGACAGAGCGTAGCTCACCAGAGTATTTGTATGCATCGAACCGCTTGTCTTGTGGCAGGGCATCTCTCAGGTTCACCACCGCCTGAAACCAGTCTTCATAGACCTGTGCTTCGGTCGGATTCTGCTTTGCATACGCTTTGATGCTGTCAATGATAGCGATACACTGCTTTGGTTGCATAAAAAATAGGCACCCCCTATCCGAAAATGTAAAGAGTGCCTACAACTGCACAAAAATCAAATATTCGGTTTTATAATGCTGTTTTCGGAAAATTATTTGCTAAAATTCGTTTTAACGGATGGAAAGTGCGATTTATTTGACCTCTTCCGCAAGCTGGTTTAGCCTGCGTTTCAACTCGTCTACATCGTAGTACAAAGCGTCTGCGATGGCATTGAGAATATCGGGCTTGTCGGTGTAATCGCACAACGTTTTAATGAGCTTCAAGCTCTGATCTGACAATTTTACGGGTTTCATGCTTTATTCCTTTCTCCGACTATGTAAAGTAGGTTTTGGTTGTTCGTCTCCTAGCATCAGCTTATAGCGGAGATACTTTTCGATAATACTGTGTCTTTCTGCCAGTGTACCATAAATAAAGACGAGAGCATCTTTAGCAGCATCGTATTCATTCGGAAAAATGACAATTTCCTCGTTTGCAAAAGTCACGGTGCAGTTTTCCGAATGGCAAGCTTCCAAGAACCGCTTGATTTCGAGGAAACCACCAAAGTCAAGCATAGACCGCAGCGTGATGCTTCCGTTCTTAACAATCAGTTCTTCTCCCTGCATATTATCCAACCTTTCTCTGTTCAGCAATCCGATACCATGTCTGGCGGGTCACTCCAAGCTGCTTGGCAGCGTCCGTGACGGTCAGCAGACGCTTTTCCACCTGTTCATGCAGAACATCAAAGAGGTTGCGGTCATACTCCGTTGGCTTACGGCCTTCCCTGTAATCAGGTCGCTGGCTGGCAATCTTTTTGCCCTCTCTGGTGCGCTCAACAATCATGTCACGCTCAAACTCAGCAAAGGCAAGCATAACAGTCCGAATGACTTTTCCAGTAGGGGAGTTATTCATAACACCCATGTTCAAGATGTTCACCGATACGCCCCTATCAATAAATTGGTCTATCAGTTCAAGACCATTCTTGGCAGAACGAGCAATACGGTCAAGCTTCGCTACGATCAGCGTATCTCCCGGCTGGATTTCATCCATCAGCTTGTCCAATTCAGGTCGATGCAGCTTCGTGCCGGTGTAAACATCCGAAAAGATTTTATGTGCGCCGTTGGCTTTCAAAAGTTCAGACTGGGCTTCAAGGCTATTGCCGTCAATCGCCTGTCCAGCAGAACTGACACGAGCGTAACCGTAAATCATTCAGAATCACCGTCTCTTTCAAGAACTTTAAGAACAAACTCATCCGACGCAACATCAGCACCAATAGGCTGAATCACGATTTGGTATTTCATTTCTTCCAAAAGCATCGCCATTGTGGACAGCTTCAAATCATCCGCATTAACACGGTTTGTCACATAAGAAGAAACTTCATATTTCATTTGCCTTGCAAGAGATGCAGAAGTATATCCTCTGATTTTCATAACGGAGCGAAGAATGTCCCCGGAATTGACTTTATTTTTGGTAGCGCCGCCCTTTTTCTTCTCTGCCATTTTCACCAAACCTCTCTTTCGATTTGATTATAACACATTCTCATGTTAATGTCAACACATTCTTATGTTTTTTATTATCACTAGGTTGGAAGATTTCCGGTAAACTTTTTTATAGCTTTACGCATTGTATATTCTTGTTAGTGCCTTACGAATTATCGAAAAATACACTTCAGACAACTGCCATTAAAGTAAACTAATTTGTTTACAAAAGCACTATCAAATAACGTAAATTTACGTTAGAATGCGTAAAAATCAGAAATATCTGATACAAATTATACAAATTGGGCTGTTGACAACTATATACCAAGCGTCTATAATCTAAGACAGCAGAACACACGATGAATCAGCCAGCAACGGCAGATTTATCCTTTGTGGCATAAAAAATAGGCCATCAGCACCACCGACCAAAGTTGCACTGATGACCTATTCCACCACAAAACAGAAGCTGCGCAACCAAGGGCGCAGTCTCGGTTTCTGTCAATTATTATAGCAGAAGCAGACCGCTTCTGCAATAGAAAGGAGCAAAAAACATGAAATTTCCCACGACAACCGAAGAATTTCTGAAAACCCTTGCACACGGCAAAGAGCCGACTAGCGAGGATAGGGAGTACGCAGAAGCGCTGGGTAAGCTGTCCGAACTGAACTACCGGGCAGGGTACGAAGCCGGAGCAGCCAAAAACAACAGTTAAATTTTGTGCAAGTCTACAAACTTTTGGATTTTGTACAGATACCAGTACTACATTAAGCGTTTGCGTAATTGACAAACCACAACATATTGCATATACTGGTTGCACTTACATGAAGGGAGGTGAGTTTATGTACAGTCCTTATCTCGAACGGCACAATCACACGTTCACTGTTGCACTGACCGAACGGCAGTTCCAGTGGCTGAAAGCCTATTGCACCGAACACAAGGTCGCACAGGCAGCAGCCATCCGTGACACGTTCTTTGAAGTGCATCCAATCCCGGAGACCAATGAAAACGAAAAATGATACGCTCGCTAAAGTTTGGCGACCACAGCGAACGTATCATCAAAACCACTGGAACAAGCTGTTCCAGCCTTATTATAGCAGGAATTGGCTTGTTCCGCAAGAACCATAGGAGTTTTTATGGAACAAAAGGTTAAATATGCTATCAATCTTATCAGCGAGAACGGACAGGTTGTCGTTTCCAGTCGTGAAGTAGCAGAGAATTTTGGAAAAGAGCACAAGCACGTTCTTCGCGACATCGAAAACCTGATGGGAGGAGAGCCCAAAATTGGACTGTCCTCTATGTTCTTCAAATCGGAGTACCTTTCAGTCCAAAACAAAGTGCTACCTGAGTATCTGATGAATCGCGATGGGTTTACGCTCCTTGCTATGGGATTCACTGGCAAGGAAGCCCTTGAATGGAAACTCAAGTACATTGATGCTTTCAATCAGATGGAGCAGAAGCTCACCAACCCAGAGCCTGAATCCACAGAGATGCTATTGAGCCGCGCTCTGATTGCTGCCAACAGTGTTATAGACACGGAGCGCAAGAAGGTAAAGGCTCTGGAAGCAGAAAATGCCAAGATGAAGCCTGATTCTGACTACGCAAAGGCTATGCTGCTTTCCGATGAAAGCCTGACTACCACGCAGATTGCCATGAACTACGGCATGAGCGCACGAAAGCTAAACCAGATTCTTAGAGGGCTTGGCATCCAACATACTGTAAACAAACAGTGGATTCCTTACCAGAAGTATCTTGGCAACGGATATGTTGTCGGCCACCCGATCGAGCTGCCGAACGGCAAGACGAAAGAGGTCACTCGCTGGACAAGAGCCGGTCAGAAGTTCATTTACAGCAAGCTCAAAGAAGCGGGCTATCTGCCTGTTGGCGAGCAGATTAGAATGGAGACGTGCTGATGGACTACTCGGAAGAAATGTTTCGGCTACAAGCTGAGAATGAAGAGCACAAAGCCGTTTTAGAAAAAAGCCATGAAATCCTTAATCAGACATTAGAAATCATCATGCCAGAGGATAAGCGGTCAAGAGAGGTTGTAAGTGTAGCGCTAGCAACGTCCGTACAACATTTTTGCGAGGACAGCTATTCAATGGGATACAATGATTGTTTGCTCGACATTCTTAGGGAAAAGGAAGAAGTCAGCGCTCCTATCATGTTTCCAACACTTAAATCGTAAATAGCCCATAAGAAAAGCCAGTGGTTAGAGAACATCTAGCCGCTGGCTTTTTGTGTTATATGTCAGTCCTGCAAAGCGATAATTTCATAGGAACTGTATCCAGTAAATCCGGACAATGGGTAAAGTTCAAACGTTGTTGTCTGTCCAGAAGGAAGCGCATCGGTTATGTATGTGCAATCTCCACCAACCGGCACTTCGTTGCCTTCCGTGTCCTTCATCTTGTAAATAACGATGACCTTTATCCAATTGCTTGTGAACTGGCTGTTATTTGTGACCTGACCTGTATAGCGCAAATCATACCCAGAGCCACGTTTAGAGACATTCGTGACCGCAAGTTCTCCGGCACGAATCGCTTGATTGGACGCACTGGCTTTGTGGAAATTCCGCTCATTCGCACTAATGGTATATTCCATTCTGGTTGGAGTAATACCTTCAGAATCAAGCGACACGTATCCAGCGTACCAATAAGAGTCTCCCTCTGCAATCCAGTCAAGGGTTTCTTCATCGGTTTTTAATACTGAACCGTCAGAACCGAAAACGGAAGCTTTTAGCGATACAAAGTCAACAGCGTAGTCAGGATACGTATTTTCAACAAGTACCGCATAGTAGACATAGTATCTCGTCTTTCCGTATTCATACCTTTTCTCAAGATGGCTGTGGGATTCTTTGATTCTCACAGTGCCATCTTCGTTGGTTTCTTCTAATTGAGCAGGAGATGCGATTTCATCTGGCTTTCCAGCAGCCATTGCGTACAAAGGCATTGTTAAAAGCATAGCCGCCGCCAGAGCTGCTGCAATGATTCTCTTTCTCATTTTTGATTCTTCCTTTCTTTGGCCAAAATTTTATATGACGCTTGAAATACCATGTGCCATAAGATACACACCAAAAACCAAAAGAGCAGCGCCGATAATAATGCCCCATATTGAAGCGGCAATCTTTTCGTTCTTTTCTCTCTTTTCTTTGTTCTTGTCATTCTTTTGGTTCATTACAGATTCCTCCCTTTCAAGGCTCGTAAGGCAAGTATAGCACAGAACACAGACCCTTTGTAGGGGTCTTTTTGTTTTTGCGGCGGAATTTTTGAAATTGGCGATAGGGGTGGGGGTGTTTTGTGCAGAAAAGAGGGGGTGGTGAATCACCACCACTTTAATAAAACGCCTTTTTTATTTTGGAGATTTTTCGCGCTACTCACCGGGCGGGGCTGGGCGGCGGCTGTATACCCCGCCGGTGGAGACCCCAAGCCCCAGCGCACCCGGACAGACTGCACAGCACAGGCAGCAGGGCAGGCCGTGCCAGATGCAAGGCAGACCACGCGGGGCGATCGGGACGGCGGCGGAACGCTGGAGGGCGCGGAGTGTGTCCGAAACCGAGCAGATTTGTACACACTCAAACATGAACGATTTTCAACACAAGAATGTGTGCAAAACCATTGACATTAACACAAGAACGTGTTACTATATAGACAACACAAGAACGTGTTACGCCACCACAAAACAGGAGGACAAAAGCATGAAAAGAACCTCTAGTATGACCTACCACGAAACAGACGAGAGCAGAGAGCTTGAACTGTACACCACCAACAACGGCGGCCTGTACCGCCAAATGATAACACCCATTATTAACAGCCTGCGCAAAAAGTACCAGCGCGGAACCTATGACGCAAGCAAGGCCGTTGACCTCTGGTATAACGTAGCTACTGAGGGAGCAAAGCTGTACAATAAAGAGTTTGGCAGCGACAGCCAGTGGAACCGCCTGTTTAACGTCCAGTGCCGCTATACTGTGGCGGTTAACCTTGAGAGCTACTATAAAGAGGAGGTAGAATATAATGCTTGACGCAACCCAGTGGGCCGCTCTCTGGTACGTGGGCGGCATGATTTCCGGCTTTCTTCTTTGTCTGGTTTGGCCAACAATCGGGCGGAGCAGTAAGGAGGCAAGACAATGACAAAAACATTTCGTGCAAAGCTGCTTAAAGTTGGCGCATTAGATACTGCAAAATATCGGTATGCCGTATATCACGGCCACGCCTACGACGTTATCAAACGAATTAAAAAAACCGAAATCCGTTCTTGGAACGCCGAAAACGACGAATATTGGGAATCTGTAGAATACATTTGCTATTAAATGAGGTGTAAAAAATGACGACGTTTGAAGAAAAGGTGAACGCATACCGCGAAAACAAACGGTTGATTGAAGAGCTTGAAGCAATGAACGATGCTGTAAAGGCTGAAATTATCGACATGATGCACGGTGCACCCGAAATGGTACAGGGCACTGCAAAGGCCATTTATAAGGACGTGCAGAGTGTTCGACTCAATAGCAAGCTTTTACAGGCAGCACACCCGGATATTTATGCTGAGTGCAGCAAAAAGACCGTTTACAAGCGGTTTAGCGTGGTATGAGGGGGTGCGCCAAGTGATATTTTCCTGCATCCTGTTTTTCTTCTGGTTTTTCTCTGCGCTGTTTAAGGCATCCAAGTGATGCCACTCGGACACTTTAGCGGGGCTGCACCGTAAAGCAACCCTAATAAGTATCCAAGATAAACGAATTTGGAGGTTTTTACATGGCAAACGAAAAGAGCAGCAACGGATCCGGATGCGGCCTGCGCACCGTCACCCTCACTAACGTACAGTGGAACAAGCTGTACATCTATCTGCTCACCACAACGAATTACCGCAAAGAGCAGATCAGTGCATGGGAAGAACTGGCGTGCAAAATGAATCCCGATGGTTCCCCGGAATACCCGAACGCCGCAGGCAACGCAAAGTATTTGCGCGAATTGGAACACGACCTGTTCGAGATCGCCCAGAAAATTCACTAATGGCATCAGCCCCGCCCACGCTGGCCGGGCTTTTCTTTTGCCTTGCATCTGCTGAGGGTGCAGGGCTTTTGTTTTGCCCTGCTGCAATACAATCCCATACAAGCGTTTACAGCGCGTTTTGTGTCTTCTATGCAACTATACCACACACGGCGCAAAACAAAGCACAGGGCTTTACATTGGCTTTTCCTGCGATTTGCCCCATTCTACCGCCGCAAATAACAGACCGATACAAGCGGCTATAATGCCGCCTGCGCCACGCTGGAGCGTGTCACAGCGCCGTAGCACCTCCAGCATATACCAGATACCAGCGCCACGCCGGACGCTGCACAAGGCAGCACAGCCGCCTATTATAATAAGGTATATAAGGGTGCGCCCCCGTTATGGGCCCATGCCAGACGGTGCAGCAGATCGCAGACCATGCAAGCCCGGCGGGGTCAGCTCCTGCCGTGTGCGGATCGCTGGCAAGTGTTGACACGCTGCCAGCAGTACAGACCCGGCGCACCTGCTGAGGGGTCAGCGTCTCCACCTGTACAGGGTCAGCCCGGCGGGGTCTCGATACTTCCCACGCCCAGCGGCTGGAGGTCTGGCACCGGGTCAGCGGTCAGAACGGGGCACCCTCCACCCGGCGGGGCAGAGGCAGACCAGGGCGGGGCGGCGCGGAACCATTGGCGGCTACCGCCGTAGCTCTTTTCGGGCTTTCGCCCGATAGCTAATAGAGGTCAGCAATAGTCGTAGCGTTCCGGCTGGAATAGTCGTAACAGCTTCTGGAATAGTCGTAGCTTCTCCGTTAAAATAGTCGTAGAATAGTCGTAAAGTCGTCAGACGACTAGCTTTTGAAAGTCCTATATATCGCACAGTAACGAGCAGTCCGCTGATAGCCGAAGAGTAATAGTCGTAGCGTTTTCTTTCGAATCATCGTCAAATAGTAGTGTGTTTTTTGTGTGAAATAGTCGTTTGCCTTTTAGAGAAAGAGAGGTGCGATAGTCGCTAAGTCATCCGACCACCCCCAAAATCACCTCTCGCTCCAATTTCGCATAATTTATTCTTCCGCTAGTTATATCTATTTCGTGTAATAGCAGTACTTATTATAGTATACAGATATAGTTACTCCCGATAATCACAGATTATTTCGCATAATAACTCGTACCATCCGATTCGGTCTGTTCCTGCTCGATTTAATTCCCAGTAACACACTATGGTATTTTAATCAATCCATAGCATTATGCTAGGAATAATCAATGCAACATTTATACATATTCAACCGACTGCAAAATTAAGTCAATTATCCATGTGAAATAGTCGTAGACCATCCGCCAGTTAGAATATCACACCAGTTCTTGCCTACGTTCTGCTCTGCTGGCTAACGGTGCAGCTTTGGAGATAGAGGGTTGTAGGAGGAAAGAACCTTTGCAAAAAACATTTGGTTGTTGTTTCAAGTTGTCGCAGTTGTCGCACCATTTCGGCGTGGGGGCCTCAAACAATTTATTTGTTTGAGGGGGGAGTTAGGGGGATTATAGGGGGTAATAGGGGTTGTAGGGGAAAGAGGGGGAAGAAGGGGGGGGGAAGATTGGTATACCATGATACCAACGCATACCATTCGTATCAACTGGTACGATTCGTATCGCTTGGTATGCAATAATCGCATCCATTTCGCCTAACGCGCTCTGCTTTCGCTTGATTCTCCCATTGATCGAAACGGTTCCTTCCTAAAATCAGACCTTGCCGTTTTCTCTCGATAAATAACAGACGAAAAAAATACAGAATAGTCGCAGAGGGTAGTTTTACCACCTGATACCATTCCATGCTTTTCGATACAGTAGTTTTGTAGCCGTACGAGCTAAGATTAGATATTCTTGTTCTCTCGCGCCTTACGCAGACGTTCTGCAAGTGCTGCACGCTGCTCTTCGCTGATTTCACGAGTAATGGGCGAGCGGAACTTTACAAGACGCTTCGGCATCGAATAGGTCTTGGATTCCTTGCACCGCTTGGCAGACAGCTCTTCCATGAACTTGTACGTATCGGGAAACCGCTCACAGAGCTTGTCCAGCTTGCGAATATAAACTGGGTCTGCTGTGTAGACTTCTGCGGTATCCTCCGCTGCGTTGAAGTTGATGATGGTTTCACGTTCGATGTTGGTAAGTGCCATAGTTGTTTTCTCCTTTGCGTTATTTCTGGTTGATTTTCTTTTTTGGGCAAGTTTCCGGCAAATAGTCCATGCAAGCTCGGCATGAAATGGTCTTTCGACAGATCATTCGTTCTGCTCGTTCTTTCTCTTCTTGTTCGCGTCTTTGACACTCTCGCTTGTACTCTTCTTCGTGCCGTCTGTGTGCATTGGCAATGATGATAGCATGGACAGCAGCCATGTTTGGAACCATAGTCTTTTCCTCCTGTATTTTGTGTAGTAAAAAATGTTTATGGGATTCAGACGGTAACTTTATCGCCCAAACCCTGTTATCTGTTTTTCTTGCCTATTCTACTGTGACGATACGAGCGCAGAAGCAATGCTAGGTCACTATCACTCAATCGCTTCGTATGTTTTCTCGAAAATGTCAGGTTTGCACGGGTAGATTTCGCCATTTACGCCACGAATGATATAATCGCCAGCCCTCGCAATCATAGTCCCTTCAAGCGTTTTAATCTCGCACCACGCAGGGTCATTGTAAAACTTTCCGAAGTCATGCGTGATAATATCATTGCTACTTACTGCATCCCAGAACCAATCTTCTCCAACAAGGCCTCGTGCATTGAGCTTGAATGCTTCGATAACAACTGGCTTCTTGCGGTATTTCATGTTTATTCTCCTCTCGTTACATCCACACGCATTCTTTGAACTGCTGCGTCTCCATCTGGAACGTGATGTCCAGTGACCCCACGTTGCCCTCTTTGTTCTTCTCAAGCGCAAAGTGATAATGCTGCTCCGGCCGCTTTTTCGTTGTCACGTTCTGCGCCAGCAGGATGATTGCATCTGCGTCCTGCTCGATTTGCCCGGATTCTCGCAAGTCTGCGGCAGTCGGTGGGATGCCTGCTCTTGCGGTCTCTCGATTGAGCTGTGCAAGTGCTACAACCAGCGTTCCCGTGGACTGTGCAAACTCATGCAGTGCCATGCTGATTTCCGTGACGGCACTGTATCGGTCTTTCGCTCCGGCTTGATGGATAAGCTGCAAATAGTCGATGAAAACCACTTTGGCTTGCATCCTGATAGACTGTGTTCTAATCCACCCAACGCTCTTACCAGCGGCAGAGCGGACGAACAACGGATATTTTTTGATAGCTGCCAGCCGGTCAAGCTCGTTAATGCTGACGGTCTTGTTTTTAACCGTGTGAAGCGGTACGCCTAGCTGGTTTGCGATGATACGAGCGTAGAGCGTATCCGGGTCGGTCTCTAGGCTAAAATATGCTACCTTGCGTCCGTTCTTGGCTATTTCACAGGCAAGTTGCAAGGATAGAGCGGTCTTGCCAGCAGACGGTCTGCCTCCGATCACAACGAAGTTGCCCGGCACAAGATGCAAGTTGTTATCCAGCACTCTAAGCCCTGTGCTGATATACTCCGGCTTATCATCCAGCTTGCGGATGTAATTGTCTATGCCATCGCACATCGGGATGAAATCGCTTCTCTCGTTGTGTAGATTGATAGCTTCACCTAGCTGCTCATAGATGCCTGTCAGGTCTGCGTATCTGGTCGAGCCATCAACGATCTGGAACGCAATCTCTCTGGCTCTGGACAATGCTGCCTGTTCCTTGACGATTCCAGCCCATCCAAGCATCATGTCATGAGTGACGTTGCGGATGAACTCTGCACCAAAGGCATCCAGGCATTCACCCATTGCTTTCTTGCAGTTATCGTACCGTCCCATGACTTCTACCGGGTTCCACTTGTCGTTGTGTTCCCAATAACCACGAATGGCAGCGAATGTATCACGCAGTTCAGGGCAAAAATCGTCAATTTTAAGGTCTTGCAGCACATCGGCGTATTCCGAGAACGTGAGGACTGCCCCCAGCAGGATGTATTGGGTCTGATTTTCAATATTCACCGCAGAAAGTCTCCCTCGTCAGGCAAATCAGCCATTGTCTGCTGATAGCCACCGTTCCAATCCTTCACGTTACGCATCCAGTTCCGTGCAGCAGCTTTCCAGTCCTTCATAGGCGATTTACCGACCTTCCATCCATTCGCTGTAAAGTGGTCAACAAACCGCTCTGCTTCTGATTCCATGTAGCCCTTCTCGGAAAAGTATTCTATGGCTTGCTCGATAGTCGGTGCTTTGAAGCGTTTTACTTCGTTGGCATTTTTCTTTTCACATTTTTCTTTTTTATCAGATTCAGATACAGAATCAGATACAGATAAGGCATCGTTTGCATTCATTTGCATATTTTGCATACCAGCGTATGCGTTTGCGTCATTAGTATGCGTTTGTATGCATTTGCATTTTTCATCGTTCCAACGCTTATTTGCGCTCCGTCTGTTTTTCTCGATTCGCTCCTGTCTTTTCTGTGCATTCATATCATCGAACGCCTTAACAACTTTCCAGAGCATCCGCATAGCACGGTCGTTGTCGTATGCTGGCTCAAGCCCAGTCTCAACATACTGTGCATAGTTGCGGACGAATGCTCCAAATTCCTCATTCGTAAGCTCGTCCATCGCATGGACGTGTTCCAGCAGAAGAATCATTGATGTTCTCGGCTTGTGTTCTTGCTCCATTTTCAGTCCTCTTTGTAGCGTTTGTTCCATGCTTCGATAAGGTCTTTTTTAATCTTTTCTTTATCAGCTTCGGAATAATCAGAGTTGTATAGCTTGCTTTCCATGAATACCCGGCACTTGCATCCATTTTTGCCGTTTCCTCTTGTTATAGACATCCAGCTTGTCAAATAGTCGCCTACTTCGTCAATAGCCACTTCTCCACCGCAGAACGGACATCTCTTAAGTTCTTCCATCTTTAATTCTCCTTAAAACGGGCACTTAGCGTCAGACTCACGCAGCCAACCTTCGCCCGGAATGTTGACTATCTCATAATACTGCCGTGCAACGTAGATTGTTTTCTGCCCGTCCTCAGCAATCAGACCGACAATCAGATAGTTGCCAGCAGCCATAAAGAACCAAGGGTTACTCTTGTAGGTCTCGCCCTTCATCCAGTTCTTCATTTTGTTCACGGCTTTTTCAATGTCCTTGTTAGGGCAGTCTGGGTTGTCGTACGCAAAGAAATCTTCAGGAAATTTAAGTTTTTTCATTTTCTGAATCCCTCTCTCGTTCTCGTAATTCGCTTATGCGCCTTGACAGGCCTTGCGCCTTTGCCGTAAGCTGGGCGGATATGTTTTGCCTTGATGTACCCGCAAGGTGGCTTCGGCCCGAAGTCAAAAAGGCTCAAGTCCATAACGATGATGCCAAACTTCTTGTTCGTCATGTTTACTGCTCCTTACGCATACCATTTCGGTGTTTCGTTAAAAATTTCCACACCTTCTGTAAAGCCAAGCCTGTCTAAGGTTTCGCACATAATGCCATCCATTACGCCATGCACACGCTCCTCATCATCTCCGTATGCTCTGTACGCTTCTCGCATAGCAGCCGTAAACGAGTCAATCATATCTTGCGTAATAACGATACCGTTCTCCATAAGCCCTCCTATAACATCGGAAACGTCATCCAATGCGTTACCGTTACATCTTTCGGCAGTCTCTCGCCTATCTCATCCCAGAACTGACCGTCTGCATAACAGCCAAGAAAGTACGCTGTCGGCGAGATTCCTTGCAACAATTTTCCATCTTTATCACGCCACGTTTTCTTAGTCGCAAGCAACAAAGGCTGCGTCCGCTCTCGTGGCGGTTCGCTTGCTGGATGCCAGAGTGTGTTAGCCATCTTCTTTGTTCTCCATCAAAGAACCACAGCTCGGGCAGTAGTTCCAACGTGTATGATGATTTTTTGTGTGACATCTGCTACACTCGAACATTGTGAATGTATCGTCCTGCGCAATCCATTCAGCGGTACGCTCTAGGGCTGTCGGCGCATCTTCCACAACTTCAATGGCATCTCCAATATCACAAGCACGGCATTTAACCCCATTGTGATTCTCGCAACCATTGCAATATGCTTTCTTGATTCTTTCAATAAGTGCGTTTCGTTCAAGGTATTCTGAATAATTATCCATTGTCTTTCACCTCGATTGTTGGCGCGGCGTCGATGTAATCTAACAAATCTTCCAAGTCACATTCCTGATACCGATATTCCGTAGAAAATTCTTCGCTAAACTCCTGTATCCATTCTTCAACACGCTTCCGCAGTGCATTGGCATCAATTGGCCGAGTGTCTATTGTTAGATTTGCATTCAATAGTGATTTTCGGTCAAACATTTCTCTCCCGCATTTGGGGCATCTCCATCCAGAACAGGTCGCCTTAAGGTTTGTAAAACCGTAAAAACACTTGTAAACAAGGTCATCTACTCTTAGCATTTCGATTTTGCACCACGGGCAGTCAACTTTCATTGTCCTTTCTCCCTTCAATCTCCATCCCACACGCCGTCAGGGCGCATCTTTGCAAACGCAAGCAAACCGTATAGGGCACGTTTGGCGTTGCCCTCTGTGTCATTCCAGTAGTCGCTATCGTCTACATCGTCACCTAGTGCAGAAATAGCCTTTTCAAGCATCGGAATACTCTCTGCGCCTGTTTTGCCATAGATGGAACGGATACCGCCCTCACCAAATACTTCTGGTCGATAATAGAAGTGACCGTAATTATAGGTGACGTTGAGCCACAGTTCTTTTGTACCGCCCATAGCTCGCATACCACCTGCGATAAAATGCGTACTATCGGCTTTGAGCGGTTTGTGCGTTACTGGGTCGCACAGTGAAATATCATAGCTCATATTCGTCCAGCTCCTTTTTGATTTGCTGGCGTTCAATCTGCTTCAATCTTGCCTTTGCCAGCTTGCGGTTGTCAGCCTTGCAAATAGCCCAGTTGTTGCGATGATTTGCCCAGCAAGCGTATCTATGGCTAAATTCGCTTTGGTCGTACCATCCCTTTCCAATAAGCCCTTTATAGGTCTGCTGCCGTTTCATCTTTCTTCTCCCATTCTTTGCATCCACGTTCGTCCCACACGAAGTCTGCAACGTGTTCTGACTGGTCGTTCACGCACACGCCCTCCGGCTCTGCGTACCATTTGCAAGAGCCACAGGATGGCTCGGATTTGTTCTTGCAGGATTCTGCCGTACATCGGATAGCCTTGCCAGCGGAGAACTGCTTGATGCCCATGCAAGAGCAATGTTCGGTGGTGCAGTAAACATCCATTATCTCTCCCCTCTCTTTCTCCTTCTGTTGGCATTGAATCGCCCGATCACTCGCTTATACTCCTCATAGCATTCTGGGCATAGGTCGCCTGTGTCTCTGCGCCACGCCCAGCCATTGAAATATTCGTCAGGGTTCATCATTCTGCCGCTCAAAACCGCTCCGCAGCGGTCGCATACTCGCTTGTGGTAGATTCCTCTGTCAGTCTGCATTAGATTCGCCTGCTTTCTTTTTAGATGCGCGTTTTTTATTTGGGCTTTCAATCTGCTGTGGATCAATCTGCTGTGGGATAGAATCAATCAGATTCTTGAACTTCTGCATAGTTTGATATTCAATCAAGCCAAACATGAACTGCGCTAGTTCTAATGGCGTTCCAACCTGTTCCGAACGACCGTCAGGATATGTAATGATTTTCATTGTTCGTTCTCCCCAACATCCTTAAACAGAATTTCTTTGTCAGCTTTCCAGCCTTTGATTTTGCACGGAATCTCCGTGCCCGGCACAGTCTTTTTCAGACCGTCCATCTGCCAGATGTTCCATGAGATTGTTTCTGCAATGCAGTCAAGGAACATAGGCATACAGCCGATTTCCAACCTTTTAGCATCAAACCGATACCTAAAATTTTCGATCAGTGTCAAGAACAGATTGCACCTTGCCAGCAAAAGATTGTCTCCCTGCCACTCATAGCCGTATGTCGATGCGTAGGCACTGATTGCCCAGCACATCCACATATCGTAGTTAGAGAACTGCTCTGCAAGAACATTTAGCTTCCTATCTAGCAGACCGATTCTGTCCGGCACGGCAATCATCTGCCCTGTTGTGGTGTCGTATCGACTTGTGAGGAACGGTGCTTCTCCACAGGTGACTTCAAGACAAGTCTTGTTGATGTACTCCTTCCAGTCCTCGTCCTTCAGGTCGTTTTCGGCAACGTCTGTCATCTTCTCGCAAACCCAAGTCGGCGTAAACACCTCTGCTTTCTTGTTGGTTCGCTTCTTCTGGTCTACCAGCCGTTTCTGCACACGAGGGGCAAGCTGAACTTTGTCCAGTTGTTCCAGTGTGATTTCATCTGCAAAGCCCACGCCTAGTTCAGGCGGTGGGTCTGTCGCCCAGATAATGTTCTTGCCTGTCGTGTGGTCTTGCAAGAGGACAGGCAGGAACGTGCGTAGACACGGGTCTGAGAAGTCAATCAAAGTTTCCATTTGTCAGCCCTCACCATGATTGTGTTATTCTCTTTCAGCCAGTCCTTGACACAATGAAAGCAATGCTCACGGTTCTGGCAACGCTCCGGGTCACGATGTTTGATAAGCTCGCAGATGCCCCGCGTAAAGTTTTCTGTAATATCTTCGTCCGTCATGGAGCGGATAAAATCGCCGTTAGTCATCCTTGACCACCTCTTCTGTCAACTCTTTGTACTCCACGTCAATCCCTTTCGGCAAAGCCGTCTGGTACTTCTGGGCGAGCTGTTCTGCGCTCTGAGCATCGCCCAACGGCTGTTCAGGCGGCGCAACGGTGACTTCCACGTTGTCACGCATACCAAAGTAGTTTTTGGCTCGGAAAATCCACTCTGCCGGGTTCTCCTGACCGTACATACCGTTGTACGCCCACATGGACTGCATTTGCAGAATCAGCTTCAAGATGTACTTCTGCTGCAAGCTATCATCACGGCGTTTGCCCGCCATAATCTGCTTCAGGCTCACCCATTCGATGCCCAGCACCAGCGCAATCCATTCGACTACAGGGGAGATTCTGGCTTCGATACAAGCGTCAAAAAAGAAGTCAAGACGCTGCTGCACTTCAATCGGGTTGTTCATGTCCACGCTCGGAAGGTCGCCAAAATACTTGGCTGCAATCATGCCGATGACTTTTTTGTCCTCTTCATCGCCGATTCTCGACTGCAAATCGCCTGTGTTCAACATCTTAGACCTCGTGATCGCTAACTCCTGTTGTTCTTTCACCTTTTTATTCACCTGTGAGCGGATAGATTTCCTTTTGTTAAGCATCTGTTGTTTCTTCTTCTCTCGCTCTTTCTCACGCTTCGCAGCAGCTTCTTCTTTCGCCTTTTGCGCCCGCTTCTCACGTTTTTTCTTTTCAGCTTCGGTCAACGGCGGCCTGCCACGACCACGCTTCGGGGGTGTTGCCATGTATCAGACCTCCTTTGGCGGTTCAGGAAGTGGCATCCAATGGGTGACGGCGTATGGGATTTCACTCCCGACTTCTGCCCAATTTTTGTAAAAGTCCATAAAGCCAAAAATAATATCGCCGTTATCACAAAATGCAAGAACTGGAGTATGATGTTTTGGTTGCCTATCCTTGACGCTAATCCATTTGCCAGGAAAACCGTTCTCGCTATAAGAAACCGTTTCAAAATAGTGCGTAGCCATCCCAAGTTCTTGTTCAATATCGTTTAGGATGCTCTTGCCATCCTCGTCCGCTTCGGTTTCGAGAACAAGGTAAATTCGCTTTTTCACACTCTCACCTCTTCATCTTTATTTCGATTCTGTCTATCTTCCATGCAATCTGCCAGACGGAACAGCAGTTGTCCAACTGCCGCCACCAAGCGCACTTTTCTTTCTCGCACACGCACCGGCCAAGCGGATTGCTGGTCATCTTCATCGGGCAGTAAAGTTCGTTGTCCATGATTTTTTAGCCATCCAACTGGAGATGAGCGTTTACCATCTTGACGGGAAGAAATTCATCTATCTGCAAAAACTCTCCGCTTTTTAAGCTGACACCTCCAGACAATTTACTTACCGAAAGGTTCACGTTAGCTTTCACGAGAATTTCGCCGCTTATCTCAAACACATCTCCATATTCCAGACACCCAAAATTGATTTCTTTTCTCTCAATGTCGCAAATTTTCATCATTTCCACCCCATCACAACAGCCGTACAAACGGCCAGACACACGTTGACGAACAGCCAGACGAGCATTGCCTGATGTTCTTCAAACAGGTTGTCTGCCGCGTCTTTGATTGTCCGTTCGGACTGAACTACCACCGCCAGCAGGACTAGGCAGACCAGCCAGCGAGTTGCGAATTCAAACATTGTTATCCTCCATCAAATCGTCCATGCTCAACTGACCGCTGATGTTGTCATCTTCCATCCACCAACGGAAAACGTCCATGCCGGTATGCCAGTCGCACGGCAAACCTTTTGCTTTTCTGACATCAAGCATTCGTTCAAACGCTGAGATGTACATTTTTTCGTAGACGGGCCAGCGCACAAACTCGCGCTGTCTGCCCCCCTACCGGCCATTGGACAACCGATGCAGCCAACACGTTTTTGCCCTTCGCAATACAACGGATTGATAGGCAAGTGTTCGCTGTGCGTGTAGTCCCACACATCATCGTCAGACCAGTCCACGATCGAATTGACGGTCATCTTGCCCTTGATGCTGCACGTTTCAAAAAGCTGCCTTTTTTCATCATTGTCTCCCATAAGGATGATGCGCTTTTCCTTGTCACGATGACTAAACTCCATCGTTCCACGGTTTTTCTTTCTGTTTGTTGATTCAGCCCAGCGAACGCCGGTAGCGATAAATCTATCGCGGCCAGTATTTTCTTTGAGAACGGTACAGCAATACCGCACAAGTCTTGTCGGCGGCATCAGCTTTTGCGGAATCAGCGTCCACATGGACACTGGTTTGCCCTTGTATCGTGGCATAACAATGGAGCATTTGATTCCACGTTCTTCCATCGCTTTGAACTGTTCACGGATGAAATAGACCGTCTCCGGCGCATCTGCTGTGGTGTGGCTGTTGACCACCTCAAAGTTGATTCCTGCACGTTCAGCCAGAGCCACAAGCACCTGTGAATCCTTGCCGCCAGAGTATGTGACCATGAGCGGTTTCTTGTACCGATGCTCGGATAGCCGTGCAGCGTCCTGCAACCGTGCAATCGCAAGCTGTTCCTTATCCATTAGCTCCACCTTTCTCTCAGCTCTTTTTCGACCTGTTCTGACTTTGCTGTGATGTAATCTGCAAACTCGTCCGGGGTCATGTCCTCTTCTTTGAACTTGCCGACCATCTCCCAGTACCTATCACCGATGCGGATTATCTTCTGCACTTGTTCATCGGTCAGGTCTGCATCGCACCGAAGGTTCTGAATCAGTGCGCCCCATGTGGTGGCAACGCCATCCAGAGCCATGCGGAATCCGTACAACTGGTTCTGCCGTGCGATTTTGCGGAGGTTTGTTGGCTTGACTTGTTTGCCACACAGAGGGCAGTTTCCGAATTTATTCATCCGATGCTCCTTGTGTTTGGGACAAGCTCAAACGTGACTTTTAGCGTTCTATTGCCACGAACTCCCCATGCTTTTTGAATTTTGTTCTTATCGTCACGATCCATTTCTATAATGAAATGGTTCACGACCGCTTCGATTGCTCCGTCAGTCACATCCGATTTGTTTTTCCACATTTGCGAACCGTCTTTTCCAGGTGGTGTTATTTTTCCGGCATAGATTTCCCCAAATATCCCACATCCAACATAATATTCAGCCATTTTTATTCTCCTTTGCTTCAAGGCGAGAGAGCCAGCGGTCGAGCTTTATCTCGGCGGTCTTGTTGATTTCCTCCGAAACCCTTGCCTTGATGCATGATTTTGAATCAGACAAGTAGACCGTGAACACAACTTTAATGTCTGCTAGTTCCTCTAGCAGATTTTCTTCGCACTCCTCAACGCTCTTCGGTGTCGGGTTCGTGCCATCCAGCGCACGGCGCAGCTTCAACGCAGCCTGTGCCAGTTCGGACGCTTCTTCTGCCAACTGTGCCAAGATTTCGGTCTTAGGCAGAATGTCTGAAACTTTCCTTTGCATATCTTTACCTCTTTCAGTAGTATTCGATTTCAACCAACGATGTGGACACCAGCTCAAAACGTCCATTTCCGAGAGGGATTTTGAGCATTTTGTATTCATGGATGCAGCCGCTGATTGGAATCAGCTCGCTAAAGTTCTCCACGGTGATGGTATACTTCGGACGCCGTGCGCTGCCGTAGCCCACTTTTTCAATTTCCGGGGAATAAACTGTAACATGGTAGCAAGGGTGGTCAGCGGTTTCAGTTTTAGTTTCAGCATCAGCAGATGTTGAACCACAGGATGTAAATAACAGTGTGAGTGACAGTGCCAGAATTGTAATCACAAGACAGACAAAACGATGATTGCTCACTTCTGCTCTCCTTTCAGCCAGTCGTTCAGCTTTGCCATGCAAGAGGGGCAAAGAAGAATGCTCCACCCATCTTTCCCGCCAATTATTGGCCGAACTTCAATTTTTCCATTCATTTCGTTCCATTTGTTCCATTCTTCAAGCGTATACGTTTCGCCACACCTATTGCAAACCATTGTCATTTTCACCACAACTCCCAACTAGCCTTGAGCTCTTTTCCGATTTCAACAGAAAGTTTCTTGATGATGATTCTTGCGTGTTCATACTGAGCTTTTACACCGTATGAATAATCTGCGACAACCTTCTTCGGGCTTTCATTGCTTCTCATTTTCTTTCTAAGGTTTTCTTCGTTCTCCATAAGGAGTTCACTTTGGTACAGCCCCAGAAGCCTTACCAATTCTTGTTTTTCAGGCAGTTGCATTTTCTTTCTCCAATCTCTTTAGCAACCCGTCCACGTCATACCGCCAATGGACACGCAGCCTTTTTGCTTTGACCTCTATCCCCTCTTGCTCTGCCCACTGCCAAGGGATGCTCTTGCGGCTCTCGTTGTAACGGAACGCCAGAACCTTATTGGCAGGGATTGCAAAGGTGCGGTTGACCGCCCGATAGTTGACTATCACATGGGCGGTCTGACCGCTGTACCCCATTGCATCCACCATGTCCGTGATGTGCTTTTCCTTGCGGTATTTGCACTTTGCCTTGTCATACTTTCCGAACACCTTTTCCAGAGGGATAGAGGGCGTTTCAATGGTTTTCAGCTCAAACAGGTGGTTCATCGGGTAACGGTATACAAGGAAGTCACAGATGTTGTCGATGGAAAACGACAAGTTCTCGTTGCCGCCGTAGTAGGTGGCAGCGCTGTCTTTTAGGCGGTAGCACCACGCATCGGATGGGGCGGATGCTTTGAAGTCTGCTTCAAACTGCTTGCCGGTGTTCATTCGCAAAAATCCTCGACATAGCACCAGCTTTGAGGCGGGCGGCAAACGGAACATCCGTTGATTTTGCAAGTCGGCGGCATCATACAGCTGTCGGGCGGTTCGTAATTTTCGCAACTATAATTTCCGCAAAATCCGGTTCCGTTTATTCCCCAAAAACCAAATCGTGAAAATTCATAAATTTCTTTTGGTGCATCGTAAATCTTCAAATTGAAAATGCGCCATCCGTAGCCATGAATTTTATTCAGATAGTGGGCAATTTCATCTCTATTGAGACAAGCCATTTCTTCAAAATCATCAGGTGCTTTGTTCAGTGGTGCGAGTTCCCAAATCTTGTCACAAATGAACTCGCCAACTACTTTTCCACTCCGCTGCTTCCATTTATCACTTGCGATTTTCAGCCATTTAGGGGCTTTTGTGCAATAGATGTACACCTTGAAGGGCGTTTCCAGCTTCGGTTTCGTCTTTCGAACTTCCGCTGTTTTTTTACCTTTCAAAATCAGGTCACACCATTCAGGATTGATGCTAATAAGTACGGCTTTGCTCATCCTCGTTCACCTCTAAATTCACTTCCGAGAAACCGCTTCTTGCCACGTTCCCGGTGCTTGTCCTCGTAGTTGCGGTGGTACACGCTCTGGCTGTGGTTCAGCTCATGCACGAATGCCTTGCGTTCCTCGAAGTCTTTCTTCTCTGCCTTGTACTCTTCACAGGTGTCGTGGCAGGCTTGGTGGCGTGATGTGCAGTTGAGACAACAGGTAATCATTCCAATTCACCCCACTGTTCAGCCATTGCTTTTGCGATTCCCGGAAATGTTTTGCTTCGTTGTTTCGCTGTTCTGTGGCCACTTTGAGACCATGCGTCTTTTCGTTTCTTTGCACGATGATCTGATGAAGACACCCATTTAGAGGTCGGCACAACAACATCTGTTGCAAAAAGCATAGGAAGATTTTTCAGCCACAAACAAGTTGTCTTTATATACGGATCTCCAAACATATACGGCTGAATGATTTGGCTGTATTGGGGCAGTTCCCAAATTTTCATAGGGACAGGGTTCTCTATCGCAATCCGTTCCACATCGGAATTCCAGAATTTCAGAAAAAAATCTCGTGCTCGGATTCCGTTCTCATACCGAGGCTCTTGAATTTTTCCGTTGACTATCAAACGGTTTGCGCCGGCTTTGGATAAGTAGGTGCAAGGCGGGTGTGCAATCAAGAGATCCCATGCGTCAATGTAGTGACTTTTATCGTCCATCGTAACGATTTGCCCCCCCTCCAGAGCCTTGAGCGCATCTCCAAGAATATGCCACTCAGGATGCCCACCGGACGGTTCCTGGATGTCGCATGAGTAAGCTTCGTGACCTTTTGCCCGGAACGCCTTACAGACTTCCTGCGATTCCTCACAGGCAACTAAAACTTTCATCTTTCCAAACGCCCGTCCAGCCAGATAGCGCAGCTCTTATATAAGGTAGGCGGTCATGACTTTGCAGAAGCAAAAGCCTTGCTCATATCAGTGATAATGTCATATCGGTCTTGATACTTGCTATACACGGTCGTTCCAGTGCCAAGCCCAATCTGCGTCTGGTTGATAGATGCAGGAACTATGTAGATGCTTTCTTTTTCTTCGCTCTTTGCGATCAAAAAGTAAACATCACAAGTCGGAAAGCGTTTTTCAAGGTTAAACGAATAGCAAAAACTCTTATTTGCTTTGCTCGGCCTTGCCGTTTTCACATCAACCTTAACGCTTCCATTAACATAAAGGTCATAGGCGTATCTAGTTGACATTCGCTCAACCGAAAATCCATGTTCTTCCAGCAGTTTTGTAGCAAGGTCTTCGCCATACTTTCCGAATTGCGTTTCGCTTTCTTTCATTTCGACATTGAGGATTTCAGCTATTTTGTAATAGCCACCCGGAAAACGGCGAATTGCATTTGTCAACTTGTCGTTTCCGTAATACTCGCTCAATTCACTTCTTGATGGCATTCTGGTTAAACCAGTGGCAGACATACAGGCTTTCACATACAGCAAGATTTTATCTTGCGTCCAATGCGTTTTTTCTTCCTGATTCATGCGCATCTCCAATCAGAATGGCAACGAACCATCATCGTCAATCACAGAGAAATCATCCGTGTTGCCCTGAGAGTAGCCAGAGCCAGCCCCGCCAGCCAGCATTTTCTTCGGCCTGACCTCATAATCGCCGGAACGAATCTTGTCCACGCTGGTAAA
>ERZ772872.1302-NODE-1302-length-22776-cov-10.202808_pt1 | contig 22776 bp, 18 predicted proteins | sample MGYA00512132_ERZ772872 | MGnify/ENA primary metagenome ERZ772872 (study PRJEB29015, sample SAMEA2737724) | human gut metagenome | biome: human gut; feature: human-associated habitat; material: faeces | place: China | collected 2012 ...
GATGCCGTAGACGAGCTCCAGCATGTCCTGCGCCGTTGTGTAGGGCACGGGCGCGTCGCCCGGCTGCTGCAGATGGCGATAGTCGAACGTGTTTTCCAGATTGATCACAATGTCGAACTTCTCCGCCAGCGGCAGAAGCTCGTGGAACCAGCGGACGTTCCAGTCGTGGATGCGCGGCCAGAGGCTGCGGTCCGGCATGCGGTGCAGATACAGCACCGGATGGAAGATCAGCTGGCGGCAGCCGAGGATGGCGCAGGCCTCCATCGTCCGCTCATAGATTTCATAAGGCGATTCGTAGTGCAGGTCGTCCGGAATGGCCTGCTCCCAGGAGGCGTGTGCCTGCGTGATGGGCAGCCCGATCCGGTCCGCCGTGCGGCGCACCCCACGCGCCCACTGGCGCCAGTCGTCTCCGCGCAGCGGCGCGTCCTGCGGGCGGCTGTATACGCTCAGCGGGAAATCGAGGCTGTCGAACCCCGCGTCCCGCACCGTCTGCATCGCGTCCTCGACGGTGGTCTCCAGGCAGAAGCTTGCCATGGCGCTGCTGATGAAATGCACGATGTCCGTGCCTCCTTTGCCGCATTCTCTTTTTCCAATTCAGTATACCATCGTTCCGTTTCTTTGTCAAATGAACTTCGCCGGAGGGAGATATAAAATGAAAAGAATGCCAGATCGGCTCGCGGCTCCCGTCCGCCTCGTCCGCCGGATCGCTTCGTTCCGCGTTCCGCTCTATGCCGCAAATGCGTCGTTTTATCTGGTGCTGTCCGTCTTCCCCGCGATTGTGCTTGTTCTGGCGCTGCTGCCGCACACCGGCCTGACGGAGGCGGACCTGCTCTCTGCCCTGCACGGCGTGATCCCATCTGTGTTCGAGCCTGCGCTGGAGTGGGTCGTCCGGGACCTCGGGAGCAATTCGTCCCTCACGCTCATCTCGGTCTCTGCCATTATGGCCATCTGGTCGTCCTCCCGCGGCGTTTACTGCATCAAGACCGGCCTGAACGCGATCTACGGCGAGCGCGAGAGCCGCGGCTATGTCTATACGCGGCTGGTCAGCGTGCTTTATACCGTGCTGCTGCTTGCCGCCCTCCTGCTGACGCTGGTGCTGCATGTCTTCGGCAGCCAGCTTACCGCGTGGATCGCCGGAAAGCATGTGCCGATCCTGCGCCTGCTGTCGCGCGTGCTTCGCTTCCGGGGCCTTGTGCTGTTTGCCCTGCTGACGCTGCTGTTCTGGGCGATCCTGTGCGTTTTCCCGAACCGCCGCATTCCCCTGCTCCGCGCGCTGCCGGGTGCAGCCGGGTTCACAAGAGCGGTACTTGCATTTTTGGCATTGTGGGTTTTCTTCCCGCACCGTCTAAAAGTTGCAGATAAGAAGAGAGAACTGGGATTTGCGGCTGCAGGTTTCTTTGGGATTGTGATGTATTTCATGATGGAAAATACTGCATTAACGATGACTTATGCATCCAATGTAGGAATTATTGTTGCATGTGCACCGTTTTTTGTTGCGGTTATGGTTGGAATTTTCTTTAAAAGTGAACGACCGGGAAGAAACTTTTTTATAGGATTTGTGATCGCCATAACCGGAATTATTCTGATCAGCCTGAACGGGCAGAAAAGCCTGAATTTAAATCCGGCAGGTGATTTCCTCGCTTTTCTTGCAATGATTTCCTGGGGATTGTATTCTGCGACTGTTAAAAAGATTGAAGAGTGGAATTATCCAACGGCTGCGGTAACAAGAAGAATTTACTTTTATGGAATTATTTTTCTGATTCCGGTGCTTATTTTGCAGCATGCGATGTGGGATATGGACGCATTGAAACGACCGGAAGTAATCTCCAATTTTCTGTTCCTCGGTGTCGGTGCAAGTGCTGTTGGATTTTTCCTCTGGAATTTATCAACAAAATGGATCGGAGTCGTCAAGACCAGTGTATATATCTATGTTTCCCCTGTCGTGACGGTAGTATTATCAATGTTTGTATTGGATGAGAAAATGACCGTCGCATCCGTTTCAGGTTCGATCTTGATACTGATTGGACTGATTATTTCGCAGAAAAGAAAAAAAATTAATTAGAAAGCGAGGAAACCGGAATGAAAAAATGGCAGAAGACCGGATTACTGATCGTGTGGTGTATCATTATTGCAGGATGCTTTTATTTTAGAAAAGAACTGACAACTGAGCAGATCCTGAACCATACACCCGGAAATTTATTGGCAGCATTCTTTATGATGATGGGACTGTTTGCTGTAAAAAGCGTCAGTGTCGTTATTTATTCCGGTCTGCTTTTTGCGGTAAGCGGAATGATCTTTCCAATGAAATTTGCCATTGCCGTGAATTTCTGCGGTGCTGCCATCATGGTTACACTTCCCTGGCTCATAGGGAAAAAAGGTGGCGGTACGATGGTCAGTTCGATTATGAAGAAGTATCCGAAGACGGAGAAGTTAAAAGAGATCTGTACAGGAAATGGGTTCATACTGACATTTCTTCTTCGGGTGATCGGAAAAATACCGAGTGATGTCCTGAGCCTGTATCTTGGGGCAATTGGAATTGATTATAAAGTCTATTTTGCCGGAAGTATGCTGGGACTTCTGCCTCATTTATTTACATTCCCGATCATGGGAATGAATATTCAGAATATTCATTCAACGGAATTTCGGATCTCTGTAGGAATTGAGGCCATCTATATGGCATGTTCAGCCGGGCTTTACTGGATTTATTCAAAGAAAAGAAAAAGAAAGTAATAAAAATAAAAAGCAGCAGAAAAGAAATCCCAGTCCGTGAAGAGCCATCACTCCGGCATTTGTGCCGAGATTGCTGGTAAATATAATGTCCAGTTTATCAAAATCATTGCCAAACCAGTTGGCTAATTCACTTTGGATTGTGGTACGTTCCGGGAGAATCAGCGGAAGACCGAGCAGATCCTTTTTTGTGAAAGAGGATCATCTGCCTTCATAGTAACAACCCAGTGGTCGCTGCCCTGAATGCGTAGATAGTCTAATCCCTCTGTGCTGACAGGCTCATTATGAAGTCCAGGAAAATGTGCTTTATAAAAAATATGATGTTGGGGTCAAAAGCCCCCAACAATGATGCCAACGGATTGTTTCGTGCTACGCACTCCCACAATCCTACCCGCTATTCGCATATCATGGTGCTTACGCCCCACTTTTATGCTCATATCGGGGCGGGTCTCAAGGTCATTCTACCACCAGTGTGCAAGCACACGTGGTTTCAGACCTTTTGACCCTGACATCAAAAATTTTTAAAAAATTAGCACTCAACTCTTTACAGTGCTAACAATACGTGCTATATTTCTACTAGAACACGAAAGAAAGACTCCGCAGATCATCTGAAAGAAGAGTTTCGTGGAGAAAGCTTGTGGTTCAAAGGAGGGAAAGACTATGAATATTAATAAATTTACGCAGAATTCTTTGCAGGCTGTTCAGAACTGTGAGAAGATTGCCGCAGATAATGGCAATCAGGAACTGGCACAGGAGCATCTGCTGTATGCATTGCTTACGCAGGATGACAGCCTGATTTTAAAATTACTTGAAAAAATGAGTATCCAGAGTCAGCTCTTCGTAAATCGTGTAGAGCAGGCGATTGGGAAAAGACCAAAGGTTCAGGGAGGCAAGGCTTATGTCGGCCAGGATCTGAATAATGTTCTGATTCATGCTGAAGATGAGGCAAAGCAGATGGGGGATGAATATATTTCCGTTGAGCATCTGTTCCTTGCCATGATGAAATATGCAAGTCGTGAGATGAAAGAATTATTCCGGGAATTTGGTATCAGCCGGGAAGGATTCCTGCACGCACTTTCTACTGTCCGGGGAAATCAGAGAGTCACAAGTGATAATCCCGAGGCAACCTATGATACTTTAAATAAATATGGTCAGGATCTGGTGGACAGAGCCAGAGAGCAGAAGCTGGATCCGGTGATCGGACGTGACGAAGAGATCCGGAATGTGATCCGGATCCTTTCAAGAAAGACAAAAAATAATCCGGTGTTGATCGGTGAGCCTGGTGTAGGTAAGACCGCAGTTGTAGAAGGACTTGCCCAGCGGATCGTCAGCGGAGATGTACCGGAAGGACTGAAGGACAAGACAATCTTCTCATTGGATATGGGAGCATTGGTCGCAGGTGCAAAGTACCGGGGAGAATTTGAAGAGCGTCTGAAAGCCGTTCTTGAGGAAGTAAAAAATAGTGATGGAAAGATTATCCTTTTCATTGACGAGCTGCATACGATTGTTGGTGCCGGTAAGACAGATGGTGCTATGGATGCAGGAAATATGTTAAAGCCGATGCTGGCAAGAGGAGAGCTGCACTGTATCGGAGCAACGACACTGGATGAATATCGGAAATATATTGAAAAGGATGCGGCACTGGAACGTCGTTTTCAGCCGGTTCTCGTAGATGAGCCGACCGTGGAAGATGCCATTTCAATCTTAAGAGGATTGAAAGAAAGGTATGAAGTTTTCCATGGAGTAAAGATTACCGACAGTGCACTGGTAGCTGCAGTTACACTATCCAACCGTTATATTTCAGACCGTTTCCTGCCGGATAAGGCAATCGATCTTGTGGATGAAGCGTGTGCATTGATCAAGACAGAACTTGATTCCATGCCGACAGAATTGGATGAACTGCGTCGGCGTGTAATGCAGATGGAAATTGAAGAGTCTGCATTGAAAAAAGAAGAAGACCGTCTGAGTAAAGAACGGCTGGAGCATCTGCAGGAAGAGCTGGCAGAACTGAAAGAGCAGTATGCAGGTAAGAAAGTCCAGTGGGAGAATGAAAAGAAATCGGTTGAGCATGTTCAGAAGATCCGTGAGGAGATCGAGCAGGTCAATAAGGAAATTCAGAAAGCACAGAGAGAATATGATCTGAATAAGGCGGCAGAACTGCAATATGGAAAACTCCCACAATTGCAGAAGCAGTTGGAAGAAGAGGAAGAACGGGTGAAAGCCAAAGATCTTTCCCTTGTGCATGAAGCGGTGACAGATGAAGAAATCGGACGAATCGTTTCAAGATGGACGGGTATTCCGGTAGCAAAATTAAATGAAAGTGAGAGAAATAAGACGCTCCATCTTGCAGATGAACTGCATAAGCGTGTGGTTGGTCAGGACGAAGGCGTAGAACTTGTAACGGAGGCAATCATCCGTTCCAAAGCCGGAATCAAAGATCCGAGTAAGCCAATCGGTTCATTCCTGTTCCTTGGTCCGACCGGAGTCGGTAAGACGGAACTTGCAAAAGCACTTGCTCAGAGTCTGTTCGACGATGAGAATAATATGGTCCGTATTGACATGAGTGAGTATATGGAGAAATATTCCGTGTCCAGACTGATCGGAGCTCCTCCGGGATATGTCGGATATGATGAAGGCGGACAGTTGACAGAAGCAGTCAGAAGAAAACCATATTCGGTTGTTCTTTTTGATGAGATCGAGAAAGCCCACCCGGATGTCTTTAATGTGCTGTTACAGGTACTTGATGACGGACGAATCACAGATTCTCAGGGACGCACGGTCGATTTCAAGAATACGATCCTGATCATGACCTCCAATATCGGAGCAAATTATCTGTTGGAGGGCATCAAAGAAGACGGATCTATTGACGAACAGTGTCAGGAAATGACAATGAATGACCTGAAAGCTCATTTCAGACCGGAATTTCTGAACCGGTTGGATGAGATCATTATGTTCAAGCCACTGACGAAGACCAATATCCGCTCGATTATTGATCTGCTGGTCAAAGATGTAAACCGTCGGCTGGAAGAAAAAGAACTTCAGATCGAACTGACAGAAGCTGCAAAAGATTTTGTAGTGGAAGGCGGATACGATCCGATGTATGGTGCAAGACCACTGAAGCGGTATCTGCAGAAAAATGTGGAGACGCTTGCAGCAAGACTGATCCTTGCAGGAAATGTCGGTCGGGGTGATACAATTCTGATCGATGTCAGAGATGGAAAACTGGAGGCTGTGGTAAAGCAGGGATAAGCTGGACGGCATAAATTGATAGTCGGAAGAGAGCAAAGAAGAAAGAGATGAAAAGCCCCCCGTGGTATGGTACAATAAAAGTACTGTATCACGGGGGATTTTTAATGTATACAAGAAATGAAAGGTATCTGACTATCATATAAAAGGGGAGCATTCTATGCGGAAAATAATTTTTCATATTGATGTAAATTCTGCATATCTAAGCTGGACGGCAGTAGAGGAGCTGAAAAATGGGGGAAAAGTAGATCTCCGGCAGATTCCTGCGATCATTGGCGGGGATCAGAAGTCCCGCCACGGAGTTGTTCTTGCAAAATCTCCGTCGGCAAAAAAGTACGGGATCAGGACGGGGGAACCGGTTGTAAATGCATTCCGGAAATGCCCGAATCTTATCATGAGAGCACCGGATCATAAAATGTATCATGAGAAGAGCCAGAGACTGATGGAGTATCTGCGTTCATTTACGGAGGAGATTGAGCAGGTCAGTGTGGATGAATGTTATATGGATTTTACGGAGATCGCAGACAGATTTCCGTCTCCGCAGGCGGGAGCTGAATGGATCAGGGAGGGTGTGAAGAGGAAGTTTGGTTTTACGGTGAATATTGGTATTTCAGAGAATAAGCTGCTGGCAAAGATGGCTTCAGACTTTGAAAAACCGGATAAGACGCATACCCTTTTCCCGGATGAGATCCGGCAGAAGATGTGGCCGCTTCCGGTCAGTGAGCTGTATATGGCAGGCAGATCCAGTGTGGAAATACTGAAAAAGCTGGAGATAAATACGATCGGTGACCTGGCAAGGTCAGAGGAGGCACTGATCGAGCTTCATCTGAAAAGTCATGGGCGTATGCTGTGGGAGTTCGCCAACGGGATCGGAGATGATCAAGTGCAGTCTGTACCGGATGAGGCAAAAGGAATCGGAAATTCAACGACACTGGCGGAAGATGCAGTCACCTATGAAGAAGCAGAAAAAGTGCTGAAGAATCTGGCAGAGAGTGTCGGCATAAGATTGAAGAAAGCAGGGAAAAAAGCCGGAATGCTCAGTGTGGAGATCCGGTATTTTGATTTTCGGAATGCATCGCATCAGATGCAGCTGGAAAAGCCGTCCGCACAGCCGGAGGTACTGCTTGAAAAGGCGGGGAAATTATTTCAGGAGTTATGGAGCGGAGAGCCGGTAAGACTGCTGGGGATCAGGACTTCTAAGTTGGTGGAAGAGTCCGCACCGGAGCAGTTGACCCTTTTTGACCTGAAGCCACCGGAAGAACCGGATGAAAAGCATAAGAAACTGAAAGCGGCACTGGAGGAATTGAACAGCCGTTTTGGGAAAGATACTGTTATAAAAGGAACTCTGTACCGTCCGAAGAAAAAGTGAGAGCAGAAAAATGCATTGCCCGGCACAGGCAGTGTGGGCAGCAGAGGCAGGAGAAAAAGTGGCACATAAAGAAAAATTATGTTATGCTATAGCAGTGAAAGTCTATGCAAGGAGGGAAGCGTTGTGAGATTAGATACATTATTGGAGCGATTGGAATATAAAGTGGTTCAGGGAAGTGCAGAAACGGAAGTGACAACCTTGATCAATGATTCAAGAAAAGTAGAGAACGGGTCTGTCTTTGTCTGCATCAGCGGTGCAGTGTCAGACGGTCATAAGTATGCGGCAGAAGTTGCAGAAAAAGGAGCGGCTGCAGTCGTTGTGGAGAAAGATGTGGAAGTGCCGGCAGATGTGACGGTCATTAAAGTCGAAGATACGAGATATGCACTGGCACTGATGTCAGCAGCGTATTTTGGGTATCCGGCAGAGAAGCTGAAGATTGTGGGAATTACCGGTACAAAGGGAAAGACGACGACCACTTATATGATCAAGTCTATTCTGGAGGAGACAGGACATAAGGTCGGACTGATCGGAACGATCGAGGCGATCATCGGAGAGAAAAAGATCCCTGCAGCCAATACGACACCGGAGTCCTATACGATCCATCAGTATTTTGCAGAGATGGTAAAAGAAGGATGTGACTGCGTGGTCATGGAGGTGTCTTCGCAGGGACTGATGCTCCACAGGACAGCAGGGATTCCGTTTGAGATCGGTATTTTTACGAATCTCGGAAGAGATCATATCGGCCCGAATGAACATAAAGATTTTGAAGATTATAAGAGATGTAAGGGACTTCTGTTCAAGCAGTGCAGACTGGGAATTGCGAATGTGGATGATAAATATTTTGAGGATGTTTTCTCAGGTGCAACCTGTAAAGTGGAGACCTTTGGATTTTCGGAAAAGGCAGATCTGCGTGCAGAGAATGTGCAGTTGGTATCCAGACCGGGATATCTGGGAGTGGCATATCATGTAGCAGGAGTGATGGATTTTGATGTTGAAATCGACATTCCGGGAACGTTCAGCGTCTACAATTCTCTGACTGCGATCTCAGTATGCAGACATTTTGAAGTGCCGGCAGAACTGATCAAAGATGCCCTGAAAAAGGCAAAGGTAAAGGGAAGAATTGAGATGGTCAAGGTGTCGGATGATTTTACGCTGATGATTGATTATGCTCATAATGCGATGAGTCTGGAGAGTCTTTTGACCACATTGAAGGAATATCATCCGAAGCGTCTGGTATGCTTATTTGGATGCGGGGGAAACCGTTCCAGAGACAGAAGATTTGAAATGGGAGAAGTTTCAGGAAGACTGGCAGACCTGACGATCATTACTTCGGATAACCCAAGATTTGAAGAGCCGCAGGCGATCATTGACGATATCAAGACCGGTATTGGAAGAACCAATGGAAAATACGTGGAGATCTGTGACCGTAAGGAGGCCATCAAGTATGCCATCAGCCACGGTGAAGTGGGGGACGTGATCGTGCTTGCTGGAAAAGGTCATGAGGACTATCAGGAAATCAAGGGTGTGAAATATCCGATGGATGAGAGAGTCCTGATTGCAGAAGTTCTTGAGGAACTGAAAGAAGAAAAGCAGGAGAAGGATCAGAATAAGTAGGTCCTGAATAAAAGCAGGGCAGTAAAATCGGGATAAAAAGTCAGAACCGAAAATAAGCAGGAAGTGTGGCAGGAAAAGCGTGTTTGCAGATGTAATAGTAGATATTCAACATGAAAAACTGGATAAGATCTTTCAGTACCGCATCCCGGAAGAACTGGAGTCAAGACTTCAACCGGGAATGGAAGTGGTTGTGCCATTCGGAAAAGGAAACCGGCAGATCAAAGGATACGTGACAGGTTTTTCGGAAAAATGCGAATACGACCTTTCCAAAGTGAAATCCATCCTGTCTATTTCTGAAAAGGGAATGGAGATTGAGACCAGGCTGATTGCTCTTGCGGCATGGATGAAAGAGCATTATGGCGGGACAATGATCCAGTCGCTCAAGACCGTTCTGCCGATCAGGCAGAAAGAGAATGCAAAGGTAAAGAAGCATTTACGGCTTCTCCTTTCGGAAAAAGAAGGAGAAGAAAAGCTTGCATTTTATAGAAAAAAGAACCAGAAGGCACGGGCAAGACTGCTGGAAGCATTGCTTGCAGACCGGCTTTTAGATTATGAACTGGTGACCGGAAAGCTGAATATTACCCTGCCGGTGATCCGTGCGTTAGAAGAGCAGGGAGTACTGAAGCTCGAATCCGAGCAGATCTACCGTAATCCGGTGCAGCAGGGAACGCAGCAGGAGCGAACCATCACCTTTACTTCAGAACAGGAGCAGGTAATCCGGGGATTCCGTGAGGATTATCTGGCGGGAAAGCGAAAGACATATCTCATCCATGGAGTGACAGGGAGCGGCAAGACGGAAGTTTATATGGAAATGATCCATACGGTTGTGGAACATGGCAGACAGGCGATCGTTCTGATCCCGGAGATCGCACTGACGTATCAGACTGTCATGCGGTTTTACAGGAAGTTCGGAGACCGGGTTTCAATTATGAATTCCAGGCTTTCTGCGGGGGAACGTTATGATCAGATGATGCGTGCAAAGCGGGGAGAGATCGATGTGATGATCGGTCCCCGCTCTGCCCTGTTTACACCATTTCCGAATCTTGGACTGGTGGTGATCGACGAGGAACATGAGCCGACTTACAAAAGTGAGCAGATTCCCAGGTATCATGCACGGGAAACTGCGATCCAGAGAGCAAAAGAAGAGGATGCAAGCGTTGTCCTTGGAAGTGCGACGCCCTCGATGGAGGCGATGTACCGGGCGAGGAAGGGTGAGTATGTTCTGTATGAAATGCGGCATCGTTCCAGAATGCAGCAGATGGCAAAGGTGTATACTGTAGATATGCGGGAAGAACTGAAGAACGGGAATCATACGATCCTGAGCGGGAAGCTGCAAAGTCTGATGGAAGAGCGGCTGGAGCGGGGAGAGCAGATCATACTGTTTTTGAACCGGCGTGGATATTCGGGATTTGTGTCCTGCAGGGAGTGTGGACATGTGATCCAGTGTCCACACTGCAATGTATCCCTTTCCGTTCATAAAGGAGGGAAAATGGTCTGCCATTACTGTGGATATGAGCAGCCGAAGATTCGGGTCTGCCCGGAGTGCGGGTCCGGTTTTATCGGAGAATTTAAAGCCGGAACGCAGCAGATCGAGGAGATGGTGAGACGACGTTTCCCACAGGCAAAAGTCCTGCGGATGGATATGGATACGACGAAAAAGAAAGATGCACATACAAAAATTCTTTCAGCATTTGCCAATGAAGAGGCGGATGTGCTGGTAGGAACGCAGATGATCGTAAAGGGACATGATTTCCCGAATGTGACGCTGGTGGGGGTGCTGGCAGCAGATATGTCATTGTATACCGATGATTACCGTTCAGGGGAACGAACCTTTCAGTTGCTGACGCAGGCAGCAGGACGTGCCGGAAGAGGGATGCGGGAGGGAGAAGTGGTCATTCAGACTTATTCCCCGGAGCATTATGCAATCAAAGCTGCTGCGGCACAGGATTATAAAGCTTTTTATGAGCAGGAGATCCGGTACAGGGAGCTGCTGGGGTATCCTCCGGCAGAAGAACTGATGGCTGTGCTGGCAGCAGGAGAAGATGAACGGCTTCTGGAGACTGGGTGTAAATATTTGAAAGAATATGTCTTAAGGATCAAAGGAAAAGCACCACTGGAAGTGATCGGTCCGGCAAGTCCGGGAGTAGATAAGATTAAAGATATTTACCGCCGGGTAATCTATATTAAAGCACCGGAATACAGAACGCTGATCCGGGTAAAAGATCTGATGGAGCAGTATATTGAGATCAATTCAGGCTTTGCAAAGCTGAGGATCCAGTTTGATTTTAATCCGATGAACCTGTGAGAATAAAAGAGAAATATTGGCGTAGAAGCGACAGATCCTGTCGGACAAAAGTCATCGATTAAGATAAGGTAAAATTAAGATAAGGTAAGATTAAGAAGGAGAAGGTTATGGCAATCAGAGAAGTAAGAGAAATCGGGGATGAAATTCTCGGAAAGCAATGTAAAGAAGTAAAGAAAATGACCATCAGGACAAAGATTCTGATTGGTGATATGCTGGATACGATGTATGAAAAGATGGGAGTCGGTCTGGCAGCACCACAGGTAGGAATCCTCAAGCAGATCGTGGTGATCGATGTAGGCGAGGGACCGATCGTACTGATCAACCCGGAGATCATCGAGACTTCCGGTGAGCAGACCGGAGAAGAAGGATGCCTGAGTGTTCCGGGAAAATGGGGCATTGTGACACGTCCGAATTATGTGAAAGTGCGGGCATTGAATGAAGAGATGGAAGAATTTGAAATCGAGGGAGAAGGACTTCTTGCAAGAGCATTCTGCCATGAGATCGATCATCTTTCAGGGCATCTTTATGTGGATAAGGTGGAAGACGGACTGCATGATGTAGAACCGGTGGAGGAACCGGAAGACTGAAAATCTCTGAAATACAGACATTGCAGAGAAGAATAAAAAAAGGGAGGATCATGATGAAGATTATCTTTATGGGAACGCCGGATTTTTCAGTGGGAACGCTGGAGGCACTGATCGAAGCAGGACATGAAGTGTGTCTGGTGGTAACGCAGCCGGACAAGCCGAAGGGGAGAGGCAAAGAAATGCAGCCCACACCGGTGAAAGCAGCGGCAATGAAGCATGGAATCCCGGTGTATCAGCCGAAGAAGATCAGGGATCCTGAGTGTGTGGAAGAATTAAGAAAATATCAGGCAGATGTTATGGTTGTGATTGCATTTGGACAGATCCTTCCAAAGTCAATTCTGGAAATGACACCATATGGGTGCATCAATGTGCATGCCTCACTTCTTCCAAAGTACCGTGGTGCAGCACCGATCCAGTGGGCGATCATCAACGGAGAAAGTGTGACCGGAGTAACGACCATGCAGATGGATGAAGGACTGGATACAGGAGATATGATCCAGAAGACGGAAGTTGAGATCACACCGGACGAGACCGGTGAGTCACTGCATGATAAACTGGCAGCTGCAGGTGCGGCATTATGCGTGGAGACGCTGAAAGCAGTGGAAACACATACAGCAACCTTTGAAAAGCAGGGAGAAAGTCCCACCGCTTATGCACGGATGTTGGATAAAAAGCTTGGAAATATCGACTGGAGCAGATCTGCCGTTGAGATCGAACGGCTGGTTCGTGGTTTAAATTCCTGGCCAAGTGCCTATACTCACTGGGACGGAAAGGTGATGAAGATCTGGAAAGCGAAAGCAGAGCCGGGAGCGGGTGTGCAGGCAGGCGGAACAGAGACAGAAAAGTTTCAGGGAGAATCACAGACAGTGGCAGGAACTGTCGTTGCAGTGGAAAAAGACAGCTTTACAGTACAGACAGGTGAAGGACGACTGAAGGTGCTGCAGCTTCAGATTCCGGGGAAAAAGCGGATGGATGCGGATGCATTTTTAAGAGGATATAGCCTGAAGCCGGGAACTGTATTTACAACAGAAGCATAGAGCAGGAAAATGGACAGAATTTAAATTCAGGAGGCAGAGAAGATGTTCTACTATTATTATGACTGGACTTATATATTAGTACTGATCGGTGTGGTATTAAGCCTTTTGGCATCGGCAAAAGTAAAAAGCACGTTTGCAAGATATTCTAATGTACGCAGTTATTCAGGCATGACGGGAAGGGATGCGGCAGAAAAGATTTTGCATCGGAACGGCATTTATGATGTACAGATCATCCATATTTCAGGAAATCTGACAGATCATTATAATCCAACGAACAAGACACTGGCATTATCAGATCCGGTTTATCATTCGACTTCCGTTGCAGCAATCGGTGTCGCAGCACATGAATGTGGTCATGCAGTGCAGCATCAGGTAGGGTATGCACCGCTTTCTGTCCGTTCTGCTTTAGTGCCGGCGGCAAATTTTGGTTCTATGATCTCGTGGCCATTGATCATTATTGGACTGATGTTCAACGGGCAGATGTCCGCAATGCTGATCAATCTGGGAATCCTGTTGTTCTCACTGGCAGTCCTTTTTCAGATTGTGACTTTACCGGTAGAGTTCAATGCGTCACACCGGGCAGTAAATGTTCTGGAGACGGCAGGAATGTTGCATCCTGAAGAGATCAGCGGTGTGAAGAAAGTACTGGGAGCAGCGGCACTGACGTATGTGGCAAGTGCAGCGGCACAGATTTTACAGTTATTACGTCTTCTGATCCTTACAAGAGGACGCAGAGACGATTAAAGTGCAGAACAGAAATGCTGGAGGAAAAAGATGGGCAGACAGGTCAATGAGCGGGAAATCGTTCTCGCAGTATTGATGGAAATAACAGAAAATGGAGCATACAGCCATAAAATTCTCGGAGAGGTACTGTCGAAATATCAATACCTTGAGAAGAAAGAGCGTGCGTTTATTACCAGGGTGACCGAGGGAACGCTGGAGCATCTGATTGAGATCGATTATATTCTGGATCAGTTCTCGAAAGTAAAAGTGAAGAAGATGAAACCGGTGATCCGCAATATCTTAAGAAGCGGAGTTTACCAGTTAAAATATATGGACAGCGTACCGGATCATGCGGTGTGCAGCGAGGCAGTCAAACTGGCAGTAAGAAAAGGCTTTTCAGGATTAAAGGGGTATGTGAACGGAGTGCTGCGGAGTGTGGCAAGAGGACTGGATACATTGGACTATCCGCAGGAAGGAATTGAGGCACTTTCAATCCAATATTCTATTCCGACATGGATTCTCAGGCTGTGGGAAAAAAGTTATGGGGAGGAAGTCACCCGTACCATGGCAGCCGATTTCCTGAAAGAAAGGCCGGTCACGATCCGGTGCTGTCAGAATAAAGTAACTCCGGAGCAACTGAAAAAGGAACTGGAACAGGAAGGGGTAACTGTGCAGGAGCATCCTTATCTGCCGTACGCCTTTTTCATCAGCGGATATGATTATCTTGAAAGCCTGGACTGCTTCTGGAAAGGCTGGTTTACTGTGCAGGATGTAAGTTCTATGCTGGTGGCAGAGCTGGCAGCCCCGGAAGCAGGGAATAAAATTGTGGATATCTGTGCTGCTCCGGGTGGAAAATCCTTACATATTGCGGAGAAACTGTGGATAACTGACCGAAATGAAGCGAAAAAAGGCGAAGTAGAAGCCAGGGATCTGACGGAATATAAAGTAGGACTCATTGAAGAAAATATTGCCAGGATGGAACTTGAAAATATTCATGCGGTCTGCAGGGATGCAACCGTACCGGATGAAGCATGGAAAGAAAAAGCAGATATTGTCCTTGCAGATCTGCCCTGTTCCGGGCTGGGAGTCTTTGGAAAGAAACCGGATCTGAAATACCGGGTGAAAGAGGAAGACCTGAAAGAACTGGCTGGACTGCAGAGAAAGATTCTTGAAAATGCACAGGCAATGGTAAAAAAAGGAGGTACATTATTATATAGTACCTGTACCATCGACCCCATGGAAAATGAGGAGAATGTACACTGGTTTTTGAAAAAGTACCCGCAGTTTTCTCTGAACAGTATCAGAGAGAAGCTTTGCCCGCAACTGGCAGAGTCGGTAGAAGAGGAAGGATGCATCCAGTTACTTCCGGGTATACATTGCAGTGATGGATTTTTTATAGCAAGGTTAAAAAAGAACGGGGAGAACTGATATGAAGAAGGATATCCGGGCTTATGGATACGACAGATTAAAAGAAGAGATGGAGGCACTGGGGGAAAAACCATTCCGTGCAAAGCAGGTTTATGAATGGCTTCATGTAAAGCTGGCAGATGATTTTGATGAGATGACGAATCTGTCAAAAGCGTTACGGGAAAAGCTGAAAGAGGAGTATGTGATCCTTCCGGTGAAAATGCTGGAGCGTCAGATCTCGCAGATTGACGGGACGAATAAATTCTTATTCCAGTTATATGACGGAAATGTAGTCGAAAGTGTCCTGATGCGTTATAAGCATGGTAATTCCGTCTGCATTTCTTCACAGGCAGGCTGCCGGATGGGATGTGCATTCTGTGCTTCTACGATCGGAGGTCTGCAGAGAAACCTGTCTTCTTCGGAGATGCTGGGGCAGATCTATCAGATTCAGAAGATCACGCAGGAAAGAGTATCCAATGTGGTAGTCATGGGAACGGGAGAGCCACTGGATAATTACGAAAATTTCCTGAATTTTGTACATCTGCTTACGGATGAACACGGTTTGAATATCAGTCAGAGAAATGTGACAGTATCTACCTGCGGGATCGTTCCGAAAATCCTGGAACTGGCAAAAGAACATTTACAGATCACGCTTGCATTATCCCTGCATGGTTCTACGCAGGAAAAGAGAAAAAGGCTGATGCCGGTAGCAAATAAATATCATCTCCCGGAAGTGCTGGATGCCTGCGATACCTATTTCCGTGAGACAGGACGCAGAGTGACCTTTGAATACAGTCTGGTACATGGAGTCAATGATACAGAGGAAGATGCAAGGGAACTGACGGCACTTTTAAAGCCGAGAAACTGTCATTTGAATCTGATCCCGGTGAATCCGGTAAGAGAGCGTGATTTTGTACGCCCAAGCCGCAAAAATGCCCTGAATTTCAAAAATAAACTTGAAAAAAGCGGAATAAATGTTACTATAAGAAGGGAAATGGGCTCTGATATTGATGGGGCCTGCGGTCAGCTCAGACGCAGCTATGTAAAGGCGGATGTGGCAGAAGGAGAAGAAGTATGAGGACATTTTCAATAACGGATGTCGGAATGGTACGACAGGTGAATCAGGATTACGTTTTTGAAGGAGGAAGACCACTTGGTATCCTTCGGAATCTGTTTGTGGTGGCAGACGGAATGGGCGGACATCAGGCAGGCGACTATGCTTCCAAGTATACCGTGGAAGTATTGCAGCGTGAGCTGGAGAAAAGCCAGGGCGAAGATATCGAGAGAGTCCTTGTAAATGCTATTAAGACGGCAAACCGGGAGATCATCCGGGAGGCATCGAAGGACGAACATCTCAAGGGGATGGGAACAACGGTCGTAGCAGCTACGATCATGAATCAGATGATGTATTTTGCGAATGTGGGAGACAGTCGTCTCTATCTGATCAATCACGGAATACAGCAGTTGACGAAAGACCATTCACTGGTAGAAGAGATGGTACGTCTGGGCGGTATCAAACCGGAAGAAGCAAAGCATCACCCGGATAAGAATATTATTACCAGGGCGATCGGGGCAAAAGCAGATGTCGATGTAGATTTTTACGAGCATCGTCTGAAAAGGGGAGATATTATACTGATGTGTACAGACGGTCTGAGCAATATGGTGGAAGATGAAGAACTTTTCCATATTGTACAGGGAGCAAGAGACATTGTAGAAGCAGGGCAGAACCTTGTGAATGCTGCCAAAGAGAACGGCGGTACAGATAATATTGGAATCGTTCTGATCGAACCATTTGCAGATGAGGTGAGTATATGATTAAAGAAGGAGTTTTCTTAGGAAAGCGGTACGAGATACTCGGCCGTATCGGTTCCGGAGGTATGGCAGATGTATATAAAGGAAAAGACCATAAGCTGAACCGTTTTGTTGCGATTAAGGTTCTCAAGAGCGATTACCGTTCGGACGAGACATTTATTAAGAAGTTTTTGAGCGAAGCACAGGCGGCTGCAGGACTGATGCATCCGAATGTGGTGAACGTTTATGATGTAGGACAGGATCGTGGCTTATATTATATGGTCATGGAACTGGTTGAAGGAATTACGCTGAAAGATTATATCGAGAAAAAAGGAAAGCTTTCAGCCAAGGAGACCATCAGCATTGCAATTCAGATGGTGACGGGGATTCAGGCGGCACATAACTGTCATATTATTCACAGGGATATCAAGCCTCAGAATATTATTATTTCGAAAGAAGGAAAAGTAAAGGTAACAGATTTCGGTATTGCACGGGCGACTACGTCTACGCAAACGATCAGCACCAGTGTAATGGGATCCGTTCACTATACATCACCGGAGCAGGCAAGAGGCGGAATTGTCGATGAGAAGAGTGATCTTTATTCTGCCGGCATTACCATGTATGAGATGATCACCGGTCATGTTCCGTTTGATGGGGATTCTACTGTGACAGTGGCGTTGAAGCACCTGCAGGAGGAAATCAAGTCTCCGGCGGAAGAAGTACCGGATATCCCGTACAGTCTGGAATGTATCATTATGAAATGTACGCAGAAAAATCCGGCGATGCGATATCAGAGCTGCGATGAGCTGTTACAGGATCTGAAGCACTCGCTGGTTGACCCGGAAGGCGATTTTGTTGTCCTTGGGGGCAGACGGAGAAGTGACCGGACTGTTGTTATGTCACCGGAAGAAGTAGAACGTCTTCAGCGGGAGCGTGGTTATGACGAGGACGACGAGTATGATGAAGACTATGATGATGAAGACGACGAGTATGATGATGACTACGACGATGAAGACGACGAGTATGATGATGACTATGACGATGAAGATGACGAGGATGAACGTGACCGCCGTTCTTCAGGAAGAGGAAAAAAGAAGGATGTAAATCCTGATACAAAGAAGATCATGCGGATTCTGATGATTGTGGCAGGTGTAGTGATCGCACTGCTGATCCTGTTCCTTGTCGGAAATGCAGTCGGAATCTTTAAAGGTTCGGGGAATGCGACCGTCACTCAGTCGGAGAAGGTCAAAGTGCCTGATGTCCGTGGCATGACAGTAGCAGAAGCTACAAAAGAGCTGAAAAAGTATGATCTTGGAATCGATGTAGTAGATAAAAAGCCATCGAATGAATATAAAAAGAATCAGATCATGAGTCAGTCACCGGGGAAAGGGGAGAAGGTGAAGCGGCATAGTACCGTGGAAGTTGTTCTCAGTACCGGTGAGGAGGCAAAGAGTACCAAAGTTCCGTTTGTCATCGGACAAGATGAATCGGATGCAGAGGCCGCCATCAAAGCAGCGAATCTTGTTGTTGTAAAAGGAGATCCGCAGTACAGTGATTCAGTGGAAGAAGGAAAAGTTATTTCAGTAAAACCGGGTGAGGGTACAGAAGTGGATGAAGGATCAGAAGTTACGATCGTTGTCAGTCTTGGTTCACAGCCGGCAACTGTTCCGTCCATTGAAGGAAAGAGCCAGTCAGAAGCTGAGTCAGCACTTGCAGCGGCAGGACTTCAGGGAAGTGCCAGTGAAGAATATAGTGATTCTGTAGCAGCGGGAATAGTCATTTCACAGGGAACGGCATCCGGAAAGCAGGTATCAAAAGGAGCAACGGTCAGCTATGTGGTAAGTAAAGGACCAAAGCTGAAAGTGACTACAGTACCGAATATCCTTTCTTCTAATAAGACGACGGCAGAGAAGTTGCTCCAGCAGGCAGGTCTTACAGCCGAATATCTTGGAGAAGACTACAGTGATGATTATCCGAAAGGACAGGTATTTTACCAGTCTGTCAGTGCAGGAACCCAGGTGGAAGAGGGAACTTCCATTCAGTATATGGTAAGTAAAGGACCACAGCCATCGGATCCATCCGGTGAAGACGGTACAGAGTAAAGCAGAGAGCAGTAATATATGCAGGGAAAGATTATAAAAGGAATTGCCGGATTCTACTACGTGAATGTAGTAGAATCCGGTCTTTATGAATGTAAAGCAAAGGGGTCATTCAGGAAGAATGGCATTAAACCACTGGTTGGAGATGAAGTGGAGCTGGAAGTCCTGGATGAAGAAGAAAAAATCGGAAATGTAACGAAAATCCTGCCGAGGAAAAATGAACTGATCCGTCCGGCAGTGGCCAATATAGATCAGGCACTGGTCGTATTTGCGGTAACGGAACCAAAGCCGCACTACAATCTGCTGGATCGATTTCTGGTTATGATGGAGCGGAAAGAGATTCCGGTCATTTTGTGTTTTAATAAGACCGATCTTGCAGAACATCCTGAGATTGCAGAATTGGAGGAAGTTTATGCGTCCTGTGGCTATCCGGTGCTGTTTACCAGTGCAAAGAAAGAAGCAAATATAGAAAAATTAAAGCAGATGCTGAAAGGAAAGACGACTTCCATCGCAGGTCCGTCAGGAGTAGGAAAGTCCTCTCTGATCAATCTGCTCCAGTCAGGCGTACAGATGGAAACCGGAAGTATCAGCAGAAAAATCGCAAGAGGAAAGCATACCACGAGGCATTCCGAACTGATCATGATCAGTCCGGATTCCTATATTATGGATACACCGGGATTCAGTTCCCTTTATGTGAATGATTTTGAAAAAGAAGAACTGAAATATTATTTTCCGGAATTTTCTCCGTATGAAGGAAAATGCAGGTTTAACGGCTGCGACCACATTCATGAACCGGGATGTGCAGTGAAAGAAGCAGTAGAGAGCGGAGCAATCCATAAGATCCGCTATGAAGATTATACAGAGATGTATCGTGAATTAAAAGAAAAGAAGAGGTATTAGAAATGAAGAATGTGTTAGCACCATCGATCCTTTCTGCGGATTTTAAAGTCCTCGGAGAGCAGCTTAAAGTGACAGAGGCAGCAGGAGCAGAATATATTCATTTTGATGTAATGGATGGGATTTTTGTACCAAGTATTTCTTTTGGAATGCCGGTACTTTCCTGTATCAAAGGATATACTTCGCAGATACTGGATGCACATCTGATGATCACAGAACCGATCCGCTATGTGGAAGAATTTGCAAAAGCAGGAGCGGATATCATCACGGTTCATTTAGAGGCATGTGAAGATCTGCAGGCGACGATCGACAAGATCCATGCAGCAGGTGTGAAGGCGGGGATTTCGATTAAGCCAAAAACTCCGGTGGAGGCATTTGTTCCGTATCTGGATCAGGCTGATATGTTCCTGGTCATGTCAGTAGAGCCGGGCTTTGGAGGCCAGGCGTTTATTCCGGAATCACTGGATCGTATCAGGGAACTGAGAAAAATGCTGGATGAAAAGGGATTGAAGACAGATATTGAAGTGGATGGCGGTATCTACCATGCAAATGTTGCGGAAGTATTGGATGCAGGAGCAAATATTATGGTTTCCGGTTCAGGCATATTTAAGGGAGACATCAGAAAAAATACAGAAGAATTTATGGAGATATTAAAGAGTCATGAGTAAGAGAACTGTGATCGTGAGCGGAGGAATCCTGGAAAAAGAATTTGTACTTCCGATCCTTCAGTCAGAGGAGACAGAGTTTATTATCGGGGTAGATAAAGGACTTCAGTTTTTATACGAAAATGAGATCAAACCGGATTATATTGTCGGAGATTTCGACAGCGTCCCAAGAGAGATCGTGGAATATTACCGGACAGAGGAAAATGTACCAATTCGGGAGTTTAATCCTGTAAAAGATGCTTCTGATACAGAAATCGCACTCCGGTTATGCCTGGGACTTAGAAGAAAGGAAATTTATATCCTTGGAGGAACAGGAAACCGGATCGATCATCTCTGGGCGAATATCCAGTGCCTGAATATTGCACTGGCAGCAGGTTCAGAGGCAATGATCCTGGACAGTCATAACCGGATCCGGATTTTAGAGCATGGGATCACGCTGACGAGAGCGGAAGCTTTTGGAAAATATTTTTCCGTATTTCCACTGGAACTTCCTGTAGAAGATTTCAGTATCAGCGGAGCAAAATACCCGTTGCAGAATCATCTGCTTTCTGCAGGGGACAGTCTGTGTGTGAGTAATGAATTTGCAGAAGATGAAGTGAAGATTTCTTTTGTATGTGGAAAAGTGATTCTGATGGAGACCAGGGATTAGTCGAGGCGAGGCAACTTTTTACAAAAACAATCTTGACAGTGGCATTGAAAGCTGTATAATAACATTAACAGAACCCACCACGCCTCTGATTTTTCATGCGCAACCCGGTGGGACTTTCTTATTTATGGGGTGTTTTATGTATCAATATCCAAAACAAATATTAACAATAGAACAGCAGGTGCAATCTTATGTGGATGCAGGAATGAAGATTACATCTCAAGAAGATGTAGAGAAGGCATTGAAGTCAATTGGATTTTATCGTTTGAGAGGTTATTCGTTTCAATTATATGATAATGCTGCAAAGAAGTATGTTTCGGGAACAAAGTTTGAAGATATTATAAAATTGTATCAATTTGATCAGGAATTATCTGCTTTGGTTTTTCCAATGATTTCTAAGATTGAGGTTGCTTTGAGAGTGCGATTGGTGGAAGCATTGCTTATACACGGAGAACCACTTGTTTTGCAAGATTCATCGATTTTTAAAGAGAAAAAACGGTATTGGCAGAATATGGCTACTGTAGCATCAGAAATTGCTCGTTCTAATGATGTGTTCATCAAACATAATTTTGACAATCATGATGGAGAAGTACCTGTATGGGCGGCCGTTGAAGTTCTTTCGTTCGGTACATTATCGAAGATAATTAAGAATTTGAAAACAGGTACCGGAAGTTCATATTCTATCTTGGCGTCAAATTATCAGTATAGATCGAAAAAAGGAAATTTGGTAAAACCATCACAGAAAATGCTTGCTTCATGGATACAGGGTGTTTCAGTATTGCGTAATATGTGTGCTCATAATTCCAGAATTTATAATCGTACAATTCATACGACACCGGAAATTCTGGATGCAGATAAAATTACGCCGCCACCAGCACATAATGGCTTGTATCAAATCTTACTGGCGATGAAGTACCTGCGTTCATCCGATGAAGAGTGGACAGTATTTGTAAATGCTTTCGATAAGTTGATTCAAAATAATAGTGATGTGGTCAGTTTCGCAGCAATGAATCTTCCGGCGGATTGGAAAGAACATTTAAGTGTATAAATGCAGTGGAATTGCATAAAATAATAAAGCAGACCTAACCAAGCATTTAGCTCAAATCGGTTAGGCTTTCGGCGAAGTGTTACGATAAGCACTTCGCCATTTTTAAAAAGAATTATGATCAAGCGTGAGTTGTTCAGCAAGTGGCTGGATCAGCAGACGGTTATTTAAACTGCATGAGATGTGGCCATTCCCTTAGCCAAAAAGAACTTCTATTTCGGATTCCGCATCATAGATGGTCATTCCGTCAAAAATGGTAGCTTTCTCAAATTGCTCAAAGCACTCTCGGAAATCTTTTCCATGACAGCGAAAAACATAGTTCTCATCGTCTTGCGAATGAAGAATTTTCTGATTTTGAGGATTGCTTACAAATGGAATGTGCAAAGAGTTATGGGGCGGAATATATTGTTACAAGAAATGTGTCGGATTATTCTACATCAGATATGAAGGCAATTTTACCAAGTGAATACTTAAGACTGTAATAAATAAAGCACCAACGGAAAGAAGCAGATCTTTCTGAAGGTGCTATTTTTAATTTTCAGTCTGAATATAACTCTATATAAATGATGTCGGGGGCAAAAGCCCCCGACTTTGATGCCTACGGATTGCTCCGTGCTA
>ERZ772872.1311-NODE-1311-length-22652-cov-5.922202_pt1 | contig 22652 bp, 9 predicted proteins | sample MGYA00512132_ERZ772872 | MGnify/ENA primary metagenome ERZ772872 (study PRJEB29015, sample SAMEA2737724) | human gut metagenome | biome: human gut; feature: human-associated habitat; material: faeces | place: China | collected 2012 ...
TGTGGTGGGCGTGGATGCTTCCAACATGACCGCACGGGCCATGCTGGAGCGGTTCACCTCCGACTATGCCAAGAACTTCATCAACTACAGCAACCCCGCCTATGACGCCCTGTTCCAGCAGGCCATCAACGCCACGGACGAGGCCACCCAGACGGACCTGTACAAGCAGATGGAGACCATGCTGGCGGACACCGCCGCCAACGTGTATATCCAGGACCTGTGCGACCTGGTGGCCATGCGGCAGGATCTGGGGGGACTGAAGTTCTATCCCATCTATGTGCTGGATCTGTCCACGGTCTATCTGACCCAGCGGTAACGTTATACTGAACTGAAAGAGGCGATGACCATGAAATACGCGGCCAAGAAAATCGGACTGATGCTGCTGACCATGGTCATCGTCTCTTTTCTGGCGTTTCTGGCGTTCCAGGTGATCCCCGGGGACCCGGCGGTGAAGCTGCTGGGTACCGAGGCCACCCCGGAGCGCATTGCCGCCCTGCGGGCGGAAATGGGACTGGACCGGCCGTTTTTAGAGCGGTATGTCCAGTGGGTGCTGGGGGCCCTGAAGGGGGACTTCGGCACGTCCTACAGCTATAAAATGCCGGTGTCGTCCATGCTGGCGGGGAAGCTGCCGGTGACGGGGCTTCTGACGGGGATGTCCTTTGTGCTGATCCTGGCCTTTTCCATCCCCCTGGGCATTTTCACCGCCCGCCACGCCGGAGGGCGGCTGGACCGGGCCATGACCGCCGTGAACCAGGCGCTGATGGCCATCCCGGCCTTTGTGACGGGCATCCTGCTGACCTATGTGTTCGGGCTGGTGCTGCGGTGGTTCGTGCCGGGAAACTATGTCTCCCCCGGCGACAACTTCGGCGGCAGCCTGTGGTACTTCCTGTTCCCCGCCGTGTCCATCGCCCTGCCCAGGGTGGCCATGACGGTGAAGATGCTGCGCTCGTCCATTCTGTCGGAGCTGCAGAAGGACTATGTCCGCACCTCCCACAGCCGGGGCAACAGCGACCGGGCTACCCTGTACCGCCATGTGCTGCGCAACGCCATGGGGCCGGTGGTGTCGTTTCTGGCCATGACCGTGGCGGACATTGTGGCCGGCTCCGTGGTCATCGAGCAGGTATTCTCCCTGCCGGGGCTGGGCCGGATGCTGCTGACCTCCATCGCCAACCGGGACTATCCCGTGGTGCAGGCGGTGGTGGTGATCGTGGCCTTCTGGGTGGTGCTGGTGAATCTGCTGGCGGACCTGATCAACCAGCGGCTGGACCCCCGGCTGCGGCTGACGTGAGAAATCGGGAAAAGAAAGGTGGGAGCGGGCCTTGCTGCTGAACGAAAAAAAGAATCACTATCTGCGGACGGGGCTGATCCTCACCGGATTGATGACGGCCCTGGCCCTGGTGGGCTGCGTGTGGACCCCCTATTCCCCCACGGCCATGTCCGGCAGCGAGAAATTCCTGGCCCCGTGCCTGCGGCACCTGTTCGGCACGGACAACTTCGGCCGGGACATTTTCAGCCGGGTGCTGGCCGGGGCGGGCACCACCTTCTTCATCAGCGCCGCCACCGTATGCATCGGCGCGGCGGCGGGCACCCTGGTGGGGGCCTTTACCGGCTATTTCGGCGGCTGGCTGGACGAGGCGCTGATGCGCGTCAACGACGCGGTGACGGCGTTTCCCAGCATCCTGCTGGCGCTGGTGTTCATCTCGCTGCTGGGGTTCGGCAAGTACAACGTGATTTTAGCCCTGGGCGTCGCCTTTGTGCCCAGCTATGCCCGGGTGATCCGCAGCGAATTTGCCCGGCACCGGGAGATGAACTATGTCAAAAGCGCCCGGCTCATGGGAGCGGGGCATCTGCGCATTATGTTTCTGCATATTCTGCCCAACACCCGGCAGGTGCTCCTGCCGACGCTGGTGATCGGGTTTAACAACGCCGTGCTGGCGGAGGCCAGCATGAGCTATCTGGGCATCGGCGTGAAGCCCCCGGACGTGTCTCTGGGGTATATGCTGTCGGAGTCCCAGAGCTATATGGCCAGGGCCCCCTGGTATATGCTGACGGTGGGCGGCGTCATCGTGCTGCTGATTTTAGGCGTCAGCCTGCTGGGCGAGGGCCTGCAGCAAAAGGAATGGGGGAGGTGACGGTATGCTGGAAATTCGCGATCTGCATGTGCAGTTCCACGGGTCGGACCACGAGGCGGTGCGGGGCATCGACCTGACGGTGGGCGATGGCGAGATCGTGGGGCTGGTGGGCGAGTCCGGCAGCGGCAAAACCGTCACCGCCATGATGATATCCGGCCTGCTGCGGCCGGAGCAGGCGTCCTTCCGGGGGAAGATCCTGCTGGACGGGCGGGACCTGCTGACCAGCAGCGGCGACACCCTGCGCAGCATCCAGGGAAAGGACATCTGCGTGGTGTTCCAGGAGCCCATGAGCGCCATGGACCCCACCATGCGCATCGGGCCCCAGGTGGAGGAGTGCCTGCGGGTGCACACGGACCTGCCGCCGGGAAAGCGGCGGGAGCTGGCCCTGCAGGCCCTGCGGGACGTGGACCTGCCGGAGGCGGAGGAGGTATACCGGAAGTATCCCCATGAGCTGTCCGGCGGCATGCTGCAGCGGGCCATGATCGCGGCGGCCATCCTGCCCCGGCCGAAGCTGCTGCTGGCGGACGAGCCCACCACGGCTCTGGACGTGACCATCCAGGCCCAGATTCTGGAGCTGCTGCGCCGCCTGAACCGGGAGCGGGGCATGTCCATTCTGTTTATTTCCCACAACCTGGCGGTGGTGCGGAAGCTGTGCACCCGGGTGGCGGTGATGGAGAAGGGACACATCGTGGAGTCCGGCCCGGTGGATCAGATATTCTTCCACCCCCAGGCCCCCTATACCCAGCGGCTGATCGCCGCCATTCCCACAAGGAGGAAGCTATGAGCCAGGACCTTGTTCTGCAGGTCCGTGACCTGAACGTGTGGTACCGGCCCTCCGGCACCATCGGACGCAGAAAGCGCCGGCAGGTGCTCCATGACGTGAGCTTTGACCTGCACCGGGGGGAAATCCTGGGTTTGGTGGGGGAATCCGGCAGCGGAAAGACCACCCTGGCCCGGACCATTCTGGGCTTTGTGCCGGACTATACCGGCACCATCACCCACTTCACCAAGCGGCCCCAGATGGTGTTCCAGGACCCGGCCAGCAGCCTGAATCCCAGCCGCACCGTGGGCTGGATTCTGGCCGAGCCTCTGCGCATTTACGGGAAGTACGGCAAGGAGGAGATCGCCCGCCGGGTGGAGCGGACCATGGAGCTGGTGGGCCTGGACCCGGAGTGCCGGGACCGGCTGCCCCATCAGCTGTCCGGCGGACAGCGGCAGCGGGTGTGTATTGGCGCGGCGCTGATCGTGCACCCCCAGCTGATCGTGGCCGACGAGGCCGTGTCGGCCCTGGACGTGACCATCCAGGCCCAGATTCTGCAGCTGATCGCCCGGCTGCGCCGGGAGCTGGGCATTTCGTATCTGTTTATCTCCCACGACCTCAACGTGGTTTACGAAATCTGCGACCGGTGCCTGGTGATGCACCATGGCCGCATCGTGGAGCAGGGGCCGGTGGAGGAGCTATTTGACCATCCGAAGGAGGAATATACCCGCCAGCTGCTGGCAGCGGCGGAGTGAGCGCATATGACCGAAGAACGGAGACAGAAATTACTGCAATCATCCCAGGGCCCCGGGGCGGAGCCCTTCAGCCAGTATAATCATATGAAGGTCACTGCCGTGGACGACGGCACGGCCACGGTGGAGCTGGAGCTGCAGCCGGACAGCCTGAACTGCTGGGGCACCCCCCACGGCGGCGTGCTGTTCACCATGGCCGATGTGGCGGCGGGGATGGCCCTGCTGACCCTGCGGCAGGAGGTGACCTTCACGGTGTCCTCCAGCATCGAATACCTGTCCGCCGCGCCGGGAACGGGAAAGCTCACCGCCGTAGGCACCGTGGAGAAAACGGGCGGCCACATGGGCTTCAGCCGCACGGACATCCGGGACGAGGGCGGCAAGCTCATCGCGGCCCTGCGGACGGTGATGTATCTGACGGGCCGCCCGCTGGAGCTATGAGAGCCTTTTTCAGGCGGCACCGGGGGCTGCACGTCTGGCTTTTGTCGGTGTGCGGGGTGCTGGCCCTGTACTTTGCCCTGCGGACTGTGCCGGGGCTGATGACCCGGTTCAGCCGGGGGATCATCATGCCCCTGGAGCGGGCGGTGGCGGCGGTGTGCTACCGGGCGGACTTCTCCGTGGCAGAGCTGCTGTACGCCATAGCGGCGGGAGTTATCCTGCTGTGGATGGGGGCCGCCGTCCGGCGGCTGATCACGGAAAAGGGCCGCCGGGGGCGGATCGTGTACCGGTTCGTGCTGACGGTGGTGTGCACCGTGCTGACGGTGTACGCCGGGTTCAGCCTGCTGTGGGGCGTCAACTACTACGCCGAGTCCTTTCAGGAGCAGTCCGGCGTATATGCCCGGGAGTCCACCCCGGAGGAGCTGGCCCGGGTGACGGAGTATTTCGCCCGGCAGCTGGCCGGCTGCGCGGACCAGGTGCAGCGGGACGAAAACGGCCTCTTTGCCGAAAGCCGGGCGGACATCTTCGCCCACAGCGTGCGGGTGTTCGACGGGATATACGACGAGTTTCCGTGCCTGGTGATGGAGGACCGGGTGCCCAAGGGGGTGCGGTTTTCCACGGCCCTCAGCGCCATGGACTTCACGGGATTTTACTTCCCCTTTACCGGGGAGGCCAACCTGAACATCGACAGCCCCGCCTGCTATCTGCCCAGCACCATTGCCCATGAGATGGCCCATCAGCGGGGCATCGCCTCGGAGCAGGAGTGCAATTTCATCGCCATTGCCGCCTCCACCACGGCGGACAGCGCCGCTTATCGCTACTCCGGCTGGCTCATGGGCTTTACCTATCTCTCCAACGCCCTGTACCGGGCGGATCCGGAGGCCTGGAAGCAGGTGCGGGTGCTGCTGCCGGACACGGTGGTGGCGGACCTGCGGGACAACTCCGCCTATTGGGCGGAATTTGAGGGTCCGGTAAACGACGCGGCCCAGAAGGTGTACGACTCCTTCCTGAAAAGCAGCGGCGAGTCCCGGGGGACCCAGAGCTACGGCACCGTGGTGGATATGCTGATGGCGTATTATGGATAAGTCAAAAAAGGCGCTGCCCTTTTAGTGACGGGGACCGTTCCGGTGGGACGGTCCCCGTTTTTTTGACGAAAATGCCAAATTTCAGGTGACAACCCGCCGCCTATCCCGTATAATAGACCTCACAGGCCCTCCGGGGCCTGGATAGGGAAATATAGGGAAAACGGAAGGAGAAGCCACATGACAGACATTCAGATCGCCCAGCAGGCCGCGCCCCTGCCCATCGGCGACATTGCCGCCGCCTGCGGCATCGACCCCCAGTATCTGGAGCAGTACGGCCGGTATAAGGCCAAGATCGACTACCGCCTGCTGCGGGACCGGGCGGACCGGCCCGACGGCAAGCTGATCCTGGTCACCGCCATCACCCCCACCCCCGCCGGGGAGGGGAAAACCACCACCACCGTGGGCCTTACCGACGGCCTGCGGAAAATCGGCAAAAACGCCGTGGCCGCCCTGCGGGAGCCGTCCCTGGGGCCGGTGTTCGGCGTGAAGGGCGGCGCCGCCGGCGGCGGCTATGCCCAGGTGATCCCCATGGAGGACATCAACCTCCACTTCACCGGGGATTTCCACGCCATCGGGGCGGCCAACAACCTGCTGGCCGCTCTGCTGGACAACCACATCCAGCAGGGCAACGCCCTGGGCATCGACTGCAAGCAGATCGTGTGGAAGCGCTGCGTGGACATGAACGACCGCCAACTCCGCCACGTCATCGACGGCCTGGGAGGCAAAATGCAGGGCGTCCCCCGGGAGGACGGGTTCGACATCACCGTGGCCAGCGAGGTCATGGCCGTGCTGTGCCTGGCCAGCGATATTCCGGATCTGAAAGCCCGGCTGGGCCGGATGATCGTGGCCTATACCTATGACGGGCGGCCGGTGACGGCTCACGATCTCAAGGCGGAGGGGGCCATGACGGCCCTGCTGAAGGATGCGCTGAAGCCCAACCTGGTGCAGACGCTGGAGCACTCCCCTGCCCTGATCCACGGCGGGCCCTTTGCCAACATCGCCCACGGGTGCAACAGCGTCACCGCTACCCGCATGGCCCTGAAGCTGGGGGACTATGCCGTTACCGAGGCGGGCTTTGCCGCCGACCTGGGGGCGGAGAAGTTTTTCGACATCAAGTGCCGCCTGTCCGGTCTGCGGCCCTCCGCCGTGGTGATCGTGGCCACGGTGCGGGCGCTGAAATACCACGGCGGCGTGCCCAAGGCGGAACTGAACCGGGAGGATCTGTCCGCCCTGGAAAAGGGTCTGCCCAACCTGCTGCACCATGTGGGCACCATCCGCAATACCTTCCACCTGCCCTGCGTGGTGGCCGTCAACGCCTTCCCCACGGACACGGCGGAGGAGCTTCGGCTGGTGCAGGAGCGGTGCCGGGAGCTGGGAGTCAACGCCGTGCTGTCGGAGGTCTGGGCCAAGGGCGGCCAGGGAGGCCGGGACCTGGCCCGGGAGGTGGTGCGCCTGTGCGATCAGCCCCGGCTGGAGGAGTTCACCTTCGCCTATCCCGACAACACCTCCCTGATCTATAAGCTCAACTCCATTGTGGGCCGGGTGTACGGCGGCAGTCAGGCGGTGCTGACCCCCGCCGCCCAGAAGCAGCTGAAGCGGCTGACGGAGCTGGGCTTCGGCGACCTGCCGGTGTGCATGGCCAAGACCCAGTATTCCCTGTCCGACGACCCGGCCCTGCCGGGGGCCCCCAGGGACTTCACCGTCACCGTCCGCAGTCTGAAGGTCAGCGCCGGAGCGGGGTTCATCGTGGCCTATACCGGGGACATCATGACCATGCCGGGCCTGCCCCGGGTCCCGGCGGCGGAGAACATCGACGTGGACGAAAACGGCGTCATCACCGGGCTGTTCTGAGAGGATACATGTAGAAGCAATCGCCCCCCCGGCGGAATCCGCCGGGGGCTGGCTCTATAGGGGGTGGGGCATCTCAGCTCGTGGGATGGGGATCATCCCAGGCTGTTTTTCCGTTTAGCGGGAGTGCTTCTTGCGGGGCAGAACCACAACAGCGGCAGCCAGCAGAGCAGCGGAAGCCATCACCAGGACCCACAGGGCGGTGTTGCTCTCGTCGCCAGTCTTGACAGAGGGCTTGTAGTTGGGATCAGCGGCGCCGCAGACGGTGCACTTGCCGTCCTTGTACTGATGGCCGGTGGCCTTGATGACCTCGCCCTTCTTCACAATCTCGCCGCAGATGGTGCAGACTTCGTCGCCGGTGTAGCCGTCCTCGGTGCAGGTAGGCTCCTTAGCACCCACCAGCTTGATCTTGTGACCCAGAGCGGGGATGACCTCGCCCTTCTTCACAATCTCGCCGCAGACGGTGCAGACTTCGTCGCCGGTGTAGCCGTCCTCGGTGCAGGTGGCAGCCTTGGCACCCACCAGCTCGATCTTGTGACCCAGAGCGGGGATGACCTCACCCTTGGTGATGACCTTGCCGCAGGCCTTGCAGACCACGTCGCCGGTGTAGCCATCCTCGGTGCAGGTGGCGGCCTTGGCGTTCACGGTCTCGGTCTCGGTGTGCAGGTCAGCAGTCAGAGTCTCGGCGTTGTTCACGGTCTGATCGTTGCGCTCGGTCTCGGTAACGGTGACGTTGATCTTGTCCAGAGCGGTGGGATCATTGACGGTGAAGGTCAGGGTGGCCACGGTGGAACCGGCGGCCACGCCGTTGAGGTCCACATAGCCCAGGGTGACCTTGCCGGAAGCATCCTTGTAGGAGCTGTACTGGGTGTTGAAGGCCACGTTGGTCAGGGTCAGGTTGGCGGCATCGTAATCCACGGTGAACAGGCCGTTGGTGGCAACATCCTTGGCCAGGACGTTGACGGTGACGGTCTTCTCATCGGTGGACACGGTGACGTTGGAGGCGGTGGCAGTCTCAGCAGCCTCACCCATGGGCAGGTTCACCACGTTGGCCACGGGGGCAGCAGTGTTCAGGGAGCCCTTGGCAGCCTGGGTCTCGGCGCCGTTGTAGCGCTGGATCTGAGCGGGGGTCATCTCCACAGCCTGAGCGGTGTGGACGGTGGTCTTGCTCATGGCAGCGTTCACGGCCTTGGCGGCGTCCTCATTGGCGTGGTACATGGTGCCCACCAGGGTGGCAGGCCACACGCCGTCGCCGAAGTTGCCGATGTCGGCAGCTTCCCACTTACCAGTGTCCTCATTCAGGAGGATGCGGTAGACATGGCTGGCGTCGCCGGTGAAGTTGGCCAGGTACAGAACCAGTTCCTGGCCCTCGACGGTGGCGTACAGGGAGTCATACAGGTCGTCGTCATCGGTGGGGTTGGCAGCGTAGCCAACGTTAGCCAGGTTGGACTCGATGATGCCGAAGGAGGCGCCCCAGCCGTCCTTGCCGGTCTTCTCATCCACCGTGGGATAAACATTCATGGTCCAGATGTTGCCGGCGTCATCCAGCGCCAGGAACAGCTCGGTGTCGGTATCCTTCACGCCGTCGTCATCGGTGTCGATCTTGTTGGCACCCAGAGAGGTAACGGCGGTGAAGTAGGAAGCGTCGGCAAAGAGCCGCAGATACAGTCCGAGGTCGAAGCCGAGCAGATCCAGGTTATCCACCGGCTTGGGAGACATGAAGTAGGTGGCGTACACGCTGGCCAGCATGGGCTTGGCCTCGGTGGAGAAGACCATGCTGTACTCCATATCCCACATGGGGATGTCGCCCTCGAAGCCGTTGTAGTCGGCCAGGGTCTTGCCGGTATCCAGGTCCAGCTTGTGCAGGTCGAAGTTCTCGCCGTCCTCCACGTAGACTACGCCGTTGCGATAGTCGAAGGTGGTGGCGGAAACGGTCTTCAGGGATTCAAACGCAACGTACTTCTTCCAGGTGGTGTCGTGCTCCAGATCCCAGGTGTAGAACTGGGCATCGCCGTTGGTATCCATCAGTGCGCCCACCAGGGTGGTGTCCACGGTCTGGACGGTGACAACGCAGGAGGCGGTGGCGGTGGGATCCTTGATGGAAGTGGCGGTGATGGTGGCAGTACCCTTGTTGACGCCGGTGATGATGCCGCGCTCGTTGACGGTGGCGACAGTCTCATCGGAGGACTTCCAGGTCACGCCATCGGGCTTCACGCCGAAGGGGCTGACCTCAGCGTTCAGAGCAGCGGTGCCGCCCTTGTACATCTTGATGGACTGCTTATCCAGAGTCACGGACACGGGGCCGCTGAGCTCTTCCTTGTTGAGGTTGATCTTGTAGGTGGCGGTGTTGTCGGCGTAGTCGGCGACCTGAACCAGCAGGTGGTCAACGCCCTCGGCCTTGCTCAGATCCAGGGAGATATCCGTGGCAGCGCCCTCGGCAGCACCCTCGGGGGAGCCGGCGGTGCGGTCCAGAATGGACATCTTGTCATAGTCGATCAGGAAGGCGGCCGCCACATAGCGGTTGTCCTGAGCGGTCAGGACCAGGCTGCGGGTGCCGGTCTCAACGTCTTCCTTGAAGTACACGTTGGACAGGACAGGCTCGGTCCGGTCGATGAAAGCGGTGTAGGTCCGGCTGGCGCCATCGCCCAGGGCATCCCAGTTGGTGGTGGCATTGCCCTCGGCATCGTAGGTCACATAGTACTCGGGAGCCTCGGTGACCTTGACGGTGATCTTCTCACCCTCAGCAGCCTTGGTGGGGGCATTGTTGATACCGATGTAGCCCTGAGCATTGCGCCAGCTGCCGCCGTTGCTGTAGTAGTAAGCGCCAGCGGTGGGAGAACCGGACGCCTTATCATAGTAGACAGTGCCGTTCTCGCCGGTGATGGTCGCCCGGGAATCCGCAGCGTTGCGGATCAGGGAGAAGGTAGCACGGGCAAAGACGGTGGTATCCGGGTTGATGGCGGCGCGGTTGGGATCATAGGTCTCATCCACGTAAGGATTGCCGCCGAAGTAGTACATGCCGGAATCGCCAGCGTACTGGACGGTCAGGGCCTGATACTTGGTGGCGTTCTTGTTGTAGGCGTACATGTAAGGCACACGGGACTCGGTCTTGGCCTCATGATACTCCAGATAGCTGCCGATATCAAACATGGAGGGATCGGTCCAGTTGCCGTAGTAGCCCAGGACGGGGATGGAGTGGCTGTCGCCCTTGACACCCTCGGCGGAGGCAACCTCGTCGGCGTACACATAACCCTCGACATAGGTGCCGGTGTTGTCGCTGGCCTTGTCATACTCGTCCAGGCCCAGGACCTTGGCATTGACTTCCACATGGATGCTGCCGTTTGCGGGGATCTCCACGGTGCTCTTGTTCAGCTGCTGGAAGAACAGGTAAGCATCGTAGGTGTCGATGTTGCCGTCGTTGTCGAAGTCGGCGTTGTCCTTATTGGAGATGGAATCCAGGACGCCGGTGACATAGTCCAGGAGCGCCTGGCCGTCGGCCTTGGTGACCTTGCCGTCGCCATTGAAGTCGCAGTTGGCAAGACCCGCGGGAGCGGTCATCTCCACCATCTGGCCGTCCACGGTCCAGGTGACGTTGGAGGTCAGGTCGGTGGTCCAGGTGTCCTCGAAGTTCACCACGGAGCCGTCCTCGAACTGATTGGCGAAGACATTCTGGGTGAAGAAGTCGGCGCTGAGGTTGAAGGAGGTCGCAGCATCCTTCAGGTTGTAGATGGTGAAGCCGAAGTTATACTCGCCGGTGCGGGCGGGATCGTCGCCCAGCTCCACCTTGACCTTACCGTCGGCAGCGCCGGCGTTGGCGTTCTTATCCATCTTGATGTAGGTGCCGGCGGAAACGGCAGCGCCCACATTGGCAAGGCCGGCGCCCTGCTGCATAACGGAATAGTAGCCATACTTGCCCTCGCCGTAATCCTGATACATGGGGACAGCGGTGGACATCAGCAGGGACTGAGCCAGAGCACGGGCGGTGAGGCCGGTCTTCTCCGTCAGCTTGTTGGCGCGGACGTACTGGGCCACCACAGCGGCCATACCGGCAACCTGGGGAGAGGCCATGGAGGTACCGGACATATTCTGGTAGCCGCCGCCATTCTGCAGGGAGTAGATATTGCCGCCAGGAGCGGTGATCTCGGGCTTCATCTCCAGGGAGCCGGGAATGCCCCAGGAGGAGAAGTCGCTCATGGTGTAGTAGCTGCTGTTGTAGACAGAGGAGCCGGGCTTGGCACCAACGGTCATCTTGCCGGTGTAATACACCAGGCCGGAATCAGTGGTGTGCTTCTCGGCGTTGGCCTTGATGGTCTCGCCGTAGGCCTGGGTCACGGAGACGCAGGGCTCTGTCTTGGTGTAGTCGCTGAGGTCCATGTTGATGGTGCCAGCCTGGTTGTTGACGATGATGGTGGCAATGGCACCGGCAGCCACAGCGTTCTCGCCCTTCTCATAGAAGGAGATGGTACCGCGGTTGCACAGGCCGATCTTGCCCTTGAGCAGGTCGGCCACGGCGGCGAAGTCTTCCTCCGTGCCGCCGGCATCCACGTACACGAACTCATGCTCACCGGCAATGGTGGTCATGGGCAGGTTGGTATAGCCGGAGGTCTCGCTGTAGATCTCCTTGTTGCCGGCCACTTCGACGAAGTTGCCGGTAGCGCCGTCGTTATCCACGGAGGCGACGCCCAGAGAGTTGGTGTAGGAGCCGGGGCTGCCGTTGGTGGCCCAGCTGACGCTCTCGGCGTAGGGATAGGCATAGGGGGTGTTCTCGAACCAGTGGCCGGAGTTACCGGCGGACATGGCAACGACCATGCCGCTGTTGACAACAGCCTCCAGGATGGCCTGGTACTTGGCGTCGGACTGACGGGAATAGCCGGGGTTGCCGCTGCCCAGAGACAGGTTGGCGGAATCGCAGCCCAGGATCATGGCGTCCTCGATGGCGGCCATGTAGTCGGAGTCGTAAGCGCCGCCGCCCTTACCGAAGACCTTCATGGTGTACACCTGGGCATCAGGGGCAACACCCTGGGTCAGGGCGGTATCCAGAGCGGGAGCGAAGGACCCGTCGGCCTGCTCAATGTAGCGGTTGCCGGCGGCAATACCGGTGACGTGGGAGCCGTGGTCACCCTGCTTGTCGTTGTCGTGGGTGACATCCAGATCGGCGTCAATGTAGTTGAAGCCGAAGGGGATCTTGGCGCTGACATACAGGTCGGAGGCCTTCAGGTCGCCGTTCTTCTTGAGGGCGTTGAGCTTCTCCAGCTTGTCAGCGTAATCCGCAGCGGTGACGGGGGTGATGCCCAGGCCCTTGACAGCGTAGCTGTAAGCCGCGCCGTTGAGGGAGGGGTGATCGGTGTCAGCGCCGGTATCAATGATGGCCACCTTGGAGCCTGCGCCGGTGTAACCGTCAGCCCAGGCAACGCTGGAGCCGATCATGGAAGAGGAGGTAGCCATGTTGGGGTCGGTGGTCTCCGACTCCTTGACCACGCAAGGCTCATACTGCGTCTCGATCAGGACGGAATCAACACCCTTGATCTTCTCGATCTTCTCGATCTGGCCATACTGAACGTTGGCGGAGATGATGTTGGTGGCCAGGGTCAGATTCCAAACCACATCCAGAGACTGGCCGTCCAGGGCCTTCTTGGAGATGGTCTTGGCCATCTTATCCTGCTTGGATTCCAGCTTGTCGCGATACTTCATCGCCTTTTTGCTGCCAGAGGCGATGTCGGACGCGGAAAAGCCCTTGTCCAAGGTGGAGGGGTCGCTCAGCACGATGGAGACGCGGACCACGTCCGTGTCGGCATACTGCTGCTGGGCTTCTTCCTCAACAGCCGCGTTTTCCTTGATGGGCAACTTGATGTTGTCCACCTTTTCCCAGGTGATACCGTTGTTCTCGCCCTTGGTCGCAACGGAGCTGCTGCTCATGGCCCAGGTGGGGGTCACGAGACTCAGCGTCAGTACGAGGGCAAGCATCACGGCCATCGCCCGTTTGAGGGTATGCGCGTGTTTCATATGCGTACTCTCTCTTTCTCCGGTTTATACCGGTAAAGTTGGATACCGGATCGGTGCAGGCCGCCGTGATGCCCTATCAGCCGGCCTGTCCGATACAGCTATGGTTACTATACCATGTTTCCTTGTCCAGTGCAATGAAAAAGTCGTGTAATTTGCCACAAAATTTATAGAAATTTCGACAAAAACAAAAACCAGCACTTTGTTCGCGCTATAACGACACATTGTGAGTTTTTACACAAAACAGGAATCATGAACCATTTGGTTTGGTTATTTCAACACTTTCATGCGATAAAGTTCAGCGAATTACTCAGCTAAATTCTGGACCATTCTCCGTGTATGGCGGTTTGGCGTCGTTTTATCTCGCTTATTTCGACAGAGTGTTCATTAACGTGTGTCGAGATTTGAATCATGTGGATTTTTATGCATGCCTGGTTGAACGGGGATTGTGAACAATTTTTGTACAAAACGCCGGAGACCCGGAGGCCGTTTCCGGTCTCCGGGTCTCGCGGGTCACTCTGTCTCCGGATCAGAGACAGGTGTCATATTCAGCGGGTGTGCTTCTTGCGGGGCAGGACCACCACAGCGGCAGCCAGCAGAGCGGAGACGGTCAGCAGCATGACCCACAGGGTGGTGTTGCTGTCGTCGCCGGTCTTGACAGCGGGCTTGTAGTTGGGGTCGGTCTCGCCGCAGTTGGTGCACTTGCCGTCCTTGTAATCGTGGCCGGTAGCGGGGATGACTTCACCCTTCTTCACGACCTCCTGGCACACGGTGCACACCTCGTCGCCGGTGTAGCCATCTTCCGTGCAGGTGGCGGGCTTAGCGCCTACCAGCTGGGTATCGTGGCCGGTGGCGGGGATAACCTCGCCCTTCTTCACGGTGACGCCGCAGGTCTTGCAGACCTCATCGCCGGTGTAGCCGTCCTGGGTGCAGGTGGCGGGCTTGGCACCCACCAGCTGGGTATCGTGGCCGGTGGCGGGGATAACCTCGCCCTTCTTCACGGTCTCGCCGCACACGGTGCAGACCTCGTCGCCGGTGTAGCCATCTTCCGTGCAGGTGGCGGCCTTAGCGCCCACCAGCTGGGTCTTGTGGCCCAGAGCGGGGATAACCTCGCCCTTCTTCACGACCTCCTGGCAGACGGTGCAGACCTCATCGCCGGTGTAGCCATCCTCGGTGCAGGTGGCGGCCTTAGCGCCCACCAGCTGGGTCTTGTGGCCGGTGGCGGGGATGACTTCGCCCTTGGTGATGACTTCGCCGCAGACCTTGCAGACCTCATCGCCGGTGTAGCCGTCCTCGGTGCAGGTGGCGGGCTTGGCGTTCTTCAGCTCGGGGTTGTGGCCGGCCTTCTCCAGAGCGGCCAGCAGGGTGGCGTAGTTATACACCAGCTCCTTCTGGGCGTCGGTGAGGGCGTTGTACTCGGCCAGCAGCTGGCGCAGGTAAGCCTCGTCCTCGTTGGTCAGATTCTCGATGGGCTTGAGGGCCTCGATCTTCTTGATCAGCTCCAGCACCGCCATTTCATCGGCGTTGTTGGGGTCGGCATCAATATACAGATAACCGATGGCTGCGGGGCCGGTCTCGCCGGTGAGGCTGTAAGCCGTGACCCGGTAAGCATAGCTGCGGCCGAAGGGCAGCGTGGTGGTATCGGTATAGGTGCAGGCAGTGAGGCCCTCGGCCAGGGTCTCAAAGCCCTCGAAGGTCCAGGTATCCTGGGTATCATCCTGGAAGTGGGCAGCCACGCTGCGCTCCACCTTATAGACGATATCCTCGGCGTTGGACTGCTTGGCAGCGGTCCAGGTCAGCAGGGCGTTGCGGACGCCGGTCTCCGTGACGGTCAGGTCCGTGGGCGTGAAGTAGCTCTCGTCCATGATGTTGACGCTGCCCTTTTCGGTGTTGAAGTACTTATCCCAGACATAGGCGGTGTAGCCCACAGCGCCCTGGGGATAGTACAGGTTCAGGCCCCAGTCGTTGTACACGAAGCCGCCGGTGCCGGTGGTGCCCCACAGGCCCACGAAGTTGGCGTACAGGGCCACGTTGGCATAGGCTCCGGTCAGGGAAACGGTGGTCTCCAGCAGAGGAGCGGTCATGCCGTTGAAGTAGTAATCCTTCAGGTTCTCGCAGCCGAAGAAGGCCTTGGTGCCGATGCGCTCCAGGGTGGTGGGATAGCTGACGCTCTTGAGGAACAGGTTGCCGGCAAAGGCGTTGCCGCCCACGCGGATGGTGCCCTCGGGGATGCGGTAGCTCTCGGCGGTGCGGCCCTCGGGATAGTAGCGCAGGTTCGCGCCGTTCTTATCGAACAGGACGCCGTCCACGCTCTTGAAGTACAGGGAGCCGTCGGCCACATAAATGTTCTGCAGGCTGGTGCAGTCGTTGAAGGCCACGGAGGTGTCGGTGACGCCGCAATCCTGGATGGAGGCGGGCAGAGTCAGCTCCGTCAGAGCTTCGCAGCCCACGAAGCCCCGGCTGGGGACGGCGGTCATGCTCTTGGACAGGGTGACATTCTTCAGATTGTCGTTGTAAGCCAGTGCGCTGCCGCCCATCTCGGTGACGGTGTCGGGAATGACAATGGTCTCCAGGCCGGTCTTGGAAATGGCGTTGGCGCCGATGCTGGTCAGGCCGTAGGGCAGACGCAGGCTGGTCAGATTGGGACAATTGTAGAAGGCGAAGGTGCCGACGGTCAGGCCGTTGGCGGAATCCTCGAAGTAGATCTCCTCGATCTTGGAGCTGGAGAAGGCGTAGCTGCCCACCTTGGTGACGCTGGCGGGAACGATGACCTTCTTCAGGCTGGTGTTGTTCTGGAACATCTTATCGGGGATCTCGGTCATACTGGCGGGCAGGGTGAACTGGGTGGTCTCGTTGCCCTGGGGCCAGATGTAGATATCGCCGGTATCCTTCAGCATGACAACGCCGTTGGAGGACGCATACACGGGGTTGTTGGCGTCCACCACGATGTTCTTCAGGCCGCTGGCCAGATAGAAGGCATCCTTGGCCAGGCTGGTGACGGAGGCGGGGATATTGACCTCGGTGACATAGGCGGTCTTGTTGTAGTTCAGATAAGCAAACGCCTTGCTATCAATGGATTGCAGGGTGCCGGGGAAGGCCAGCGTCCGGGCCTCATAGGGCTGATAGAAGGCGCTGTTGCCGATGGACTCCAGCTGGGTGCCGGAGAAGTCCAGATTCTGGAGCTTCCGGGCATAGTAGAAGGCCTGCCTGCCGATGGTCTTCAGCTGAGAGGGCCAGTTGATGGTCTCCAACAGGGAGCAGGAGTAGAAGGCGCGCTCACCGATGGAGGTGACGTTGTCGCTGAGCTTCACGGTCTTGACGGCCTTGGCGTTGTAGAACGCGCGGTCGGGGATGACAGTGAGGCTGCCGCAGTCGATGGAAGCGGCGGCGTTGCAGTCATAGAACGCGGAGCCGCCCAGGGAGGTGACGGACTGGGGAATGGTGATGGCCTTCAGAGCCTTCCAGCCGTAGAAAGCGTTGGCGCCGATAGAGGTCAGGCCCTCCTTCAGGGACAGGGCGGTGGCCTTGGCGCAGCCGCGGAAGGCGTAATCGCCCACGGTCTCCACGGTGGCGGGCAGGTCCACAGCCGTCAGGGCGGAGCAGTTGCTGAAGGCGTAGGCGGGAACAGCGGTCAGGCTCTGGCCGAAGGTCACGGTTTTCAGGCCGGAGCAGCCGTCGAAGGCGTGCTCACCCAGGGTGGTGAAGCCATCGGGCAGGGCGATGGACGTCAGCTTGGTGCAGCCCTGGAAGGCGGCGGTGCCGATCTTCTTGAGGCTGGCGGGCAGAGTGACGGACGTGATGGTGGTGTTCTTATAGAACAGGTAGTCGCTGATGGTCTCCACGCCGTCAGGCACGGTGTAGGAGGTGCCCTTGAAGTCCCGGGGCAGGCTCACCAGAACCTTGCCGCCGCCGGCCAGCAGGGTGCCGTCCTCGGTCCGGACGATGCTGGCGCCGTCCTCGATGACATAGCCCTCAAAGGCGGGGCAGCTGACAAACGGGGTCAGACCGAAGGACAGGGTCTCGGCCTTGTAGGAGGCAGGGAAGGTCAGGGTCTTCAGGTTGGTGCAGCCCTGGAAGGCCCTCTCGCCAATGAGGGTGACGTTGTCGGGAACGATGAAGTTCACCAGCGCGGTGCAGCCCTGGAACATCTGCTTACCGATGGTGGTCAGCTTGGGGGCCACGAAGGTGGTCAGGTTCAGGCTGTTGTAGAACGCGGAGTCAAGGCCGGTGGGATCGCCCAGCACGGTGATCTCGGTGAGGCTGCTGCGGGCGAAGGCGTTGGCGCCGATGAAGGTCAGGCTCTCGGGGATCACCATCTCCTCCAGGGCGGCGCAGCCGGCGAAGCAGCTGGTGCCCACGGAGGTGACGTTGGACAGGTCGGGCAGGTGCTTCAGGCTCTTGAGGGTGAAGAACGCCGTCTCGGGCAGCTCGGTCAGGTTCTTGGACAGGGTCACGGAGGTTACAGCCGTGCAGTTGGCGAACTGGTCGCCGTTTGCGTCCATAGAGGTGACGGTGTCGGGAATGGTGATGCTGGTCAGGGCGTAGGCATTATAGAAAATACCGGCGCTGAGGCTGGTGACGCCCTCGGGGATCACCAGGTCGCCCTCCAGGGCCTCGCAGAAGTAGAACGCCTTGACGCCCATGGAGGTCAGGCCCTTGGGCAGGACGCCGTCGTCGGTGTGGCCCAGGGTCTTCAGGTTCTTGCAGTAGTAGAACGCGCCCTCGTTGATGACCTTCATGGTCTCAGGCAGGCTGACGCTCTGCAGGTTGTCGCAGTCGTAGAAGGCCCGATAGCCGATCTCCTCCAGGGAGTCGGGGCAGATGACGTTGAGAACGTAGTCGTTGTTCTTGAAGGCGTTCTCCCCGATGACCCGGACGCCGTCGGGAATGGTGACGGTGCTCTCGGTGCCGCTGTAGCTGACCAGAGTGTCGCCCACGATGTTGAAGCTGCCGGAGCCGGTGGCCTCGGTGACGGTGACGGCCAGGTCATAGGAGGCAGTGCCGTTCTTGGCCTTGGCGGTAACGGTGGCCGTGCCGGGCTTCAGAGCGGTGAGCTTGGCATACTGGGTCAGCTCATCGCCCTCGCCGTTGGGCTCAACGGTGACCACGGACTCGTCGGAGGAGGTCCACTCCAGGTTCAGGTCGGTGGCATAGAAGGGCGCGTAGCCATACAGCCGGACATTGGTATAGGTGGTGCCAGCCAGCATGGTCACGGAGGAGGTGTTCAGCCGGAACTCGCTCATAGGCACGTCCGCGCCCACCTCGTCGGTGACGGTGATCTGGCACTGAGCTTTCACATCGGGCCAGACGGAGGACTTGACGGTGATGGTGGCGGTGCCGGGAGCCTTGGCGGCCACGATGCCGTTCTTCACCTCGGCCACGCTGGAATCGGAGGAGCTCCAAACCAGGTTCTGGTCGGTGGCATCGTCGGGAGTCACAGTGGCGTTCAGCTGGACATAGCCCTTCTGGGGCAGGGTCACGGCGGTCTGATCCAGAGTGATCTTGGTGACGGCGTTTTCAGGCAGGGTCACGCGATAGGCACACTGGTTCATGGCGTAGTCGTAGGCCACCACATAGAAGGTGCCCTGCAGGAGCTTCTGATAGAAGTCCGTAACGTCGAAGGTGTAGGTATACTCCTCGTAAGCCCGGGGAGAGGTGCCGTCGGCCTTCAGGGCAGGGATGATGCCGTCATAGTAGTTGGAGCCGATGCTCATTTCCTTCTTGCCGTTGCTGACGTTGGTCTTCCACTGGGTGGAGTACAGGGTGGCGCCGGCCAGGCAGAAGTTATCGGCCAGGGTCACGTCCAGGTACTTCCGGCCGTCGTCGCCGGTGCGGAACTGCAGGTTCTCGCGGTCAACGATATAGGGCATTTCACCGTCGGAGGTGAAGTTGAAGGAATAAGTGTTCTTCAGGTTGTCCTGCACGTCGAAGCCGTCCACATAGGCGGCGGCGGTGTAGGTCATGCGGGTGTTGTTGGGGATCAGGTGGATGCCGGTCAGCGGGGGGAAGATCTCGCCCACATAGCCGGGCCGCACAGCGGCGGAGCTGGAGTTGTACATGGCCTTGCGGACATTGAGGCCGTCGCTGTTGAGGTACACCTCACCGGTGTCGCTGTCGGTGATGGTGACGTTGGTGGTCTTGGCCGCGCGCAGCAGACCGGCCTGCAGGTAATACAGGTTGCTGACGCCGTTGCCGCCGCCCAGGTCCACGCAGATCTTATCGGCGGAGGTGGAGGGGGTGTCGTAGCCCTCGGGGACCACGAAGGGATACATGCCCAGCTTCACCACGTACATCATGGCGTAAACACCGGCCACGTTGGTGGCGTACATCTTCGTATCCAGGCCGTTATAGATATCGGCGTCCTCGAAGATGGGGGCCTTGGTCCAGTCGCCGTAGAAGCCCAGGAAGGGCACGGACAGCGCAGGATCGTCGTTGTTGGTCAGCTCCACAAAGCCCTCCACATAGATGCCGTTGGGGAACTTGGCCAGATACGCCCGGTCCGCGTCAGACAGGCGGACGGTGACGGTGACGGTGGCCTCGCCGTTAGCGGGCACGGTGACGGTGGAGCCGCTGAGGGCGCCGCCGGAGACCTTGATGGCGCTGGTGTCGGCGGAGAGGACATAGCCCTTCTGGGCGATGTACAGCCCGTCGGAGGTGGTGCTCTCGGTCTGGACGGTGGTGCTGACGTCATAGGACAGGGCGGAGCCGGTGAGGTTCTTCACCACGAAGCTCAGCTTGTACACGCCCAGCTGGTCGGCGTCGTCGCCCAGCTCGATCTTGGTCTTGTCCTGACCCCGGACATACAGGTAGGCGGGGGTGGTGACGGCCTCGGCCAGGTTCACCATACCGGAGCCCTGCTTGCGGGGAGAGTAAGCCACGCCGTTTTCATCATACAGGATGTCGGCGGTGCTCATCAGCAGGCGGTTCACCAGCAGCTGCTTGTCGGTATCGGAGGCGCCGGGCATCAGGGTATTCACATACTGCAAAGCAGCAGCGGACACACCCGCCAGATACGGAGACGCCATGGAGGTACCGCTCATGTAGCCGTACTGGGCGAAGGGCAGAGAGGAATAGATGCTGCCGCCGGGGGCGGTGATCTCCGGCTTCAGGGACAGAGAAGGCAGGGGGCCCCAGGAGGAGAAGTCGCTCATGGCCACGGAGCCCTTTTCGGTCTTGGAGACGGTGAGGGTCTTTTCCTGGGCGGCTTCCATCATCTGGCCGTTGGCCAGGCTGATGCACACGGTGGGGATCTTGTAGTTATCCACGGCCATGTTCAGCAGATAGCCGTCGCGGTTGTTATAGATAATGCAGCCCGCAGCGCCGGCAGAGGCGGCATTGAGCTGCTTCTGCTCGAAGGACAGGCCGCCGCGCATGACCACGGCGATCTTGCCGGTGACGTCCAGGCCCTGGTAATCGGCGGTGTCGCCGGTGTTGGGCACCATGACGTACTCATAGGTTTTGGAGCTGTCATTGCCCAGCAGCAGGGCGGTGAAGTCGTGGCCGGACACGTCCTGATAGGGGACGCGGCCCTGGGCGGTGACAAAGGCCGCCGTCTCGTTGGCGTTGACGGAGGCAACGGACAGCGCCGCGTCATAGGAGGACGAGGAGCTGATGATGCCGGTGTCGGGGTCGGACACGGAGGTGAAGTCACCCTTTGCGCCGCCCTGGGAGGAGGAATAGGAGTTACCGGCGGAGCAGTTCAGCAGGATACCGGCGGACTTGACCAGGTCGTAATACTTGGTGGTCAGGTCGCCCTCGGCCTCCCGGCCGAAGCCGCCGTTGGAGCCCAGGGACATATTGATCACGTCCACGTCCAGCAGCAGGGCATCGTTCAGGGCCGCCAGGATGGTATCCGTGGAGGCGCCGTTGGTGGAGTCGGAGAATACCTTGAAGATGGCCAGCTGGGCCTCGGGAGACTGACCGGCGAAGGTGACGCTGCCGTCGGCGTCCACGGTCTTGCCGGCGGTGATACCGGCCACGTGGGTGCCGTGGTCATTGCCGTATTTCTCCACGGCGTCGGCGGAGGGGATCACGTCCGCGTCCGCGTCGGCATAGTCGAAGGCGAAGGGCACCTTGCCGCTCTTATACAGGTCGTCCTCGGTCAGCAGCACCAGGGAGCTGGAGCTGTGCTTCTGGGCATACCAGAGGGCGGCATAGCTGTAGGCGGTGACGTTGGTCTTGCCGTCCTCGCCCTGGCTGATCTGATAGAGCAGCTTGGACAGGCTGGACTTCTGCAGCTTCTGCACGGCAGGAGCGTTGGCAAAGGCCTCGTGGTTCACATCCAGGCCGGTGTCCAGGATGCCGATGAGCATCCCCTCGCCCTGATACTGGGTGTTGTTGGAGTAGGCCGCCACTTCCGCGGCGGTCAGGGCCTGGCCCAGAGTGGCGGAGCCCATGGAATCGGTGTAGTAGGTCTGGCACAGCACCACGTCCTCTACGCCGCTGATGTTCTTGATGTCATGGATCTTGCCGTAAGGCACCTGGGCGGCAAAGCCGCTGACCACGGAAGTGTAGCTGAAGGTGAAGGAGCTGGGAATGCCCTTGCTTTCCATGGTGTTCATCACGGAGAGCTGCAGGTTGGCGATGTCCTTCAGCTGGGCCTTGGCTGCGTCCGTCTGCTGGAAGTCCAGCATGGACATACTGGCATTGGTGCGGTTGCGGACATCCAGCAGGCTGTCTGCATCCAGCTGCACAATGACCTTGACCATTTCGTCGTCTGCCGGGATCTCGGACCTGGACACCTTGCCGGAGTCCATGTTCTCCTCGAAGATCGCCAGACGGTCGCTGTCTGTGAGCTCATTGGTCACATCGGTGGCCGTCAGCCCGGTCTCGGGGTCAGACGGCGTCAGTTCCGCCGCCATGGCGCTGACCGGCAGGACGCTGATGAGCATCATCAGCACCAATACCAGGGACAGCAGCCGCTGCGGCATTCTCGTCTTTTTCATCGATCGACTTCCTTCCTGTTTTTTTCGTTCCGCTCCCCTGCTGTGTTGAGGCGCTTTCCGATTGCATAATTATACTTCTTTTCTCCTGCAAAAGCAAGGAATTTCTTCCAAAAACAAGGATTTTTTCAGGAAACGTTTCCGGTGTTTCCGCCGGGTGGACGGCCGGTTGGCGCTTTTTTCCGATGCTTCGGTATCACATCACCGTGATAAACGACCCATTGTTTTTTGTACTTATCTCACGAACAGTTTCCTGGCTCTGCGTCCGTGCTGTACAAATCCGCCAAAATGTCAGCCGCCCCTTTTCCGCCCCGCTGATTCCGTCCGCAATACACGCACATTTGTGTTTGTTCGCAGCAAGCGGACTGGCATAGGAAGTTATTGGAAATATCTTCCATGAATATTCTGTATATTTTTCAGCATTCTTCCAATATTTCCACTTTACAGGGCCGTTTTGATCAAATGCTTCGGCGCGGCGTATCCACAAAAGGGGGCAAAAAAGCCGCCGCTCCCGCGGGAGCGGCGGCAGAGTCTGTCAAAAAAGCCTCGCAGAGTTTGCCGCCCGCAGGCGGCAAATAAAGTGCAACCCGTTTTTTGCGGCGGCGTGTACGTCGCAAAAAACACTTCTCGGTCTGCAAGTGTGGAATTTGTTCGCTTTCAGCGAACAAATTATGCGCGCGGCAGACTGCAAGCCTTTT